>Ga0209599_10001536_pt1 | contig 10782 bp, 9 predicted proteins | sample Shrwel_input2_FT_FD_187534 | JGI IMG/M metagenome (GOLD analysis project Ga0209599, IMG submission 187534) | Subsurface microbial communities from deep shales in Ohio, USA - Utica-3 well 1 S input2 FT (SPAdes) (version 2) ... | reverse complement strand
CTTTTAAATGAGCCATTGTAAAGTCTTTGGTATCTTTAACTAATTTCTTAAGATCATACTTCTTTTTATCAGCATCAAGTAATCTAGTTTCAAAATATAATTTTCTATCACCTTCGGTTGGTTTTTTTATTATATATTTTTTATCAAAACGGGATGGTCTGTCTTTAATCCTATCTGGAATCTTTTCAAGGTTATTAGTTGTTGCAACATATACAACATTGGTGATTGAATTTAAACCATCCAAAAAGTTTAAGAATACTTCTTCACCGTATTTAGAAATAACTAAATCAATATCCTCAATAATACACAAAATAGGTCTATCTTTTTCAACCTTTCTAACTAATTTAGCTATTTCAACCCAATTCTCAGGGACATCAAAATAGATTGAGATACCATCACGTTTTTTAATTGTTTCAACTAATAAATAAATCAATGATGTCTTACCACAACCAGGATCTCCATGTAGAATGATACCTCTTTTAGGGTTTAAATTATAATCAATAAATTTTTGCTTATTATTCCAAAAAATTTCAAGGTCTTTAATAATTTCTTTGTGTGGTAATGATGGTAAATGAAAGAATTCTTCACTTTTATAATCCATCTTTGATAAACCAAAACCATTATTGTCGTTAAACGTCATAGAATATAAACCAGATGGTATAGTATCAACACATCTTAAACTAAAAAAGAAATCTTTATTATTTGACGTAACCCAAGATTCTACTGTGGGTAGTATACTATTAATGTGTTCACGATCAGCTTCATTCTGTAATGATTCTAAGATATCTTCAGCGTCTATATTTAAATCCATATTATTTTTTTGAGTAGAATTTGAAATTATTATTTTGTACCGTACCTATTGTTATTAATGCTATTTCTTTTACTTTATTTATTAAATTTTCCGAATTAAATTTCATAAACTTTTTCGGGTAAACTGTTATTTCAATAAACATAAAACTTTTCTTTGTTAAATTCATACCAGATGATCTTAAATCTAAATCAACTATGAAATTACTTAAAAAGAAATCAGTATCCAAATTTTCTTTTATATTAGAAATGATATTTTTCCTAGTTAGTCTTATGTTAGAATCGAAGTTAATAATTTCTTGAGGTTGTACCCAAGATTCAACATCGATATATATAGCATTTAATTTTGTGGCATCGATTGTGCCGTACTTAACTCTAAATGAGTTTGTTTTGAAGAGTTTCTTCTCTTTACCAAATTTACTGAACATTTTGTTTTCATATTTATTAATCTTTATTATTGTTAAACTAATATAATAATAATAAAAAAATAGTGAAAAAGCAAATTTAGTTAAACGATTCTTTTAGTGTGATAATCTTCTCAATCTCTGATATTTTGGGGGTTTCGTTTTTAAGATCATCTAAACGTTTTTTAACCTCAATCAATTTTTTAATAACACCCATATCTTCACTTTCTAATATCTTGTTTTCAACAACAGAATGTGTTTCATTAATTAAATTACTGTAATAATTTGTTATTTTTTGATTGTCGTTTTCTATGAAAAGATCCAAAGCTTTTGTTTGTTCTGGGTTTAATTGAGCAACTTTATCGTTTATTTTCTTATGTAAGGTTGTGAAAACTTCTTTGTAATCGGATGATTTTGAGTCTTTTTTGGTTAATTGTTTAATTAACTCTATTTTGTATGTTGCTTTATCTTTTAAACCAATACTCTCATTAAAAATTAATTGGTCTAGTTTGAATTCGATTGAATTATTATTAATGTCACTTGATTCTGCTAATGATTCAAGTTTTTTAACGTCAGATTTATCGAATTGTTTTAAATAACTAATTGACTCTTCAACAAATTCTTTGGCAATATCTGCATCATCAAAGCTAACCTGATTGAATAAATCATACACCGTATAAAATTCTTTAAGGTCTTTATTCTCTTTTATTACTTTAATATACTGATAGAATTCTTCTTTGAATGCGTTTTCACCGCTATCATTGTAAGTTTTTTCTAATTTAGATAAGATATTGTTTTTTAGTGTACCAAACATAATGATTAATTTTAAATAAATATTAACCAAAAGACTAAAATTAGTCTTTAAGTAAATTATCTATGTCAACTATAGTTTTATTTATAGATTCGTTTATTCTACCTCTTCTTTTCTCCATGTTACTTTGTATCCTTTCAGCTAAAGTTTCTTCACCACCAGTTGGCTCTGGAGCCGCAGGTGCTTCTGGAGTCTCTGGAGTTTCAGCGCCAGGTTCACCACCTGTTTCTAAAGGTGTTGTAAAATCAGTGCCTAAATCACCACCAGGTGTGATATCACCACCACCGCCAGCAGCAGCTTCTGGGCTTTCAGTGCCACCAGCACCACTAGTCATGTTATCAGGGTTAATTTTGTAAGATTTATAAATCTCTCTGAACATACCAGTTTGTTTGATTGTTTCAGCTAAAACTTTAACTTCCTCAGCACCAGCCTTTTCAACAGCTTGTCTTTGAACGTCTAATTTAATTTCATCCTCAGACATACCTAATATTTCTTTTTTAGCCCACGTCATTGAAACTGCACTATATCCGTTACCAGCATCAGAAACGGCATCTCTGTACAATTGGATTTTTTCTTTCCAGTTTTGAACTTTAAGGATATCAGCTTGTGTTGAAGGTGATACTAAAGATAAAGTAAAATTATTTAAATCATCTTCATACCCTTTTAAATATAAATGGATAATAGCCATCTTATTTAACTCCTGAATTAAAGCTTTTTGTACTCTATGTACAGCTCTAGCGAAACGAATATCTAAAATAGCTAAGTTTTTACCATCACCAGTAGCCTCATCAAAACCTAAAAACGCTTTAGGTACTCTTAGAGCAGCTAACATTTTCTTTTGGATATATTCTATATCTGCAATCTCAGATAAGTTCTGAGCGCCAGGTAATGTCTCAATAGGCATTGTTAAAGACGGGTCTCTAACTGGAATAAAATAATCCTGATCCACAGCCATTGGATTGTAACGAGTATCTTGCTGACCATTACTAGAATTAACCATATTAACTCTCTTGAAGTTATTAGCGATTTTATCAACGTAAGCGTCAACATCTTTGTCGTCCATATTACCAACAAATATTTTATAAACACGTCTTTCTGGGGCTCTTGTTACACGATAAACTAACATCGCATCTTCAGACAACAATAATTGTTTCCAGATTCTTCTTACTTTTTCTAATAAAGATGTTCCGTATGGCAATTTTCTATCATCACCTAATAATCTAAAGTGAGATATCTCAAATGAGTTGAAGTCTATGTTTTTATCTTTCCAGAAAAATCTTGTAGCTTGTGCTTTAGCATCACTATCATATGATGTTACTTGTGTAAAGCCTGGGTCGGTTCTAGTTATCTCAACATTAGGTAACTGACTAACACCAACGATACCTTTTTTTGGTACAATTTTATTGTAAACAAAGTTATCACCATATTTACATAAATTTCTAGCCCAGCTAGTTAAGTTGGTATTAATATCCGCAACGTTTTCAAATAAGTCAGTTAATTCTTTTTTTATCCTAGTACTCTCAGAATAAATTCTTAAAATTTTACCGCTTTCATCAGCTGTTGTAGCTTCATCCGCAAAAATATCCAAAGCAGCCGCAATCTCAGGAGTATACTCCATAGCTTCATAGTCATAATATGATGCAACTCTTGTTGGTTCATAGTATACGGCTTTTTGATAAAGTTCATTATCAATCTTTTTCCACTGATTTTGTAAGAAGAAACTTTGTTGCGCTTCTAATTTTTTCTGATCCAATTCAGATCCTTCTAAACCACTGAATGATTTAGGGTCAATTACGTAAGTTGGCGTATTAGCTTCTCCACCTAATACCCGACCTAATCTTTGAAATACTGTTAATTTATCTGCCATGTTACATTACGTATTCACATTCCACATATGGTGGAAATAAATAATCATTTAAATTTATAACCCATTCCTTTTTTTGAACATAGGTCGTTACGTTATCATTATCATAAGAACAATAAGCTTTTTTTAAAGCTTTACCATCAAACGGATCTGTTTTTTTAGTATTAGGTAATGCCATTCTCATTGAACCAGTTGCTCTAAGTCTAGATATTACTATTTTGTTTGCCATTTTAATGAATATTATTATCTTTTACCAATAGTACCAAAAAGCCACGAAAAGTCACGTGTATTTTCTAAATTATTGTTATTATGTTGAAATTCTTTCGGTTTATTATATATTTTACCATCTTTAGGTTGTGCACTTATGGTATCTTCTAATAAATACTCCTGTTTTAATGGAGCTGAATTGATATTAGTTTTCCAACTATCTAACATGGCTTTTGTCATGTTATCTGATTCGTGTAATTTCTTAAAAGATGTGTTAGCAACAAATAGACACATACCCAAAGCCATAATAAGGTCATCATGTGAACCCTTCATGTGGTCAGGTCTACCGTTCTTATAAATGAATTTTTTTAATTCAGCTATCAACCTTTCACTTCTAATCTTAAAACCACCTCTAGATACAGCCTCTTCTAGAGCCGCAATAATTTGGCTTCTTCTATTTTTAGAAGCAAAGTTTATACCTGGAGTAGCATCTGGTGATGGTATAAAATAAGCATCATTATCGTTTGTGTTGTCGTAATGAAATAAATTTTTAGGGTACCCACACTCTTTTAATTTATTTGTTGCGGCAATACCCATACCACCAGTGATATCAAATGTTGATAATGCGTTATACATCCTACCATAATGATCAACTATTTGAGCCGCCATATCGGGTGGAACCTTACCATGGTATTCTAACACTTGTTCAAAAGTATCATAGTCAATAATACATAAACCAGTGGCATCTTCAGAGTCACCACGTGAAACGTCAAGCGCCAAAATATATCTATGACCTTTTTGTGGCATTTGCCAAACCCAAACGTTATTGTCCCATTCTTTATCTTTAAATGATGGTTGCTGTACGTTGGTTTCTTCTTGTTTTCTTAATACTTGACCTTCAATTACGTTATCACCAGAACCGATAAACGCACATTCTAATTCTTGGTTGATCATACGTCTGTTAAGGTTCATATCCCTACACATATTCTCATACCATGTTGAGTGTGGTCTATAACCCTCCTCAATGAATTTCATTATCACATCAAAATGTAATACATTACCACCCTCGATAATTTGTTCCGTTTTTTCGTTTTCGGGTTTTTCAATCCAAGTAATCATATCGTTTGTTTTAATCAAACGTAAATCTTTGTTAAAACGTGGATCTTGCCACCATCTTAAATGAGTGATTTTAAATTTATTAGTACTACTAACAGCACCTTCGTATGCTTCGTAGTAAATTTCATCTAAACCATTTGGTGTTGAAATTAAAAATGCTTTACCACCCGTACCAATCGCAGCTAAACATGCTGACCATAAAGATTGACCACCCTCAATAAACGCAGCTTCGTCCAATATCATCATTGTTGGTGTATATCCACGCAAAGCGTCTGTTGATGTTGCAACAGCTTTAAGCTCAGAACCATTGGATAATTTAGCGTGTTTCTGTGAAGCTTTACTAAATGAAACGTTAGCCCAAGTTGGTAATTGTTTAATGAACCCAGTAATCTTATTTAAGAATTCAACTGCGGTTTCCTGTTTATTGGCTAGAATTAACACCCTTTCTGGGTTATCCGATAACGCAAAAGCTGTTTTTACTGCGGCATATGCTGCTGTAACTGTTGATATACCAGCTTGTCTGTACTTTAAAACTAGATTAAATCTATTTTCTTCGTAATTTGTTATTAACGTTTTTTGTTTATCAAATAATTTAAACGGCACAAACCCCTCCTGTGTTTTATCAAAAGTTTCAAAATAACTTTCAATAGCATAGGATGGGTCTTTTGCGCATTTTGTATATTCGACTAATAATTGTCTCTTGTCTGTAATATTCACTAATTAAGTTTACATATAAATAGTTTTTATTTTATAATAAACCCAAATCCCCTAAATCAATGTTATCCAAATCTTGTTCAAAGCTATAATCAACAATCTTTCTACGTATATCTTTGACTATGTTTTTAACCTCTCTCTTGGCTTTTTCTTTATTATTGAACACATTGGTCATAAAATCAATAAACGCCTTAGATTCGAGCTTAAATAGCTCCATAATGATTAATTTTTTTACATCATAATCATCAATATCGATACAATCATGAAATTCAACCCAAATTGTAGGGCCGAACCTAATATCCCAAAGTTCAGCCATAACAAAATCAGTCTCATCAATAGTTTCTTGATCCATGTTTTGGATACCTGGTACTGATAAAAATGTAATTATACATTTAGTGACTTCATGAATTAATATTGGTGCACTGATAGCTTTACCCTCTAATACTGGGATATCTCCTTCCCAATTTATTTTACAATACCCAGCATTCGCTGAATCATCACCAGAAGCTAACTGAGCATTTAAATCATCATCACTTAACATAAAATATATTAAATCATTTGCTATTAAAGCCTTCTGGTAAATAGATGTAATACCTGGACATAATTTTTCAAACTCATCGTGATATAAATGAAAAATGTAATGCGATTTTAATGCAGCTCCTTGTGATAAAGCGTTTATAGTTCTCTTTTTAAGGATATCTAAATCATTAGTTTGTTCAAAATCCTCATCTACTTTTTTATCGGTATCCATTTCTTCAGGGAAAGAACAACCACCGACATCAACTATTTCTAAATCAAAAATAAGTTCATCTTTACCTAAACTAAACTGATTTCTACCTATTTTTTCAACTAAACGACACAATTCTTTTCTTTTAGGTTTTTCAATACCCATAATTTCCATGCCATTACCACCAGCTTGCATCATAACCATCATTGGATTTATATTATCCTTTGGTGAGTCGAAAGTATTAGAGTAAGAGTCCGATAACTCTTTAAACCTACCTTCGGTTATAAGCTCCTCATGTAATTGAGTTGGTTCTGTTTTTTTATCATAATACGGCATTTTAGCCATAGTATGATTTCTATTTGCAACTCTTTTAAGAATATCTGGATTGATGATATTCGAATAACCCTCAAGGTTTATGTTTATTTTTCTCATAAAAAATGCCCTATAATTTTATTTATAGGGCAAAGATAAGAATAATTTATTTAATAAGCAAATTTTTAAGCCTGAGGTTTTGGTTTTATAGCTGGCTTTGGAAATTTAATCTTCGATGGATCCTGTGTAGGATTGATCGTTGGGGTAATAACTGGCGTTTCAGTTTCTTTAGTTGTATTCATTTTATTTATCTTTTAAAAAATCAATAATCTCTTGTTTTGAGATTTTCGGTGTTTCCGACTCTGCAATGATACGAAAAATTTCTGAATCTACAAATTTTTCTTCATTTATTTTTGATTTATTTAAGTTTTGTAATAAAATATAAGGTTCTTTTAACGGATTTCCTATCCCATTATTTTCCGTATACTCTTTTTCAGCAGCATTTCTGATTCTGGTAATTACGTATAATAAATCAGTAGACCCACGCATAGATACATCATGTTGAAACTCATCATATTCATCTGGTGACATTTGAGATATAGGTTTAGTCTCATTTTTTACCACCTCAACTTCTTTTTTATCCGATTGAAAATCTAACTTTAGTTGCGGATCAGTTTCTTGTGGTTCTAATGGTCTTGGTTTTGGGTGTTCAACTGGGTTAAAATAACTGTAACGGAATCTTTTATACATCAAGTGATCAATAATATCTTTGTAGAACTCTGTAGAATTATCGTAATCTTTAGCTGGATTAAATTCTTCATCAATATCAACATCAGTTAACCCTAATTTATTTGTTTGCGCCACTAAACCTTTGATTGCGTCAACTCTTTTGGTTAAATCGTCAATTTGTGGTTTTTGTGGTAATGTGTCAAGCGGGTTTTTACCCTCTTTTAATTTGTTTATAAAATCAATTTTATTCATTTTCTGGTTCTTTTACTATTTCCATTATTTTATCTCTACTGTAAATTTTCTTTTTAACACTTTCTAATGATTCACCAAAGTGAAACACTAACCTAATGTCATTTTCGGGCGATTCTTTTTCCCAACCCATGGCAACAACATTCTCAACACAATCATACATCGAAAAATAATCTGACGTTATTGCCAAATCTAATTCAATGTCACTTGTTTTTAATAACGCAACCATTTCAATTTCATCAATTGGTGGTGGTGTTAAACTACCACTAGCAGACGGGTTGACATCCCAATCATCACCAAAATTTATTTCCATACTCTTTGAAAATAGAAACTCGTAAGTGTATTCACCTAAGTAATTTTTGTTTAGTGGGTTTATGTATGTTAGTACCATTAGAATTTATTTGTTACTTCGAATTTCAACTCCTCTGTTAATTGATTAACTTCACCGTTTCTTTCAACTTTAATATCGATATAATATACTTGAGGCACTAACCATGTCGTATCAATTATAAAGCTATTTGAATTATATGTTTTATCAACATTTTGCCAATCAACTATTTCAACTTGGTTTGTACCTTGTTTGATATATAATCTATAATAAACTTTAGATAACACATCATTTTGTGCAACAGTATATGGTTTTCTTAAATGAACATAGACTTTTCTTTTTTCACCTTGACCTATTTTTTCTTCACGTTTAATACCACTTAAAGATACACCATATCTTGTTGGTTCCATGACATCAGAGCCCATTTGATAGTAATCAGTATCTTCTTTAGGGATAAACTTTAATTTAATATCTGGTCTACTAATACCATTAATTTTAATATTAGACCAAATGTCATTATATTCAACGTATGAATCAAACGTATCACCAGTTGCTGACACTTGTGCGTAATAAATACCTTTTGTTTTTTGTTTAACTGTGTATGTTATATTATTTATTTTACATACAGGTAATTCGTCTAAGTTAGTCATAGAACCATCTACATTGACATACAGATATAAGTTATTTACCTTATTTAAATAAAAATCAACTCGATTATCATTGATGTGGTCATCATAAATAGTTTCTATAAATGGCTCAAAAAATGTTTGCGTGTGTTTTGAAAATAAACCTAAAACATAAGATCTTATATCATCAAAAACTAATGTTTCATATGTGTCAGTATATTTTAAACAGAATCCTTGATAATTATATGTCACACCAGTTGTTACACCAGTTGTTGTACCGCTAGTTGCCCCAGTTGTAATTCCACTTACTAATATACCGTTAACAAAATTAGTAACATCCATATAAATATCTTCATTACCTTTATCAAAATGTTGAGTATCAATTACAAAATCAGATAAAGTACCACCTGGGGTTAAAAAACTTTTAGCTAAAGTACCATTAAACCAATTAGAAGGTTCTCTTGAAAAATCTCTATCTTGTGGTCTAGCTATTGGGCTTAATTGAAAATCATACCCCATACCTTCATCCCAGAATTCTTTCATCGCTCTAAGCTCCAAATCAAAAGATGATGATCTATATTTATCACTAAATACTAAATCATTGCTATCTGATAAATAAGATGTTATGTCAAAATTAGATGTGTTTTTTATTTTCAAATAATGTTTTACGTTATTTTCTAATATAATTTCTTTACTATCTACCTTACTTTTTAGCTCATCAAATGAACAATAAAATAAAAATCTACTGATAGTTTCACCAAAATACAACTCAGAAACCTGGTTTCTACCAGTGTTAACCTCAGAATCTTTAATTATAGTGTTATTCTTGTCAAAATATGTGCGGTATATTCCCATGTTAATAAATATTTTAATTATGTCTAAAGTTATGATTAATTATAATACCGTCTTGTAAATTAACATCCAACTCTTTAGTTATAGTTTGTAATATAGTATCCAAAGAGCTTTTAGAGGTTTCTGTTAATGACCCAGTTGGGTTAACCCCTGCTGTATGACCGTGATTTTTAAATATGTCTATCAAATCTTTAAGTAAATACATTAAACGTTCACCTCTAACAAATCCATATGTTTTATTAACGTTATCCTCACTTCTATCTAAATATTGAGCTACTCTAGAAGATGATAAACCATCAAAATCTTTGATGTTATCAACTAAACTATTGTTTTGTAAAATACTTAAAAATATGAATTTATCAGCATATGCTATATAAGCTGATTGTTTTTTATTTGTAGGCTCTGGCGTTTTTTCTTCAACAGATTCAAATTTAGGGGTATTATCTTTTAACTGAGTACCATACATTTTATTTTCTTTGTAGCTTGATATTAAATTATCTAACGCAACATAATCATAATACTTAATGGTTTCGATATTAGTGTCTGGTAGGTTTGGTTTTGTAAATGTACCAACGTAATCAGTAATTTTTGTATCTGGTTTTAATCTAAAAATCCAATTCTTAAGCCCGCTAACAATATTTCTCTCCGAAGTGGCACCACCAGAGTTTGGGTTATCAGGTATTTTATTTGTGACAATAATAGTGTGGTTAGCGTCTTCTACTGTTTGTGTGTTAGCAGTTACATTGGTATTAAAATAAGCAACCTCACTTTTACTTTGAAATGAGCTTATTATTTTTTCAATAACCGTTATAAAATTACCAGAATTGTTACTGTTTATTAAATATTTAACCAAATAATTATCCGAATCTTTAGTTGTATACTCATTTTTATTTGATATTGTTTTTTTAGTCAACCCAATTTTATCTTGTGAATTTTTTAACGTTTTAGCGTCAAATAACACAATAGACCCCACAAAATTTTTATCTGATGGGGTTAGTTTTGGTGTGTAACTAATATATAATTGACATATAAAATC
>Ga0209599_10001532_pt1 | contig 10811 bp, 7 predicted proteins | sample Shrwel_input2_FT_FD_187534 | JGI IMG/M metagenome (GOLD analysis project Ga0209599, IMG submission 187534) | Subsurface microbial communities from deep shales in Ohio, USA - Utica-3 well 1 S input2 FT (SPAdes) (version 2) ... | reverse complement strand
TCCGGAGTTTTGCTTTTTATATACCTCTCACAACTTTTAAACCTTTAAACTTTTAAACTTCTAAACTTAAAAGTATCTTTGCAGCAACAACACAACAAAAATTCACAATGAAAAACACATTAATTGCCCCGTCTGTGCTTGCAGCGGATTTTGCCAATTTACAACGCGACATCGAAATGATTAATGCCAGTGAAGCCGATTGGTTCCACATTGATGTAATGGACGGTCATTTTGTTCCAAATATTTCCTATGGAATGCCAGTTATACAGGCTATAAAAAAACATGCAACAAAACCATTAGATGTACATTTAATGATTGAAAAGCCGGAAAGATATATCGAAGAGTTTGCAAAAATTGGTGCTGATATAATAACGGTACATTATGAATCAACAGTTCACTTACATAGAACTTTAAGACAAATAAAAGCAGCAGGCTGTAAAGCTGGAGTTGTTTTAAATTTAACTACTCCTGTGTCAGTTTTGGAAGATATCCTTCCCGAATGTTATATGGTATTAATTATGTCAATAAACCCTGGATTTGGAGGTCAAAAATTTGAAGAAATCACCTACAACAAAGTACGTAAACTACGCAAAATGATTAACGATCAAGGTTTGGACACACTGATTGAAATCGATGGCGGAGTTACCGATAAAAATGCCAAACAACTTGTTGAAGCCGGAGCTGACGTATTAGTAGCAGGAAGTTATATTTTCAATGCTGAAAACCCAATACAGACTACTGCCGATTTAAAGAAACTAACATCACTATAAGAAGAATAAAAAAAGCGCTGAAATTCAGCGCTTTTTTTATTTAAAACTTTATATTTCCTGCTATCTGCTGTAGCACAATCTCTGAAATTTTGGCCTGAAATTTAGCACTATTATTTCTTGCAATGGCATTGACATAATTCTCTTGTGCATTTCTAAACTCAATGGTAGAAATGGTTCCAATTTTAAATTTATCCATCGTAATCTCCATATTTTTCTTGGCAATAGCCTCATTACTTTCTTCCAATTTTGCCAATTCAACATTCGTCAAATACGTTTGAAAAGCGGAAGCCAATTGAGCATTCACGGTTTGTTTTTGTTGATCAACCACTAAGCTGGAATTCTCCACCTGCAGCTTGGCTATTTTTTCACTTCTGTTTTGAGAAAATCCGTTAAAAATAGGTATCGTAGCTGTGACACCGTAATTCAACCCTCGACTGGATGTTGCTGATGTAAAACCTAAACTACTTTCAGTTTCTACAAAAGTATAGCCTGTATTCAATCTAACAGTAGGATATCTATTTCCTTTAGTTTGTTTCAAATCCAACTCTGCGACTCTTTTATTGATTAAAGCCAACTGCAATTGCAGGTTTTGCTTTTCAGTTAATGCTTTTAATTCATTCAATTGTAATGTATTATCTACACTCACTTCTTCGACAACCCGAAAATCAATAGTTAAATCTCTGGCCAAAAGTTCGTTCAAACGAATCTTCGTAATTCCAAAAAGTTCTTTTTGTTTCAATAAAACTGAAGCATCGGTATTTAAATCGACTTGGGCATTTAAAACTTCCAATTTAGAAGCTTTCCCAATGGTGAATCTGTTTTCAGCCGTTTTCAATCGTTGCTTGGATATCACAATAGTAGTGTCCAATGCTTTAATCAGTTGTTGCTGTTGCACCAAATCGTAGTAAGTCGTCATAACATCGCTAACTTTGGTTAGCAAGGTTAACTTTAACTGCGTATCGCCTTGCTTTTCCAGTTCAGCCAACTGATCGTGACGGGCAAACATTTTCAAACCATCGAAAATAGTCCAACCTAAATTCACTCCATATTCCAATCGGTTGTTTTTGGCATTATCCAATTCCCTAACATCTCCATTGGATTGTGTTTGTTTGGAGTTTTGAATACTGTTGTTTTTAGTCAATGAAGCATTTACTTCTGGCAACATTCCAGCATTTCCAATGCTGTTATTTACTTTATCAACATTCAGCTCATTGGTTGCTATTTTGATATCGTAATTGTTTTTTAACGCAATTTGTACCGCTTGATCCACGGTTAGAACTTCCTGCGCCATTACTTTAGGAACAAATACAATTAGTACTATTTGAAATAAAAAATTCTTCATCAGATTATGCCTTTTCATACTGTTCCACATTATCAAATTCAGGGCGGTGTTTCTTTTCTCGTGACCACATTAAGTAAATAGCCGGAATCACGAATAAGGTCAGCGCCAGAGAGAACAACGTACCGCCAACAATCACCACTCCCATTCCAATTCTACTGGTCGATGCCGCACCTAAAGACAAGGCAATAGGCAACGCGCCCAAAGCAATCGCTAAACTGGTCATTAAAATAGGACGCAAACGAGATTCGGAAGCTTCAATAATCGCGTCGTATTTTGATTTTCCCTGTTCCCGTAACTGATTGGCAAATTCTACGATTAAGATCCCGTTTTTGGTTACCAAACCAATTAACATTACCGTTCCAATCTGACTGAAAATATTCCAGGTTTGACCAAACAACCAAAGTGAAAACAAAGCTCCGGCAACTGCCATTGGTACCGTTAAAATAATAATAAACGGATCGATAAAACTTTCGAACTGCGCGGCCAAGATCAGGAAGATTAACAACAATGCCAATCCGAAGGCAAAGGAAGTATTTGAACTACTTTCCACAAAATCTCGGGATTCTCCACTTAAATCGGTGGTAAAACTATCGTCCAATACTTTTTCTTTGATGCGTTCCATGGCTTCAATTCCGTCACCAATACTTTTTCCGGGAGCCAAACCGGCAGAAACTGTAGCCGACATATAACGGTTGTTATGATACAATTGCGGTGGACTACTTTGCTCTTCCACATGTACCAAATTATCCAACTGTATTAATTGACCTTTATCGCTTTTTACAAAAATGGAAGTCAAATCCATTGGGGCATTACGGTCTTTTTTATCAAATTGCCCCATTACCTGATACTGCTTTCCGTTCATCATGAAATAGCCAAAACGCTGACCACTCAACGAAAGTTGCAAAGTCTGAGCTACATCAATTACTGATACTCCCAAACTTTGGGCCTTTTCTCTATCGATAGTTACATACACTTCGGGTTTATTGAATTTCAGGTTCACATCCGAATTTGAAAAGGTTGGATCATTGGATACTTCATCCATAAACTGCGGGATTTTCTCCTCTAGTTTTTTAAAATTGGGCGCTTGGATTACAAACTGAACCGGCAAACCACCTCTTCTATTCACCGCAATCGTTGGCGACTCAGAAACAGACACTTTGGCTTCAGGATATTGCTTGGTCCATTTGGTTAACTTCTCGGCAATATCTTTTTGCGATTTTTCTCTTTCATTGGGTTGTACTAAGGCAATTCTGGCAAAACCACTATTGACAGAAGAAGCCCCAAACCCAGGAGAAGTTACAATCAAACTTACTTTTTTCTCCGGAATGGAATCATTGATTAATTCGGTCAAATCATTCATAAAGCGCTCCATATAATCATAGGAAGCACCTTCAGGGGCCGTAGCACGAGCCGTTATAAAACTTCGGTCATCATATGGTGCCGTTTCTTTCTGAAGTACGTTAAAAAACAAGTAAATCAATCCGAAACAAACAATCAGAATTGGAAAACTCAACCATTTCTTTTTCATAAAACCGATCAATGCTTCTGCATAACCGGAATTCATTTTTTCAAAAATAGGTTCGGTCAGGTTGTAAAACTTCGATTTTTTCTGTTCACCGCCTTTCATCAAATAGGCATTCAACATAGGCGTAAGCGTTAACGATACAAAAGCCGAAATCAACACCGCAGCCCCAATTACTACTCCAAATTCCCGGAATAATCTTCCAACAAATCCTTCTAGGAAGATAACTGGCAAGAACACTGCTGCCAGAGTAATAGAAATTGAAATTACCGCGAAGAAAATTTCATTAGAACCTTTAATAGCCGCTTCAATAGGCGACATTCCTTCTTCGACTTTTTTGAAAATATTTTCGGTGACCACGATACCGTCGTCCACCACTAATCCTGTTGCCAGAACGATAGCCAAAAGTGTTAGTACATTGACGGAGAAACCGCATAAATACATAATAAAGAACGTGGCAATCAACGAAACCGGAATATCAATTAACGGGCGGAATGCTATCGCCCAATCCCTGAAAAACAAGTAGATAATTAACACCACCAGAATTACGGAAAGCAATAAGGTTTCGGCCACTTCTAATACCGCTTTTTTTACAAAAACAGTATTGTCAATAGCGATATTTAATTTAAAATCTTTGGGTAGATCTTTTTGAAGCAAATCGTACTGTTCGTAAAATTTTTCAGCAATATCTAAGTAATTTGTTCCCGGTTGCGGAATTATCGCCATACCAATCATTGGCTGGCCTGAATCTGACAATTTAGTTTCCAGGTTTTCAGCTTCTAAAGCCGCTTTCCCAATATCATTTAACCGGACAATCTTATCCCCTTCCGCTTTAATGATAATGTTATTAAACCCTTCTTCCGTAGAAATATTACCAATGGTTTTTACCGTTAATTCGGTATTAGCTCCAGTTAATTTTCCCGAAGGCAATTCAACATTTTGTTTGTTCAAAGCGCTACGCACATCGGCAACGGTGCATCCGTAGGAAGCCAGTTTAATAGGATCAATCCATAAACGCATGGCATACTTACGCATACCCCAAATTTGCACACTACTCACGCCCGGAATAGTCTGTAAACGTTGAGACAATACGTTGTCAGCATAATCTGTCAGCTCTAAGACATTCTTATTATCACTTTGAACCGTCATCGTGATGATAGGATCCGAATCGGCATCAGCCTTTGAAACAACTGGTGGCGCATCTATATCCTGTGGTAGGCTTCGTACCGCCTGTGAAACCTTATCTCTGACATCATTAGCCGCTTCTTCTAGGTTTTTATCTAAGTTGAATTCTATGGTAATATTACTTCTTCCTTGACTACTAGAGGATGAAATATTACGAATTCCGTCGATTGAATTCACGGCTTTTTCCAAAGGCTCCGTAATCTGTGACTCAATGATATCGGCATTGGCACCCGAATAATTCGTTTGCACTGAAATTTGCGCGGGATCGATGGAAGGGAATTCTCTAACTCCCAAAAATGTATACCCAATAATCCCGAAAAGAATCAACATCAAGTTGAGTACAATCGTTAGAACAGGTCTTTTTATACTTAAAGTAGATAAACTCATAGCCCCCTTACTTTATGTTAACTTTTACAGGAGCTTCGTCTTTCAAGGTCATGACCCCTGTGGTCAAAACTGTATCACCAGGTTTAAGTCCCGTAAGCACTAAAACATCCTTATCGGTACGTGCTCCGGTTTCTACCATAATTTCTTTAGCCTTTCCATTAACGGACACAAACACTTTTTTCCCGTTTTGTACCGGAATTAAAGCTTCTGTCGGCACTAGTAAAGCATCATTAATATTATCTAATGGTAACGAAACGTTCGCAAAAGTTCCCGGAATTAGTTTCCCATTCTGATTTTGCGCTAGGGCACGCATTTTGAGCGTTCTTGTGGCTTCCTCAATTCCTGGTTCGATAGCATATACTTTAGCGGTAAACTTTTCCTTAGAACCCGAAGTAGTAAACGAAAGGAAAGTGTTCACTTTCATTTGTGTGGCATATTTTTCAGGAATGGAAAACGTAATTTTCACCTGACTGGTATTGACCAAATTTGCTACAACGGTAGTCGGGGTAACATAAGTCCCTCTTGATATGTAACGCAACCCAATTTTTCCCGAAAAAGGTGCTTTGACCGAAGTCTTGGCAACTTGCGCCTGAATTAATTGCGTTTGTGCCTGGGCCGAACGAAAGTCTGCGCTGGCAATATCGTATTCTTCCTGGCTAATGGCTTCTTTTTGCAGCAATAATCTAGCTCTTCTTTCATTTTCTGAAGCAAGTGTTTGTTTGGTTCTTGCTTGTGAAAGTTGAGCGCGAAGTTCAATGTCATTTATTTTGAATAATTGTTGCCCTTTTGAAACGAAACTTCCTTCCTGAAAATTGATGCTTTCAACAACACCCGAAACTTCACTTCTCACTTCGATTTGTTCATTGGCTTCAATGGAACCCGAAAGGGACAAATTATCGGAAAAAATTTGAGGTTTTAAAACAATTCCGGAAACTTTAGAGGGTTTCTTGTCACCTCCTCCATTCTTTCCTTTTCCGTTTTCTTCGTTTTTAGAATTATTTGCAGTGATTCTATAAAAAATCATACTACCTAAAACAACTGCTAACAGTAAATATACAATATGTTTAAATTTCATAATATGTGTGTAATTTTAAGCCTATCTTGGGTATTATTAACAAAACTACTCGTTATTATTTACATCTCTAAACGATTAAATTTTATTTAACATTAATTTAGAAATTATACGCAACAAATATTCTTAGGCACAGTAGTGTCAATTATTTAAACGCACCAAACCAACCAAATTATTGCAATATTTTTCAATAATTTCCTTTCTTTTGTAATACTTTTGAAAATTTAAAATCCATATATTTACTTTCTGATTGAAATAAGTTTCATTATTCGAAAAGTCAATTTCCTTAGTTTTAAGCGAAATCATTTAATTAGTCAAAATGGAAAAACATATCGCATCAGTAACGTCGTTATTTTTGGTTGATAATCCAATACCGAATACTCAAATAAAAAAAGCCGATTTATTGCCCGGCTCAAAATCTCAGTTAAATTCTGCGGAAATGAAGGAACGACCTATCGCAGATTCAAGCATTCCGTTTAGAGACCTAACAAGTCCTGAGAGCAAGAAAGAAAGTATTGGTAGAATCATTGACAAACTAGATGTTGAAACCAATGCCAGATACCTTAGAACCGTAGAAGACACTTATTGCAATGTTTACTCTTATGATTACTGCTATTTCAGCAAAGTATACCTCCCTACCGTTTGGTGGACGGACGAATCGTTGGATAAAATATTACAAGGACAGGAAGTAGAGGCTGTTTTTGAACAAACCGTCGATCGTATTTATTCTAGTGCCATACACGATTGGTTTTTACAATGGGGTGCTAGTTTTGGCTGGAAAAGAATGACTACTCTTGACGAAATTCAGAATAAAGTCAACACCAATGGCGGTATTGGAATAATTTGCGCTAAAAGAAAAGAAAAAGGGCTCTCTGGACATATTGTCCCTGTTGTTCCCGAAACAGGCACTCATAAAGCATACCGTGAAAACGGAATTGTGGTTTATCCGTTGCAATCGCAAGCAGGAAAACTGAATTACAATTACTTTTCTGAAGTTAGAAAAGATTGGTGGAATGATGAACTGTATTCTTCTTATGTATTGTATTACCATGACTAAACAAAGGCTTTTAAGCCAATTCTCAAAAAATTTAAAAAAATATTGATTGTCAGCATGCTAACCTCTTGGAAATGACACAATAAAGAACTACTTTTGCACCTTGAAAAAAAATTGAATAGCAAAAATCACATTTAAGCCATTCAAAAGCTTAAATAATTGATACAAAAGCAATTAATTACGATTTCATAACCCCATTATGAAATTCCCTCTTTTTATCAATCTTTCGGTCAATTCAAATACAAAGTTTCTGAGACTAAAATACAAACTCTTATACTTTAAAAGTAAAAACAACTTTTCTATGTAGTAAGATTCATCGTCGTCTCTTAAATAAAAATATCTCTAATTTTAGACAGATTAGATTTTTGTTGCCAAATAAAAATTATAATTAAAAAACCTTTAATAACCATAAAAAAAGAAAAAAGTATAAATGAAAGACAATCAGACACAAAAATATTATTGGGGAATAGGATTAGAAAACGAAACCTACATGCAATTTGAAGAATCCCTAATCGTTTCTGGTGAATTTATACAAGAAAAAATTGGTTATGAAAGATATAGTATTGACTACAGAAAATGCTATAAATCAGAAAGTTTGGCTCCAGTATTGAAAAAAGCTTTCGGCCATACTAAAAACTACAAAGTGAGCCGAATGGTAAACAGTCATTCACTTGAAAAACTAGACACCAATTACAAACACAAAACATTACCTGCTGCAAAACCAACAGCAGAAACAATTGACGGAGCTGAAGCAAAACCACAATTTGTGGAAAACCCAGAATATCTAGGAAAATCAATCATGGAACTTTTCCTTGAAGACCAACCCTACAACATTCAAAGCATGGTTACCCAAAGGAACAAAACAATGGGTTCTGTTCACTTTGATGGCGATTCGATCGAATTTGTAACCAAATATTTCGAAAACCGAACAGTAATCGATTCGTGCAACGAACTAAAGGCGACCAAGAAATTATTTCTTGACAAAATCAATGAATCATCGGTATTAAAAGGAAAACTAAATTTCCCTGATTATAACAATGGCCTTAATATGTTCATGACCAATCAGGAAAACTTGGTTTTATTCAATAACGGCACCTATCATTTTCATATCACTTTACCGACATTAACTGAAGACAGTAGAATTACTGATTATGATGCTTTTGACAAAATACATGCCAATGCCATTTATTTACTACAATGGTTTGAGCCTTTTTTTATAGCCACGCTAGGAAGCCCTGATATTATGGGAGTCATAAGCAACGAGTATGATTTAGGCAAAAACTTTACTTTAGGTTCGATGAGAAGTGCCATGTCTCGCTACATAGGTGTAGGAACCTACAATAAAGCAATGCCAAAAGGTAAAATTCTTACCTATAAAGTAGATGATTTTAGAAAATTATTGAAGTTTGAAAAAGAAGAAAACATTTGGTGGCGAGATCAGATTGAATCAGAAATGGAATACGAACTACTCCCAGAAGTAGGCCTTGATTTCAATCAAGAAAAAATGTACCAAAGTGGATTTGAATTCAGAAGTCTTGACGAATTTCCAGCAGAATACTTAAATGAGGTTCTTTTTTCAATCCTTTTAATTTGCGAACACTCTTTAAATGTACCTGATGTTCAATGGGGACATGACAGTGCTGCTTGGAATCATTTAGTTTTCAAATCTTTAAAAAAGGGATATCTGACAGAAATCAATGAAGCCGAAAAAGGTGAAGTTCTAAATTCACTACAAATTTTAAATCCATCAGACAGCAATTACCACACATTAAAAGCCGAATTTGAAGCCATTGTAATGCTGGATGAGTTTTTCTTTAAAATTCTGGCTGTTTTACACGATAAATACAAAGACAATAACTTTTGCCTGGATTCTATGTACGGGCAAAAAAGAAACTCCCCCCCGAAATGGGACAACTTTAACCAATACCAAACAGAAAGACATATGCAACAAATAAAGGCTGTTTGTGAGAATTAAAAGCCGATATTGAATATTTACAAATCAAAAAAGCCTTCAAAATAGTTTATTTTGAAGGCTTTTAAAATTATAATGTGATCGCGAAGGGATTAACTTCGTTGTTACCCCAAAGCTCCTCCTGAAGCTACGGAATTGATAAAACTGAGATTGACTTCGTCCATCCCTCAAAGCTCCGCTTTGATAATACAAAAAGGCAAAAAAATAATTTCAAGCGAGCTTGATCATTTTTTTGCCTTTTTGTATTCATTCGTGACCGCGAAGGGATTACATAATTATATCGAGTTATATCGAATTTAATTGAAGTTTTAATCAAAAAGATGTAATATGTCATTTATTTTTATACCTTTGCTATACCAATGATGTAACACAATATTGCCTCGTTGGGAAAATGTCGGGAAAACATTTTGCAGTATTTATCAAAACGAAAGATTATGGCGACTACAAATTTACTTTTGAAGGGCAGCAAAAACCCATCAAATATCTACATCCGATTTACCAATTCCAGACTAACCGATTACATGGTTCCGACTGGAGTATTTATAAATCCGGACCACTTTGATAAAAAGAATCAAAAAATCAGAAACCTGATCGAGATAAAAAATCGTGATGAAATCAATTCAAAACTAACCAAATTAAAACTTCATGTATTAGACGAGTTTAACCTAAGCTACATGAATGGGGTTATTACAGATAAATTTTGGCTTCAGGAAACAGTAAGTGGGTTTTTCAATAGACCAAAACAAGAGAAAGCGAAAGAGCCTTCCTTACACATGATTTACTTGTCCGATTTCGCTCAATGGTGGTTGGATAACAAAGCGGATAAATTCAAAGTTAGTGCCAGCAAGTTCATGGACGAAACTACTAAATCCCATTACAATATTGTTAAAGAGTTAATCAAAAGTTACGAAGGAAAAAAGAAAATCCAGCTCCGAAACATAGACGAGGAAATCATGGATGGGTTTTCTGAGTTTTTAGGACGTAAAGAATATGCGAAAAGTACAGCTTCAAGAATTGTAAGCCGTTTTAAATTCTTTTGCGCCAGAGCCGAATCAGAAAATTTTGATGTAAATAAAAACTATAAAAAAAGAGTTTTCATACAAGAAGAGGAAGTAGAATACAAACACCCTTACTTAAACGAAGAGGAAATTTACACAATATTCAAAAAAGACCTCTCTCACGACCACACGCTAGACAACGTGAGAGATAATCTAATTATTGGACTATGGACAGGCCTTCGTGTTTCCGACTTCTTAACGCGCCTTAAAATCGAGAATATAAAAGATGGCTTTATTGAAATTAAAACCGAGAAAACCGATACGTGGGTTTCGATTCCAATTCACAGACAAGTACAACTTGTTTTAAACAAAAGAAATGGTGCGCTTCCGGAAAAGATTTCTGAACAAAAATTCAACAAACATATCAAAACAATCGGGATGATTTGCGATATTGACAACGAAATGGTTGGAGGTATTACTGAAGTTGATGAAAAAACAAAAATCAAAAG
>Ga0209599_10001529_pt1 | contig 10828 bp, 5 predicted proteins | sample Shrwel_input2_FT_FD_187534 | JGI IMG/M metagenome (GOLD analysis project Ga0209599, IMG submission 187534) | Subsurface microbial communities from deep shales in Ohio, USA - Utica-3 well 1 S input2 FT (SPAdes) (version 2) ... | reverse complement strand
CTCCCAACTGCATTATGGTTGTTAGTTATCGCGCGATAACTAACAACCATAATGCAGTTGGGAGATATCTTGTTGACAGTTGGCAGTTAGGAGATATCTGTTGGCAGTTGGCGGTTGGCAGTTGGCGGTTGGCGGTTGGCGGTTGGCGGTTACACGTTAAATGTTAGGGTTAAACAAAAAATGAAACTAAGATCACACATAACTCACGCCAAGCAATTATATAATGACTTAGATAGAAGTATATTTACTGATAAAAACACAACAAAACTTCTAAAAGGGTCTGGAAATGAAAATCATAGATACGATGAAAATTTTCCATTTGAAATAAATTCAGTATGGTATACACAAAACTGGGTAAGAGACAATACAAATTTATCAGACCCACTTGAAGTTCAAACAGCGATAAATTTCAATCGTTATTTTTATTTACTTTCTTCAAGGCCCCTTAATCTGTTTTTTAGAACTCCACAAGATGAATGGGCCAGTAGAAATAATGATGAATATGTTCTTGCTGTAAGAAATGAATACTTTTTTATTCACTCAGTTTTACACCCAAAAGCAAAAATAAAGAAAGCCTATCTTAACTTATTTATGATAAATCCGTATGTTAAAAATGAAGGCTTTGGTAAAGCTTTACTTCAGTGGTATGAAAGATTCCTTAAAAACTTTGGTATTGAGTATATTTATTTAACACCGTTAAAACGAGCAGGAAGAGATGACGCTTATACCTACTGGTTTAAACAAGGGTTTGATTACGTCAAGGATCCAGATTTGATGGCTAATTTAGGGGCTTTCCTTGAGGGTGATAAAGATCGAAAAGGTATGGTTAGCAGAAATCCCTATTATCCACCAGCAACTACGTGGCCAGGAAGACAACCAGGACCATGGCTTTCTTTGCAACAGACCATAGTTAATCCGGTTGAACGTAAAACATTATCTTATTATGAAACTGTAAACCCACGAGTCCATCAAATTCAAATTCCAGGTTCTAAATCTAAATGGTATTCTGTTCATATGTGGAAGCAAATTGATGCAACAACTCTTTCAGTACACCCTAATGCCACATTTCAGGCTTATTTAGATGCTGTACCAACAGAAGTTGTTCCTTTTGATGAACCAGTTGGGTTTCATTATATGGTTAGTCTTAATTCAAATACATATTTACGTAGAGTTGAAGGAGATTTGCCACCTGAAGACAGTGATGAATACAGAGTTCTTCGTGAACAAATGGAATGTGAATCAAAGCCTATTTTCTTTAAAAAAATTAATGAAGTACGTAGAAGAGAAGGTATACCAGATGCTGATAAACCTACTGAGTATACAAAGGAAATGATGCAAGATGATTACGATACATGTTCCGCTTTTCAAAGCTTTTTAACATCTGCATCTGCACCTGACTTAGATGCAATATTTAATGTTGCTTTAGATACCAAAGTGCCACCTAGTCCACCATCGACTTCTGGTAAAACAATTGATACTGTAGATATAATAGATCCTACCGTTATACCAGCTCCAATAAAAACATTAGCTACTGAAGATGATGAAGAAAGTAATGCTACATTGCCAGAAGATTTTGGAGCTTTTAATTTAGATACTTCGGTAGGTGATATTGTAGAAGCTGCTCAAGCCCAAAGAAATCGCATTAGGGCTCGTGAAAAGGCAGATAAAGAAAAAGAACCACCTAGACAGCGTTTGAAACGATCATCAATCCGCGAACAAGATGAAGCATCAACAAATCAAAAAGCTGAACAACGTCAAGATGAAGTAATTGATTTGACAGGTGAAGATGATCAAACAGAAGAAGAGTTACAATTAGCAAATTATAGAAAAACTGCTATAGAACGAGCTAAAGCAGACATGCAGAAAAGATTTTATAAAGAGGGAGCTAACAGAAGTATGACATTTGCTCAATACTTAGAACAAAATCGAATAGAGTATTTGTATGCTATAGAATCTCAACTTTCAACTATTTTAATGCGTTTACGGCGAAGATAAAGCCATTCTACGTTTTTTCATAGGGTTTGCTTTAGGTCTAAGAATATAGACACCGTTTTCATGTATAACGGTTAATGGGAAAATTGTCCTTACACAGACCCATCGTGATCTTAAATTTCGTATAGAGTCCACATCCGATTTATCAAGCCCTGAGTAACGACAGAGTAAATTATAAAGCTGGTTTTGACTTGCACCATGAGCAAAGACTACAAAATGGTTAGCTTCACCTAGAAACAAACGTGTTCTTTTATAATCTGTAAGTAAGTGACTACACACTACAATAGAAGATGAATTGTGTCTTCCCATAGTTGCAATCATATCTACGACGGATTGAATTTTGTTATGGACTTCTTTATTACTTCTCTCATACCCTTCAACGTCGTCAATAATTGTTAAACTATTTGCAAAGTCATGAACTGTGGGATCGCTTTCAAGTAATGATTCTGGTTTTATGCGTTTTATGACACTTGAAACTTTATCAATTGTAGGGTCTTCGTCTAAATATGAAATAAAGAAAATAGGATTATCAGGATGAAGAGCATTGTAACGAATTGCAAAGTTACGAGCAATATGACTTTTACCGCTTCCTGATTTACCACCTACCATTATAACATCTCTTCCGCCATCGTGATGAGTAGGTTCAATTGCAAATTTATACCCATCTGGTGCTTCTAAAGGTGATTCATCTTCTTGAGATTCGTCTAAATATACAAGGTCACCATCTAATTTACCTTTACCGTGTAAAACTGCAATAGGTACGCCAGTATTTTCTTGTTCATTATTTACTTTTAAAATAGAAAACACAGACATTATGATTTCTGATCATGTGTTTACAAATGCTGTTATGTCGGCAAATCAACTAACCAAAGAGTCAAAACGAAGCTATCTTAAACAATTAAAGCAAGTTAAAAAAATAATGAAATCGAAAGTTTTTAAGACAGCTATTCCTAAGTCACAGGTAGATACACTTTTTTATATCTTGATGCACCCAAAGCAAGTGATGGCAATATACGAAAACCTAGTTAAAACCAAAAAAATATCATTAAACTCAGCAAAATCTAATTTAGTAGCTTTAGCATCTCTCATTAAAAGAGCAGAAGAGTCAGAAATTGCTACACCTGAATTACTAGAAAAACAAAAATACTGGGTCCAAAGCGTACGAACACTAAATAATCAAACACAAAAGGTTATCGAGCAAAACACACTGTCTGATAAGGAAAAAGAAGCATGGGTTCCATTTAATGAGTGGTTGGACACTGAAAAGAAATTAAGAGAATCTACACCAGGTAGCTATGCACATCTTTTGGTTGCATTCCATACTCTTGTAGCTCCAATGCGTGGAGGTGATTTAAGTAAGGTAAGTATTATTCAATCAGAAGATCCAAATATAAAGTCTAAGAAAAATGTATTAATATGGAATGGTCCTAAAGAGCCTGCAACGCTGTTAATTCGTAGTCATAAAACATCTAAGAAGTGGCCAATTTTAAAAAGGGAATTACCCCCTGAATTAAAGGATGCCTTAGACATATCATTAAAAAGTAATCCACGTAGCTATTTATTCGAAATGAATAATGGAAAACCATGGTCAAAGGATTCATTTTTAGTATGGAAAAATCGCGAATTTCAACAAATTTTTAATAAACCCGTAACTACTAATATTGCTAGACATGCTTACATTAATGCACAAAATCAAATACCCCAATCCATTGAGAAAAGACGAATTCAAGCTGAATCAATGGGTCACTCTCTTAGAACACAAGATGAATATAGACGTATAGTTTAAACTAATTAATTAATCATGCTTCCAGACGTGCGGGCCATTTTGCGAACACGTTGTTCATCACCCATTGCAGGTCTAAATTGAGGCATTCCAAGAGATGTTGTTAGTCTTGAGCTAGAATGCATTCCAGATGCCCCACCGACCAATCGCACAAGCTGTGAAGATGTAACAGATGAACTAGTTGAAGCAGCCTCAACGTCATTAGTATTAAGAATAGTCTTTCGGAGGGCGCTGCTGCCACGAACTGACTCGAAAAAGCCAGAATTGACAGCCATAATTGTAACAATAACGTTGTTAGATTGTTGAAGACCATTTAAATAGTTAAAAAATCCATTTGTGTTATCCAATGTAACATTAACCTGTACACTGTAATTTCCAAGTGTACCTGGTGCCAAACCAGATGAAAGTGGGATATCTTGTCCCATTCGTAAAAGAATTGGGGCTCCAGTTAATTGCAAATTAGCTGAATAACCCTGGTAAGTGTCAAATAATGTACCAAGGACTCCAGAAGACTTTGGTGTTAATGTTGATGTACGTCCACGTGCAAAGCCTCTAAACTGATTAAAATCCATATCAAGACCCCCAGCAACAGAGCATGCATAAAGGTCTTCTTGGGAGTAATTTGAGCAAAGATTTGCATAATTGTCAAAAGTAACTCCAATATTTGAAATAGGGATATAAGTATCCGCTTGAGTTTGTCCTCTGAATGCAGGCTTAACATACACTACTAAAATATCTGGAATAGATGATAGAGTGACTGTATTTGATGAGACTGTAACAGTTCCTGAAGATGACCAAGTTGCAGACGAAGTACTATTATAACGAGGAAACTCAACATAAGGTACACTTGAAACAAGAGGGAGAGTAATTTCAGGGGGTGGGGTTAGGAATGTACAAAGAAGACGTGGTGCCTGGACCCAAGGACCTGTTTGGTTACCCAAATTGCGAGTAGGTGGTTGCAATCGGACATTTCCGTATAAGGCATTAATACCAGACTGTCTAGTCATGTATTGGTAAGAACCAAAGGCATTATCGAGTTTATCCATATAAACACGTCCAACTGAACCTACAGGAATTGTAACCCTGGATGTATCATATCCTTGAATTGCACCTGGATTTCCTAGTGTCATATTCACTGTCATGTTAGTAATTCCGTACAAACCAACTTCTGTCATCTGTTTAGAGTCTTGCCACATAAAAGGGCTGACACATAATGGTTCAGTGGTTTGGAATCTATACATAATAGGAGTTACAAGATCAATATTTGTAGGTACAATAGTCCATGAACCACCAGAAATACTAGCACTTGGAATTGACTGTCCAATCAAGTTAGAATTAAAAGGAATAAACGCTGGTGTCCAATTAATGACAGGAACTGTAACAACAACACCACCTGCAAGAGTCACTTGATATGCATCAAACTGATTCAACAAAGTACCGTCATTTGGGTTAACAAATCGAAGTGGGTATGAACCGTTAGGGATATCACTATCACGAGCTCCATCAAAACCAGCTGTTACACCATTTGAATATTTGGCATCATCTGCTGTCCAAGCATACATATCAAATTTACTAGGACAAGTTCTTTGCATGAGCGAGTCTCGAGTTTGGCTAATTAAAAGTTGTTCACGTAAAACATCTCCTTGAACACTAACAGAGCAATCGTTGATTGTAACAGTCATTGATGTAGCCAATGATTGAATTGGAAACATACCCAATGTAAGATCTGTAGGTGATCCAATGGATTGGTAATAGTTACGGTAACCCGCATTAGCAACAGGAAATCCTGGAGTTGTAAAAGTATCAATAACACCTCTTAAAGTAGTTGAAGCAATTTGTGCAATTCCTTGTGCTACAAATGGATTGTTTGGTACTGTGGCTACAATTCCTTGAGGTGCATCCTGAATACTAAAACCTGTACCAAAAAGTGTAGTTCTAACAGCTAAATTTGCACATTGTGTGAGAGCTGCAAAATTTGATAGAACAATTGGGAGAGTACCGTAAGATTGCCATGTATATGACTGATTTGTAGGACCAGTAGAAAAAGGTGACATTGGTGTTACATCTATTCTTGCACTTCCAAAAACAGTTAATGCGACTGGATCTATCAATTCATGAAGAAAAAACATAGAATACTCGCTAGCTCCATTTAGACCTTCAAATCTTCCAGTAAAATTAGAATCCAATGAAAATGTACCCGAAACTGACACTGAATTTAAACCAGAAAGAAAAAAAGGATTTGCTACACTTGGTGATATATTTATACAAGTAGGATCAATGACAGCGAGAGGTGTTGTACTAGAAAAAACATGCCAACGAGGACCCTGAGAAGCTGGGGTTATGCCTGGACTCATTGCATATTGAAAAGTTACTGGTGTAATTGCAACAGATGTAGGGTTTATAGATTCTACTAGACCAGGCCATGAATTTGCTGGAAGAACTAAGGCAGTATTACCTCCATTTGGAGTAGTACCGTTACTCATAAAGGTAGGGCAAATTGGTTCATCTTGTTGAATATAAGTATTTGATACATCTGTAATAGGTGCGATATAACGACCAGCAGCAGATGTGTATGGAAATGATTGAGCAGGTGCATTGATAATATTTTGTGAAGCAACGGCTTCTGCATAAACATAAGTAGATGCGTTCAACTCTAATTTTCTATCAGTAAATACATTTAATGAGGGAACTAACACCTGGAAAGAAAGCTGACTAGCATTTGCAGCGTTTGCTTGGAAGGATGATGTGCTTACAGAAAGAGCACCCTTCTGAACTGCATATTTTGGTGGGTCTTGGATAATACGAGCATCGTAAACTGCAATCTTTTCAATTTCAGCCATTGTATTATGATATAGGTCTAAATACAAATTTTATGTTTACGCTTCCGTAATTTGTTAATATTAAAGGAACAAGTTGTTGAGTAATTCTGTGGCGATAATACAACGAGTATTCTAACTGTTTAAACGTTTTTGTGTCCAAGAGTGCACAAAAGTGAAGCTCATTTGCGTCATATCGTATTACAGATCGTGCATTATACGGTGAAAAGTGATATAGTGGTATTTCACCTATAATCTTTTGTGTTAACGACACTGTTTCATTTCTAGCAAAAAATGCAGAAGTATCTGAGTCGACTAAGTAAAAGGCAGGAGAGGCTAACTCTTCCAAGACTGGGATATTTTCGCTTACCACAACAATACTTTCAACGGGTGACATACACGCAGAAAGAGACTCTGATGTTTGATAAATCTCATAAAACTGTCCATCCGTACGAGGATCTGTTAAAGTTGTACTATCCCAAATCCAATAATGTACAAATGGGTAAGATTCGCCACTGTGAAGGAATCCCAACGTGTCCTCATACGCTATGCAGTATGACGGGAAATTGTCAAATAGAAATTTAAAGGATGTGTTTGATTCTAAAGTGATCCATTCGTCTGCATTATTAGACCCTTGGTTACCCCATGAAATTCTACCATAATCTAACAAAGCAATTGTTTGTTGTTCCACACCAGGCTGAACAACGTTTATTGTACCAAATCCATACCCATCATACTTTAAAGCCATCAACAAAGTAAGATTATTGTAATTAAATTTAGGTGCAATACTTGTAAAGACAGGCTGCAATATTAAATTGTTGAAAGAAGATGAAGGTGTCGTAATGGACGTAAACGATAGTGTTATAGGCAATGCATCTAATGGGTCAATTGTTGGGTAGTTCACCATACCAGCAGTTGTTACAATAGTAGCCGGTGTGACTATTTGAGAAATAACTAAAGCATACGGCGTAGATTCACCAACTTGATATGGAACTGTACCCAAGTAAACCCATGATAACGTTGAAATAGGAGTAGTAGGAAGAGCATCCGGTAATGGACTTGTTCTAGCACACATGAAAGCTAATGAAGATGAAGACGTTCCAGAAACTGCTAATGATCCTAAGACATATGTACCTACAGGGCTCCAAACAAACGCAGAAGCTGGAGATGAAAATAACTGTTTATAAGCGTTAAAACAAAGACCAAGCTGTCCGTTTAAGCTAAATGACTCAAAATTTTGAACAAAAGCTTCTGTGTCCGTTATGACTTGATCTATAGCAGGGTTTACAGAATCATTAATAAACTTATTCATTTCATAAACATTGTAATACGTGGAAGATCCATTATCAACACCAAAATCTTGAAATTGTAAAGGAAGGCGTGGTTTAGTAGCAGTAGTATCTTGTGTTAGCCAAGTTATATTTCGATAAGCTGAAAAATTCCAATCTACAGTGTATGCACGAGTCCATGTTTTTGCTGGAATCGATGCTGTAGGTGGTGTCGTAGGATGACCAATGATAAGATCATCACTTGGTAAGTACCCTAGACTTCTCATAAAGTTCATTCTATTAATAGTTGTTAATGGATCAAAAACTTCATCAGCTCTTGTATCAAATGTATAAAAGTTAGGAGCAAGTGAAAGTTTAAATTGAACACCTGTTAATGAGGTACCACCTCCAGGTATAGATTTAGCAATTGGACAGAGTGTAATAGATGAAGTTGTACGACTCACAATTGTGTAATATCCATTATACGTTTGAGATAATGCACGAATGGTAGTTTCGCTTGGTTGTGTTGCGTAGTCCACTATTAAAAGCTCAACTGCTGCATTCATAGGATGAACATCAACATTACCTATAAAACCCCTCCAAAATCCAGAATCTAGTACAAGTGCAGGAGATGAAGGGTCTAAAAATAACGTTATTGTTCCATTACCAGTCCCAAAGCCCCCATTTAAAAACAAAGGCTCAAATTCCTGTTCATCTGTCAAAAATTCAATATGTCCACCATCTTGTACACGTAAATTAATTGCATATCCATCTTCAAACGAAATATCACCAATTAAAATTGTAAGAAGAGTTGGTGTTGATGCTACAGGAAAGCTTAAATTAGGGGCATTGCAGACAATTTGTGTGCCTCCATTACGACTTAGAACAGTAAATTGTTGATTAATTCGAGGATCTGGTGAACCAGTTACAAAAAATTCTGTTCCAGGTGCAAAAGGTGTGTTATCCGCTACATTAAAAGTTAACTTTGGATCCTCACCTTCAATTGTTATGGTAGTTGCACTACTAACTGCAGGAGGGAATGATAAACTGTTATTATCAATGACAATTTGTGTGCCTCCATTTAGACGAACAACAGTAAATTCGCCATTTACTCTAGGATCTGGTGATCCAGCAATTAGTACAACATCATTTACTGCAAAAACACTATTATCTGCAACATTAAAATAGACTTCTGCTTGTTGATCAGAGAGTGTAAGGGTACTAGAACTTGACACAATAGGAAAAGTCAAAGAAGGTGGGTAATTAACTACAATTTGTCCATTTGGTCCACTCCCATTTAAACCGTTCACAATAAAGTTTCCATTTATACGTGGATCAGTGGCACCTGTAACTCCTACTCTTTCCCCAATAACAAATCTAGTATTATCAACATTAAATGTAACCTGAGAAAATCCATCTGCAGCAGTAATCATAGTTGTCGTAACTTGCACTGGAAACTGTATTGCAGATGGCACAACAATTTGTGTATTTCCGTTAATACGAATAATAGTATATGTTCCATTTACTCTTGGATCAGGAGAACCAGTTACATTAATTACAGTTCCAACAGGATACCTTGAAATAACAGTTGAACTAAGATTAAATGTTAATGTAGCACCTGCAGTATCTAAACCAAATGAAGATGAAGGATTTGATGCAAGAATTAGACCAAATGAAGGCGAACTAAAAACTGGGCTAGTTACTGCAAATGAAGGTGAAGCATATGTGGGTGTTGTTAATCCAAAAGATGGTGAAGGATAGGTTGGTAAATCGTACGCGTAATCTACTACTAAAACTTTATTTGTAGGGCCGTTTGCAACAGGACTATAATTAGGTAGTATTAATTTTACAGTTGCGAATGTATTTACAAGTGGCTGTAACACATTTGTAAGATCACGAACTCCAAAAAGACGAATACGATCACCAATAGAAAATCCTTCTAACGTATCAACAAAAATTAACAAATCTCCTGCATATTGATCTGTACCTGATGGGAGAATTGCATTTATAATATCTGCTTTTACGGATGGTACAACAACTGGTGTTAAACAGGTATTTCGAATTGATGAATATGATGTTATAGTACCTGGAACAGTAACAGGATTTATAAAACCTCGAAAGTAATTAAAAAGAGTTACTAAAGAAGTATTTGTAACAGCAGTTGGAAAAAGTGTTACAGTCTCAGTAGAATTATAAGAATCAATGAGCTGAATAGAAGCATTAGGAACGTTCATAAAAGTTGACTCACCCCAATATGTAAAATCGTTATCACGCTCTACATATACAGTGTTAGGATATGGTCTAAATTGTACAGGTCCAGTTTCAGCTAATGATGATAAAGTTGAACCATTCACAGGAAGCTCAAGCACACTATTTCTCCAAGTTGCAGATAAACCTACTTCGTAAATAAGACGATCAATATCAGAAGTCAGAGGATTGCTATCTATCTTTACCTGTGGTTGAAGGATCGGCAAGCTTTTAGTTTGAACATCAGCTGACTTTAAAGCAATTTCAGCGCGAGATGTTTTGCCAACAATAGGAAGTACTCTAGTTTGATTAAACTGTGTTTGTATACCGTGTATTTCAGTGTGATCGTCGTTTTGAATACACACCATATTTGTGCTTTGATATACACTATCTTTCGTTGCCATTTGACCTGTACTAATCTGTCCAGACGTGCCGTAACTAGCAGACCCACCAAGCACACTATTATCAAATGTTCGCTTCATTTATGAAGAATGCGGTAAGTCAAAAGTGTGACAAACTCGTCAGGTTTAATCCCACTTCGTTCGATTAATGCGATATAGTCTTGAATTGATAAATGGTCATGCAAAATTCTACTTGCGATATGACGACCACATGTATTTTTAGAATCCTCTTGTAGCTTTACATTATTATATACTAACTCACCAGGAAAGCCTTTCACCAAGTTGTGCACATTTGGTAATGTTTGATCTAAAGCTTCCTTT
>Ga0209599_10001527_pt1 | contig 10838 bp, 6 predicted proteins | sample Shrwel_input2_FT_FD_187534 | JGI IMG/M metagenome (GOLD analysis project Ga0209599, IMG submission 187534) | Subsurface microbial communities from deep shales in Ohio, USA - Utica-3 well 1 S input2 FT (SPAdes) (version 2) ... | reverse complement strand
GGCAACTGGTATCATTGCCACCATCACGCGCTATATTGAATCAGCTGTTGAGAAGACTTTGAAAGGTGAGAAGAGTCATTTCATCAACAGGCTCTGTCCAGATCCTGATTTCCCGGAACTTGTAAGAGATGCGTATAAGTTTTCTTCTGCTTTGTTGACTGAGCCACTGTCTCAACCACAGGTAGCGCTTACAGCGTGGGTTTTGTCGAAATTCATTTCGGTTAGATCCATTCCGTATCGTGAGAAAACAGACATCATTGCGATGATGGCTATTGCTCAAGCATATTTGTGGAAGATGAATTTTAAGGAACTGGCAGCAATCGTGACTGCTGTTAGTCCCAATCATCATGGTGGATCACACACCCACGCGAGTCAGACAAAGTCCCGCATGAGTCGTGTCATGCTAGAAGAAATTCAACAGCGATTTCCCTATCAACGCAGGACAAATAGTCGAGCTAAAAATGCTAAACTATTGACTCCATGTGTCGATGCTGTTGATGTCATCACAGAAGAACTTAGTCGCAGTTATTGGAAGTCAAATCTACCAACTCATTGGTCTACAGAAAACAACATCAAAAATGGTGCATCTATCAATATACCTGTAGATATTCGTGATAAACTGGCAAAACTGATCATCCATATTGAGGAAATGGATATTGGTAACCCACCAGGAATCGAAATCAATATTTAAGGAACTGTCAATGAATAACTTTAATCTGAATTTCGGTACTAAAATTCGAATCATTAAATTCGAATTGGTACCAGCGGGTATCTACAATGATCAATATTACAGACCGTATGAGTCTTTCATTGATCCGATGTTGATGCGTGAAGTTGAGTCTCGAATCAATACACCCAATGGTCAGGTGAACCTACAGAACTCCAGTAATATTCTCAACGGTATTGCTGGATCAATCGTTCATCCTCAAGCAGCTCCAGGTTCTAAGATTGTAATTCCTAATGGTTGGGATACCTCAAGGTGGGCCTTCAAAATGGAAATTGAAATCAACAGTTCCACAAATCACAAGGCTGTTCATCTTGTCCAAGGTTATTCTGAATACGCTGAATCCTCATACAGTGGTCTGCCAGATCCTAATGTTGTATTCCATATCAACAGCGTGACCCAGCTTCGCACAATTGTTCGCAATACACCATACGGTGTGAACGAAGAAGTTTACGTTGATAGTTCAGATCATGTTCTCATCAACCATAGCTGGGATGGTGTGTGGCAAGACGTTAATCAAAACAGGCAATTGGTCAATGTTCGTCCTCAAGACATCTACACGCATTTGGTCGTCCCCGAATACGCTCAAAACGGAGACATCTACAACATCGCATCCACGTACTCACGACAACCCATGTTGTCGCGTCGATCGAACAATCTCTCAACGGACTACCTCGGTAAAATCATTTCGAGTTACCAAGGCGCAGTTAACCAACCGATTGATGGTTCTTCCGACACAATCATGCAAACGGCTGCCGGTCTAGTATCTGAAAACCTATTGAGTAGAGACAAATTCATTCGAGCACTCTCGAACTTCATCACAGACACAACAACACCGACATCATTTACACTGAGGGATATTTCTCGTTTTGATCCATCTTTTAATCCATCAACAGATGATCGATTGGTGATTTACAAGGAAGATAACACCCAACAATTGGATTATCGCAATTACAGCAGTGATTGGGGTGGATCTACGTTGGAGACTCAGACCGCAGCGGTTATCTCATCCACGCTTCCATCGATCATGATGAAGTTTGGTGTTTCCAAAGTATCCATCATTGCCACTAATCAAGAATTCGGAGGTCCAAAAATTGTTTGGGCTGACATTCAAGGTTTTGGTGGTGTGGATGTGACTAGGTTCATTCCACAAATCAATGCAGCAATTCAGTCCGAGATCTTTGATTTTGTATCACAACAGAACCAACTCTCGTACTATGTCGAGGTAAGCCATACGTTTACATTGGACATGCAAATGTCTGTGTCGATCAATGGTAACCCAGCAATTCCTTTCGTGAATCCCACGTTTGCTGATGCTTCGTTCACTCCTATTATTTCCGATCAAACAGATCGACTACAATCGATGGCGTTTGACATGAATAACTTGTTGAACTACACAACTGAACAAGCTAGTGGTTTTAACTCATACCAACCAACCCATACCAACTTTGAGATTTAATAATGACGACAAAACAATCTATTGAACTGTGTGATCTTTATCGTGAGATCATCTCTAATGTTGGGATGGTTGCTGACGATGATGGGTTTGTCAGTACCCAGATTGCAGGTAGCGAGAAGAAACCCACATTGATCAAAGGTAAGCGACTGGTTCTTCCGACCCCCGAACAACTTCGAACAGCCAGTGCCGAGAACTCGACTATTTTCCATCCTTTGTTGGAAAACATGATGCGTGGTGAATCGGATGTGGTCGCCACATTCCGTAATCATTTCAACAAACGTCTGAACTTCTCGATCGCGTACTTGATGACTTCGTTGTTGTCTTTGGCAATTGAGACAAACAAACACTCAAAGCTGTCTCCTGAGCAATCTCAATTCCTGAGCATTGTCAAGGAAGCTGATGAAAAGACATATTCTGCTTTGGAAGAAATTTCCAAGAAGATGATGTTGGATTCTTCTGAAGAATCTTTCATCCATACCTTCGTCAAGAAGGGTGGTGTGGTTAATCAGAAGAAACACTCTCGTGTTTGTGTGGTGTCTTTCCCATTCTACGATGAATTGGTTAAAGAGCCAGAAGCTCGTAAACCGCTGACTGTGATGGGTGTTCGTCTGCGAAAAGCTGATCGTGAATGCTTGTTGGGTCTGATCAAGTTCATCATTCCAGATATCGATAAGCCACAAACTTATTGGGGTATCTCCAACTCGATCATTGCTCCCACAATGGATTGTTTGGTAAGGACGATGTCTTTGATTGGTACTCGCATCAATGATGTTGCGCTGACATACTCGGACTTCATCGAAGGTGTTGAGCATGTGATGTATGACCTGGATTCATTGACAATCTTCGATGATCTGGACTCCATCTATACTCAAATCAAGAGCATTCCGATGCAGTTGGGTAATGAAGGTTCTATTCCACAAACAGCGGCTACCACTGCTGTTCAAGGAAGCACTCCACCGATTGGTGCAATGGCTCCAGCACCAACAACCCAGGTAACTTCGACACCCCCATGGGAAGCACCTCAACAAACAACATTGACTTCGTGGAACAATCCAATGAACCACAATCCAATGTATCCTGGACAAACTCAACTACCCATGATTGCGAATCAATCCAGTGGCGGTGGTGTTGATGTGAATCAATTCTTCCAACGAACACCTGGTTTGAGCATGTTTGGTTTTCAGCAACAGCAACCTATGATGACCAATAATCAACCGGTTTGGGCCCGACCTTTCCAATCACAATCGTTTGGTACTAACCCAAACCAATCGAGTATTTTTGGTGATATATTCGTCTAATTAGATGCGGCATAAAACAGGTAGATTAAAAACCTACCTGTTTTTTTTTTAATTATTTTGAGCATTTTTCAGGTTCACAAAAACCTGTCTTAAATTCTCAATGACTTTAGATGATGGTACAAGTATTTGATACATATCTTCTTTCACTTCTGTCAGTGAATACATCCCATTCATTCTAGCCACCACCCAATGCAGGTTGATTGGAATATTGAGATTATTCAAAAGACCTGTCAAATCAAAAGCATATTTAACCAAGTCAATTGGTTTGATACTGACAATCGCTGTCTCAGGATGATTGCGAAGAAAAGTCATGTGATCTTCTAATACATTCCTGAAATCAGAATCAAAATAAGTATCAGTAATGTAGCTAGAGATCATCTTGTTAACTGTTGCTTCCATTTGTTTCTCGCTAAAAATATTTCAGACACATATTACTAGAGTGTGCTGTCTCGAATAGTGCTTATCAAATGATATTCGAATAATCATTAAAGGAAACTACAATGACGACGTTGAATGACGTTATCCCTTACGAAAAGAACCAATTGCATAGAGAGCTACTCAATGTACTAGGTCTTTCTCCTTTTGATGGCAATAATTCAGCCAGTCGTAAGCAAATGATGTCCAGTCACATTGGACAATCATTGGTAATTGAAGGGTCTGATGTCAGATTGATTCAGACTGGTATGGAGAGAGAATACGGCAAACGTACTTTCTCCGTGAAAATGCCAGTGGATGCAAAGATCATCAAAATCATCGATCGTTATCCACAAACCCACGGATATGATTCAATCAAGCACAATCCAGAAGTGCTTTTGATTTATGAAAACACAGACACAAAAGAAATCGGTTGTTTGAGTCTCCCTGAGTATTTCACCTACCATCCTTACTTTGGCTTCAAATACAAACCAACAAACGTATTGAAGAACATTCGTGTTGGTTCTGAAATCAAAGCAGGAACCATTCTGCTAGATTCTCCAGCAGTCACTGAAGATGGTAATTACAAATTCGGTGCTCAGGTCAATGTAGCGTTCATGTCGCATCCATCGGTATCTGAAGATGGTATCATGATTTGTCGTGATGTCTTGCACAAGTTTGCATTCAGAACATACGAGACACGAGTCGTCGAATATGGTTCTAAGAGATTCCCATTGAACCTCTATGGAACCAAAGACAAATACAAACCACATCCCGATGTCGGTGACTTTGTAAGGCCAGATGGTTTGTTGATGGCTTTGCGTTCCTATGATGAATCATTCTCTCCATCAGAACAAGGTATCTACAGTACCAGTAAAGTAGATCCTATTTTTGATAAGATGGTTTACGCTGGCGGACCTGGTGGCAAGATCATTGATATTCGTGTTATGCACGATGATGAAAGTGCTCTACCACTTACACCTATTGGAATGGAGAATCACACACGCAGATACGATGTGGCTCGAAGAAAGTATTATCAAGAAATCTTTGATCTTCATCAAAAACTACAGCGTGAGCGAGGTCAATACCTTGCATTGAGTCGACCATTTTACAGGCTCTGTCTTGAAGCGACTTCTGTAGTTAACACATATGGTCACCGTGGTGTTGATAGTGGCTCTGAGCGCGTTATAAAGCATTACAGAGGTGTTCCTCTGGATGACTGGCGTGTGGAGTTTGTAATTGAGTATCTGACTGTACCCAACATTGGCTTCAAATTAACTGACCTTTTTGGAGGCAAAGGCGTTATTTGCTATATTGCTGAACCACACGAAATGCCTGTCGATTCAGAAGGTAATCGTGCAGATGTGGTCATGGATCCAATCGGTACAGCAAACCGCACTAACTTGGGTCGTCTATATGAGCAATACTTCAACGCCAGTGCCAGAGATCTGAAGAAAGAGATCAAAAAGATCTTTAACTACGATGGTGATCCCGGTGTTAAGTTGATGTTTGAATCGATGGATCAAGAGAAAAATCCAGCTTTCGAGCATGCTTGGTCTAGACTGCTTGGTTTTTACAAAATCACATCACCTAAAACATATGAGTGGTTTGTCAATGGTACTTACAAGGCACCACGACACTATCACTTGTCTAAGGTTCTAGAACAAGACATCATCATTTACCATCCACCTGAAACAGATCATGAAGTATCACAGTGTATTCGTGAGCTTGAAGTAAGCTATCGTCCAGTATATGGTCCAGTAGATTACATTGGTTATTCTGGCATCCAAAAGAGAACCAAGAAACCAATTCGAATCGGATCCATGTACATGATCCTTTTGGAGAAAACAGGTGATGACTGGTCTGCTGTGAGTTCTGGTAAACTACAGAACTTTGGTGTGTTGGCTCAAATCACCAACAACGACAAACACTCACAACCGACACGAGAGCAGGCTGTCCGTGCGTTTGGTGAGACAGAAGTACGTATTGTCAGATCCTACTGTGATGATTTCGTTGCTTCTGAAATCATTGATCGTAACAACAACATCGCCACACATCGAAGAGTTTGTGATTCAATTCTAAAGGCACCGATTCCAACCAACATCGCAAACGCTGTCGATCGACACGATATTCCTTACGGTAATGCTAGACCACTACAATTGGTAAAGCACATCGGTATGTGCGGTGGATGGAAGTTTGTGGTGGAGAGCTACAAACCAATTCCGGTTCCTCTAGAGATCATGAATCTTTCAATCACTACCCAATCTAAGAAATGATCAAACTATCAGCAAGAAAGATTGCTACTGCGTCACCACAACAACTGTGGGATCATTTGAATGGTTCATTCATTCTGTCTTTTGACGATGGGGATTTGGTAACAGATTCAAAAGAGACTATTTTCAGCTCGTATATCTGGGAAATCTACAGAAGGTATCCTGGTACGACGATGAAAAAACAATACCACGTATCATCGGTATTGAATGGAAAACGGTACACATCTGAAACACATTTGAAGTTGATGGGTAATGTTCTGTGGGGTGTGTATGATGAGTACTCAACCCTGTATGCTTTTAATGAAGAACAGAAGCTTCAGCTGCGTTTCGATTTGGCCAAACTTGCATACGAAATCACGAGTTACATGTACAGTGAACTGTGTGTAAAATGTGAAGAATACGCTTTCAGTCTGGACATTATTGATTTCATTCAAGTGCTTGACAATCAGCGAGTCGTGGAAGGTTACAGAAACCTACACGAAGTTGATCGTAAAGTCAAGAGTGGGTCAACTGATGGCGTGCCAAAGATGATGTATGAAGTAGCTGGTGATCACCTCTACTCTGAAATCAAAACGGTTCTTAAAACAGACAATACACTTTTTCACAATCCATTATCAGAGTTGTCAAGATCAGGTCTTGTAAAAGAAGGTCAGATTCTACAATGCGTTGGTCCACGGATGTTTGTGACTGACATTGATTCAATTCAGTTCAAACACCCTATTCTGAGAGGTTTCACTCAAGGCTTCCATAAGTTTCAAGATTCACTGATGGAGTCTCGATCAGCAGCAAAAGCTTTGATCTTCTCAAAGACACCTTTGCAAGATGCCGAGTACTTCTCCAGAAAACTACAATTCATGGCGATGCAGGTTCAAAATCTACATCACACTGACTGTGGCTCTGGTAGGTATTTGAGGTGGACTGTCAGAGGTCGTGAAACAGATCTTACTGGCGCATCATACAGTGGTGACCTCAGTCGAATTGCAGGAAAACACTATCTGGACTCTGATGGTGCTCTCAAGACAATCAAGGCAACTGATTCTCATCTGATCGGTCAAACGATTCACATGCGATCTGTTCTATTCTGTCAGCATCCCGACTCTTATGGAGTTTGCTCTGTTTGCTATGGGCAGTTGTCAGAATCGATCCCACCTAAGACAAACATCGGACACATGAATTCCACGTTCATGTGTCAGAAGTCCAGTCAAAGCGTGTTGTCGACAAAGCATTTGGATAGTTCAGCAGCGATTGAACAAATCGCACTGTCCGCAGATGAGAGACAATATCTGGATGTAGGACCTGACGGTAACTCATATGTGTTCTCAGAATCATTGAGGTCAAACATTGTCAAGTTGGTCATTCCAAAAGACAAGGCCAATAATCTATCTGATGTTTTGGAGATTGATGATGTTGCAAAACTGAAAACATCCAACATCATTCAGTTGTCTGAAATCACACTATTGATTACTGCTGATAAATCGGAAAGATCTATATCACTTCCAGTAGGCTCTAGTTATAGAAAGGCATCTTTCACACACAAAGCACTGGCGCACATTAGGAGATTGGCTAAGAGTAGTTCATGGCCAATTGATAAGTTTGGCAACTATGTGTTCGACATGCAAGAGTGGGATTGGAGCTATCCATTTCTTGAACTACCACTCAAGCATTTCAACATGAGTGACCACTCTAAGGACATTGCTGACATATTGGAATCCAGGGTCAGTCAAATGGTGGCTCGTGATCGATTCATTCAAGCTGAATCTGTTTTGCAAAATCTGTTCGATTTGGTAAACAGTAAACTACATGTGAACTTAGCTGTACTAGAAATTGTGCAACTGGGTGTCATGATCAGGTCAGCTGAGAGGAAAGATTATGCGCTGCCTAAACCATGGACTGAATCTGGTCTGGGTGTCAGAGCCAAGACCATGTTCTATAGAAGCTTAGGTGTGGCCATGGCTTACCAAGGCCATAGTGAGATGTTCAAGTCTCCAGACAGCTACACAGTGACCAATCGAATGGATCATATCTTCGACGCTATTCTCTGTCCAAGAGAAGTGCTCAAGGTAGTCCATTAATCTAAACCATTTACACCAAGGAGAGGAGTAATATCCTTTTCCTTGGTGTAAATAATTTCTTTTTATTTTTTAATAAAATGCAAACAGATAATAAACAAAACGATGTGATTGCCAATCATGTCAATCATCGTTTTTATGCCGGTGAAAATGAAACAGTCGAGTTTATGGTTTTTGAGTGTATTGTCTTTGGACAACTTCAAGAACAGCAATACAAAGAACTGATTCTGAAAAAATACAATTACCTATTCAACGAAGTATTTGTTGACTTCTACAATAAATTCCAGAATGACGAAACTGAGATGGATCCTAAGGATGTGTCTGAGCGAGTAAGTCTGCTGAATGAATTGTTGGGTAATATTCTTGATGGTAAGAGTAAATACAGCAATAAATTGCTCATGAGTAACAACGACCATCCTTCGTTTGTAATGATCGCAATCAGTATCGCTAAATCAAGAGTCAATAAGTCTGTACAATTTGAAACCAAAGAAGCATTGTATATTTACAATAAAGAAACAGACAAATATCAAGAAGAAATCATTTAGCTCCTGTTAAAAATGATCAGTGAGCCTTATATTCTGAGATATGATTCAAAGGAACAAATATGGCTCACATCTATTTTAAAATAACAAAATACAGCCACAACTTTGCGATCAGTCAAATTGATCCCTACGGTTTAGAGCTTATAAAGATATTTTACAAACCCCTACTACAATGGGGATTTGTAAAAGAAAACAGAAGAACTATTCGTAAACCTGTTAAGATTTTTGCATCAAGACTCAAAGACAAAAGTCGATACAGGTTTCACATTAATCTATTCGATTCATTCATTCGTTTCTTGAATGAAAAACAAATATCATCAGAAATGTACGTAGTTGAGGAAGCACCACCTAACTATGGTACAGATATCCAAATAGAAACAAAAGACGGATTGACTCTGAGAGACTATCAGGAACCAATCAATCTATACATCATTTCCGATTTACCCACTAAACGTAAGTTGGTAGAGCTGCAAACAGGTAAGGGAAAAGCACTTGCCTTAGATACGTTGGTTAAGGTTCCTGGTGGTTGGAAAGTACTTGATGAGATTGTTGTCGGTGATACTGTCATTGCAAAAGACGGTACATGCACAAAAGTCTTGGGAGTTTATCCTCAAGAGAAGAGACAGTTATACAAAGTGGTGTTCGAAGACGATAGATTTGTCGAATGTTGCGGTGAGCATTTATGGAAAGTGTATCATCAAAACACAAGTGAAGTTATTGACACATTGACAATCTCCAAACTACTTACAGATCCGTCTATTCAGTCTGTAAGTATTGATTTGGTAGAACCTGAAATACAATATCAATCTGAAACTGTTAAAAATGCCATAAGCGTGATGGATAGTTTTGGTACGATGAATAATGATCTTTCAGCAACAGTATATCTACCAGCAAAAGAGGATCTTAACTCAACAATAAGCTTATTACGATCAGTAGGATGTATTGTGAAGCTTAGTGTATTTGATTGCATGAAACTCAATATACTAGATGTAAAACATACAAACATTTATTCTCTTTTTACTCACCCATTTAAAAGAGAACAAACTGACATTCATGAAGCTGTAGAAACTCATCTTAAGTTGGGAATAAAATACATTCATCCAACCAAAGTAGATTATTCGAAATGCATCACTGTTGATCATCCAGATAAACTCTTTGTTGTGAAGGATTATATTGTTACCCACAATACTGTCATAGCAGCAAAATCAGCCAGCGACATAGCTAAAAGAATAGCCATTGTCATTCGTCCAATGTACATGGATAAATGGTTGATGGATGTTCAAAATCTGCTTAAGGTCAAAGTAGAAGACACATTGAGTATTTCAGGATCAGCCAGTCTTATGGCCTTAATCCACATGGCCAAAAACAATGAGTTGACTCAAAAAGTCATCATCATCAGTAATAAGACTTTCCAAAACTGGATCACTCTTTACGAGGAATTCGGTGATGAAGGAACGGCTGACTTAGGTTATGGATGTTCACCCCATGAATTCTTCCAAACCATTGGTGCTGGATTGAGATTGATCGATGAGGTCCACCAAGACTTTCATCTTAACTTCACAATGGATCTCTATACTCATGTGGAGAAGTCTATTTCATTGTCAGCTACTCTAGAAGCCGATAATCCTTTCATCACAAAGATGTATGAGTTGGCTTATCCACCAGACACACGTTATCGTGGTCTAGAGTACGATAAGTACATTAAATCTTTCTCCTGGATGTATCGCTTTAGGAATCCAGAGAAGATCAGGACCATGGAGTTTGGTGCTAGTACATACAGTCATCTCGCTTTTGAGAAGAGTGTCATGAAAAACATCAATGTGTTGGAATCATACATCGAAATGATTAACTCAGCAATACATGATACTTTCTTACAATACAGAAAACCTGGTGAGAAGTTGTTGGTGTATTGTTCTAGCATCGACATGTGTACAAAGGTGACTGAAGCTCTAAAGCTAATGCATCCCAGTCTAGATGTCAGGCGTTATGTTGAGAAGGATCCTTACGAAAACTTGATGAATGCAGAGATATCTGTCAGTACTCTCTTAAGTGCTGGTAC
>Ga0209599_10001524_pt1 | contig 10844 bp, 12 predicted proteins | sample Shrwel_input2_FT_FD_187534 | JGI IMG/M metagenome (GOLD analysis project Ga0209599, IMG submission 187534) | Subsurface microbial communities from deep shales in Ohio, USA - Utica-3 well 1 S input2 FT (SPAdes) (version 2) ... | reverse complement strand
GTCTTGATTTATGAAAACAAGAATAATCACGATCTTCTGGTAATACCAGTAGAGATTAATGATTATTATGTCAGGTGGGTAAACCAGGCGTTTGAATGGATGAAAACGGTACGTAGGGCATGGGAGAGTAAAACTCTGCCAGAAAAAAACTACCGATCTAATTCTAAAATTTGCAAGACATGTCCAATACAAAAGGCATGCGCAGAGGCTGGCAAGGGACTAATAAAAATTAATTCCTTGGAGCTTCTAGATGAAAAGCAAGCATTGTAGTTGGTGTGACTCTGTCTTTGAAACAGAGATTTCTTATCAGATATATTGTTCTCCACAGTGCAGAGAAGTTGCAACTAAAGAGAAGATGGCACAGAAATATGCCCAAAACAGAAGAGCAAAGAGAATAGGAAAAGAAAGACTTTGCAAAAGCTGTAGTGCTCCATTGTCAGTTTACAATGACGATCCATTATGTGTTAAATGTCTTGTTAATCCGTTAGATGTTAAAAAAGCCATAAAAGAAATAAAGGGCCTTTCTGATGGTAAATTTGACTAAGTTCTCTACTATTCCAAATAAAATTATTACAATCGATGCTAGCACAACGAGCATAGCCTATGCAGTCTTTGAAGGCAAGAAGCTTATCCTTAACGGCAAGGTCGAGTTTTTAGGAAAGAATGTTTATGAAAAGATATCTAGCGCAATAGGCTCCGTTGTAGATGTCATAAAAGACATTGCTCCAGAGGCTCTAGTTATAGAAAGAGCAATTTTTATAAATAGCCCAAAGACAATGTCCGAGCTTTCTATGGTTCAGGGTGCAATTCTAGCTGGAGCATCATTGGCAGGAATTAGGATGTTTAAAGGAACAAACCCAATAGCTTGGCAAACATATATTGGTAATGGAAAAGTCACAAAAGACGCAAAGCTTTTGATGAGAAAAGAAAATCCAGATCGGTCAGAGTCTTGGTATAAGCAACACGAGCGTGAGGCAAGAAAGCAAAAGACTATAAACTTTGTTAATATTAATTATGATTTAGAAATTATCGATAATGACATTGCAGATGCAATTGGAATTGGCCATTACGCATTGCGAAACTGGGACAAGCTGGGGGATTGACAGAAAAGATTATGGCTGCTAAACTATATACCAACGAGGCATGGCTAAAGAAACGCTACTGGCTCGATAAAAAAAGCCCAGAAGAAATTGCAAAAGAATGCGGGACAAGCGTAGAAACAGTCTACGTTTATCTTGCTAAATTTGGATTAAGGAAATCCCGCAGATGAATACTGTAAATGATATTAACAGAATATGTGATGAGATTAAGCGCATGCTAATGGAAAAAAACCTAGCATACGGAGACTCAGCCTTAAACCCAGTTAGAATTTTTTCTAAATCAAGTGGCATGGAACAGCTGCTGGTCAGGATTGACGATAAGCTATCCAGGTTTGCAAGGGGTACCGAATACCCAGGAGACAACGACATTGATGACTTGATCGGATATCTAATTCTTCTTAAAATTTCTAAAGAAAGAGGGGCCAATGAGAAAGCGTAACCCTACAGCAGAGCAGGCCACAAGGTTTGAGAAAAATTCAGAGATCATGCTTGATGGATTTTTAATCACTAAAGGAGACCTAGTAAAGGTTAAAGGCGAGCATGGATCTAAGTTTAAGTTCCAAAGCCTTACAACTAATCTTGATACTGGTGCTCAGTGGATAGACTGCTTTGAGGTCCAGCGTGGACAAGTTGGGGCATACAGGAGCTTCAAGTCTGATAGTATTAAGCGTATACCACAAAGAGGAAAGAGAGCTAAACGTGTCATTTGAAGACTTAACCGTAGAGCACCTTGACGAAGTAAACAAGGTAGTCGAGAAATACTTGGCTGGAAATGAGCCAACCCAAATCTCTAAAGAATTAGATATGCCAAGACAAAAGGTTGTTGCATATATAAATGAGTGGAGAGTTATGGCTGCAGACAATGCGGCTATTCGAGGACGTGCCAGAGAGGCTCTGGCAGGTGCAGACGCTCACTACAACAAGTTAATTCAAAAAGCCTATGAGGTTATGGATGATGCTACCACTACTGCAAATCTTGGTGCAAAGAATGCCTCAATTAAATTGGTTATGGATATTGAAAAAACTAGAATTGAAATGCTACAAAAGGCTGGTCTTCTAGAAAATAAAGAACTGGCAGAAGAAATGCTAGAGATTGAAAACAAGCAAGAGATTTTAGTCGGGATACTTAAGGACATTGCGTCCGAGCATCCAGAAATTAGAGACAAGATCATGAGAAGACTTTCAGATGTATCTAGAAAGCAAGAAATTATAACGGTGGTTCATACAGATGTTTGATGAGTTCTTAGAAGTTCTCAAAGCAGATAACTTTGAAGAGAAGCCAGTAGACGCTAAGACATTTGTTGAGGGGGATGACTTTCTTCAGCAGCCTCCACTTTCTCAAGTCCAGTACGACATCGTTGAAGCTATGAGCCAAATCTATAGGGTAGAAGATCTGATCGACCTTATGGGAGAAGAAGAAGGCCGCCGCTATTACAAGAAGTATACAAAAAACGAAGTAATCTTGCAGCTTGGTAAGGGGTCTGGAAAGGACTTTACATCTACGGTTGCTTGTGCATATATTGTTTATAAACTCTTATGTCTAAAAGATCCCTCTAGGTATTTTGGAAAGCCAAGTGGAGATGCCATAGATATTATTAACGTTGCTATTAACGCTCAACAGGCGAAGAATGTTTTCTTTAAAGGATTTAAAAGCAAGATAGAGAAGTCGCCATGGTTTGCTGGAAAGTTTTATGCAAAGGCAGACAGCGTTGAATTTGACAAAGCCATTACAGTTTACTCTGGACATTCGGAGCGAGAGTCTCACGAAGGCCTTAACCTTATCCTAGCAGTACTCGACGAGATTTCGGGGTTTGCTCAAGAGATTGGTACTGGTAATGACCAGGGTAAGACAGCGGATAATATATACAAAGCTTTCCGTGCATCTGTAGATTCACGATTCCCAGACCTTGGAAAAGTAGCGCTACTATCATTTCCAAGATATCCAGGAGACTTTATATCTAAAAGATATGATGATGTTATTATGGAAAAGGAAGTTGTTTCTAAGACTCACAAGTTTATTATGAACGAAGACCTCCCAGAAGATTCTCCAGGAAACTCTATGGAGATTTCTTGGGACGAAGACAACATAGTTTCTTACAAGTATCCAGGAATGTTTGCACTAAAAAAGCCAACTTGGGAAGTTAATCCCACCAGGAAAATTGATGACTTTAAGCTTGCATTCTATACAGACCTTGCAGATGCTATGCAACGTTTTGCTTGTGTCCCAACCTTCGCCTCTGATGCATTCTTTAAGCAGCAAGAAAAGGTTCGTGCCTGCATGACAATAAGAAACCCAATAGACTCTGCAAAAAGATTTGACGAAACCTTTAAGCCAGATCCAAATAAAAAGTATTTCGTTCATGCCGACCTTGCACAAAAACATGACAAATGTGCGGTAGCAATTGCTCACGTAGAAAAATGGGTATCTGTTCAAGTAATGAAAGACTACGAGCAGGTAGTGCCAATGGTAATAGTAGACGCTGTTGTTTATTGGGAACCAAAGATAGAAGGCCCAGTGAACCTGTCTGAAGTTAAACAGTGGATCCAGAATTTGCGTAGACAGGGGTTTGATATTGGAATGGTATCATTTGACCGCTGGCAGTCTTTTGATATCCAGAATGAACTTAAGTCTGTTGGTATGAGAACAGAAACTGTTTCGGTAGCTAAAAAGCATTACGAAGACATGGCAATGCTAATGTATGAAGAAAGACTTGCAATGCCAGCTATTGAGCTTTTGTTCGAAGAGCTTACCGAGCTAAAGATTATGAAAAACAATAGAGTTGACCATCCAAGAAAGTCTTCTAAAGACCTTGCAGACGCCGTTTGTGGGGCTATCTTTGGTGCCCTGTCCCATACTCCAAAAGACCAAAACCTTGAAGTAGAGATTCATACTTTTAGTGATAGGTCAAAATCAGATCTTGACAAAGACAGGCCAGATGTGATAAAATATAAGCCTATGCCAAACGATGTTAAAGAGTATTTGGATAGATTCAATTTATTATAATAAGGAGAACAAACATGACTTCATTAAAGAAGCCACTAATTGCTATTGCTTCAGCAGTAGCTCTAGTTGCAACTGCTATTCTGGCAGTTCCAGCTAACGCAACAGTAAATGCAGCAGTAACCGTAGGTGCAACAGACGTAGCAACTACATCTAAGGTATCAACAACTCCAGCAACACCAACAGTTCCATCAGACAACAAGGTCGACCTTGCTGACACTGTTAAGTTTGTTGTTACAGTGCCAACTGGTACAGTTGTTCGTGCAACAGCAACCGATGCAAAGCTAGTAACAGCTTTGGATGCAGTGGGTGCTGAGGTTTCAGCTTCGGCAGGAACTTCTAGTGTTGAGATTAACACTGGTTCAGGAACTACCGCTACATTCTATGCGTTTACAACTAAGACTACTACTGGTTCAGTAGTTGTTACAGCTGGTGGATCATCTTCCACCTATTACCTAAAGGGTCTTGCTGGCTCTGCATACAACCTGTCAGTTTCAGTTCCAACTGTTGCTGGCCTCGGTTCTGATGTGGACTTTACAGCAACCGCTACTGACGTTTTTGGTAACGCAGTTGAAAATGCAACAATTACAACAACACTTCTTCGTGGAACTGTTAAGACAGCACTAACCTGGAACTCAACTGACAAGCTATACAAGGGTGTAATTACTACTCCTGCTACAGCTGGTACAGTTGCAGGTATTGCAAACATCTCTGCTACAGATGTGACTGGTTTGGCAAAGGCAGTAAAGGAAGTTTCTTTCTCTGTTGCAGCTGCAGACCTAGCTACTCAGGTAGCTATCTTGAGCGCAGACAATGCGAAGCTAAAGGCTGACTATAACAAGCTAGCTAAGAAGTACAACAAGCTAGTAAAGAAGAACAAGAGAGTTAAGCTAATCAAGTAATTGAAACAAGATAGACTTGGGGAAGGGCTATTTTGCCCTTCCCTTTGTTTATCCCCAAGCAAAAAAAGAGAGGTATAATTAATGTCCATAAACATTGTGTATTTCTCAAACTACTCTGAGAATACAAAAAGATTTGTAAATAAGGTAGATGATGGAAGCTTTAATATTGCTAGGATTCCTATTAGCTCTGGGATTGGGAATGCTCCTTTTATTTCCAGTGCTCCTTATATACTCTTTGTACCAACTTACGGTGGAGGATCCGAACGTAGTGCGATTCCCAGACAAGTCAGACAATTTTTAAATGTACCCCAAAATAGAGACCTCCTCAGAGGAGTAGTTGGATTTGGGAATACAAACTTTGGAGAACATTTTTGCAAAGCTGCAGAACTAATCTCTAAAAAAACTGGAGTACCAATTGTTGCCAGGATAGAAATATTCGGCACACCCGAAGATGTAGACAAATTAAAACAAAGGATGAGGATTCTATATGACAACGAATAGCGAACATGGATACCATGAGCTAAATGCAACACTTAACCTGTATGATGCAGATGGAAAGATTCAGTTTGAGAAAGATAAAGAAGCTGCAAAGGCGTATTTCTTAAATCACGTAAACCTAAATACAGTATTCTTTCACTCTATTGAGGAAAAGCTTCACTACCTAGTAGAGAACGAATACTATGACGAAGCTGTTTTAAAACAATACTCTGATGAATTTATTAAAGATTTATTTAAGCATGCCTATTCATATAAGTTTAGATTTCCAACATTTGTCGGTGCTTATAAGTTCTACACTTCCTACGCACTAAAGACTTTTGATGGCGAACGCTACCTAGAGCGCTTTGAGGATCGTGTAGTTATGAATGCCTTGATGCTTGCACGTGGTGATGAGCAGATTGCTAAGGATACAGTCGATGAGATAATTTCTGGTCGTTTCCAGCCAGCAACACCAACCTTCCTGAATGCAGGAAAGAAGCAGCGTGGAGAATTTGTATCTTGCTTTTTGCTACGTGTTGAAGATAACATGGAGTCTATTGCCCGTGCAGTTACTTCGTCCCTGCAGCTATCAAAGCGTGGTGGCGGTGTAGGCCTTAACCTTACAAACGTTCGTGAGCATGGTGCTCCAATTAAAAAGATACAGAACCAGTCCTCTGGAGTTATTCCAGTAATGAAAATGCTTGAGGACGCTTTCTCTTACGCCAACCAGCTAGGTGCTCGTCAGGGTGCAGGTGCTGTTTACCTAAACGCTCACCACCCAGACATCATGAAGTTCTTGGATACCAAGAAAGAGAATGCTGACGAGAAGACTCGTATCAAGACACTGAGTTTGGGGGTAGTTATTCCAGACATTACTATTGAACTAGCTAAGACTAATGAAGACATGTATCTATTCTCACCATATGATGTAGAGAGAGTATATGGAAAGCCAATGAGCGACATCTCAGTCACCGAGAAGTACAACGAGATGGTTGATGACCCACGTATCCGTAAGTCGAAGATCAAGGCACGTGAGCTGTTTGAAAAGATTGCAGAGCTGCAGTTTGAATCAGGTTATCCTTACATTGTTTATGAAGACACTGTAAACAAAGAGAACCCAATCGAAGGCCGCATCAACATGTCTAACCTTTGCTCTGAGATCCTTCAGGTCAACACACCTACAACATACAATAACGATATGTCATACAAAGACATTGGAAAAGACATTTCATGCAACCTAGGCTCTCTAAACATTGCTAAGGCCATGGAGTCTCCAGACTTTGCCAAGACTATTGAGGTTGCTATTCGTTCCCTTACGTCCGTATCTGAGCAGTCTTATATTGACTCTGTAATGTCAGTAGCTGAGGGAAACAAGAAGTCTCGTGCGATTGGTCTGGGTCAGATGAACCTGCACGGCTACTTTGGTAAAGAAGAAATGTTTTATGGAGACGAGGAGTCAATTGACTTTACTAACATCTATTTCTTGACAGTATTGTACTACGCTCTAAAAGCATCTAACAAGATCGCTATTGAGACCAAATCCCCATTTGATGGATTTAAGAGGTCTAAGTATGCAGACGGCTCTTTCTTTGATAAGTATACTCAGCAGAAATGGGAGCCAACTACTGAGAAGGTCACACAGATCTTCAAGGATGCAAAGATTCGCATCCCCAAGAAGAAGGATTGGGAAGAGCTAAAGGCTTCTGTTATGGAGCACGGCATCTACAACCAGAACCTACAAGCAGTTCCTCCTACAGGATCAATCAGCTACATTAATAACAGCACTAGCTCTATTCATCCTATTGCATCTCAGATTGAGATTCGTAAAGAAGGAAAGCTAGGTCGTGTTTACTATCCAGCACCATACCTAACTAATGACAACCGCAAATACTTTGAGGATGCATACGAGATTGGTCCAGAAAAGGTTATTGATGTTTATGCTGCTGCTACACAGCACATTGACCAGGGACTATCTTTGACATTGTTCTTTAAGGATACTGCTACCACTCGTGACGTAAACAAGGCACAGATTTACGCATGGAAAAAGGGAATCAAAACAATTTACTACATTCGCATTAGACAGAATGCACTAGAAGGAACAGAGATGGAAGGATGCGTATCATGTCAGCTATAACAAGACCAGTTAACTGGAACAAGATTGAAGATTCAATTGATCTTGAGGTTTGGAATAGGCTAACCGCTAACTTCTGGCTACCAGAAAAAGTCCCACTATCTAATGACATTCAGTCCTGGTCTACACTAAGGGATAACGAGAAGCTATTAACTATGCGTGTTTTCACTGGCCTTACTATGCTTGATACTATCCAGGGTACTGTAGGATCTATGTCCATCCTTCCTGATGCACGTACCCAACATGAAGAGGCTGTTATTACTAATATTGCCTTCATGGAATCAGTACACGCTAAGTCATATTCAAGTGTATTCTCTACGCTAACATCTACACAAGAGATTGAGGATGCTTTCCGCTGGTCAGAAGATAACCCTTACCTTCAGAAGAAGGCAGAGATTGTTCTTGGCTACTACAGAGGAGATGACCCGCTAAAGCGTAAGATTGCTTCTACTTTACTAGAATCCTTCTTGTTTTATAGTGGCTTCTACTGGCCAATGTACCTGTCTTCCAGGGCAAAGCTAACCAATACTGCTGACCTTATTAGACTTATTATTAGAGATGAAGCTGTTCATGGCTACTACATTGGCTACAAATTTCAGTTGGCATTTAATGAAGAGTCTGCAGAACGCCAGGCAGATCTAAAAGACTACGCATACTCAATGCTTATGGAACTATACGAAAATGAGATTAAGTACACTGCAGAGCTATATGACGAAGTAGGACTAACTCATGATGTCAAAAAGTTTTTGCACTACAATGCAAACAAGGCACTGATGAATCTAGGATTTGACTCACTGTTCCCTAAGGATGTTTGTGATGTAAACCCTGCAATACTTTCGGCGTTGTCACCAAATTCAGATGAAAACCACGATTTCTTTAGCGGTAGTGGATCAAGTTATGTGATTGCAAAGCATGAAGCAACAACAGATGATGATTGGGAATTCTAGTATATCTAAATAAAATGGTATACTTATCTTGTTAGTCTTACCCCACTAACAAGGAGAAACAAATAAAAACCCCACTTAAAATCTTTATAGCATTGTCTTTAGCTTTTTTCCCATCCTTTATGGGCTCTAGCTTTGCACACGCTAACTGTGTCAACCCTGGACAAGAGGCTGCCGTTGCTGCTGCTCAGCAGGGTGCTTCAACAGAACCAGTAGTTGTAGAGATCGCAACTTGCGGTGGAGACGACACTTCATATCAAGTCCCCCTATCCGTTGACGTAACTTTTGACGGAAGAACCTTTAACAGCGTCTACGCTACAACCAACTCAGTAATTACTTTTGGTGCTCCAGACGGAACCTACTGGGATTACCCACAGACTCCTTCTATCTCCCTCTACTCTTTCGACTGGGTTGTCTACCCACAGTGGAGATCTGACGAACATTTAGTCATTCGTTCATCCGATGGTGGATTCCAAGTAGATATCTCAGCTAGACCAATTTGGTTGCAGAACGCAACAGAGCCTACAAACATTGTCATCACTGCTGCCATTCTTTCAGATGGAACAGTTGCCATGGCTTACACCTTAACTGGACCAGAGTATCCACAGAACAACCCAAGAACTGGAGTTCGTCTAAACGATGGAACAGTTGTTGACTTCGAGACTTACGGAATCCAAGAAACTGAAGAGACTCCAGAGCTAGCTCCAGAGCCAACAGAAGAGGCACCGTTCACTCCTCCCACCCCAGAACCAACACCAGAACCTACCCCAACCCCAGAACCTCTAGTTCTTAATGCACCAACAAACGTTACAGCTACTCAGCTTTCAGATGGCTCAGTTCAACTTACCTGGGATGCTCCAGCACAGAGCAACACTTCCGTGGAACGTTACGCAATTAGTTGGTCTACAAACAACTTTGATACAGGATGGGGAATTGCTTCAACCACAAACAGCATCACCATACCTAGAGATTCATTTGCAACTACAGGTGGATTAGATCAGACATACCAATTCAGAATTCGTTCTGACAACGACACAGCTGCCGTCTACTCTTCATTCTCGGAAACTGCTTCGACAGTAGTGGCGTCTCCTCCACCTCCTGCACCTACAGTTCCAGAAGGTGCAACAGTTACAAACGAAGGATCATTCGTAGAGATAGTTGCCCCTGAGGGTAAAAGAATTGCAAGCGCAGTTGGTTATTACGGAGACCCTAATAACTCCACTCGTGGACAGGATGTATCTTCTATCCTCTTCGAACTACTGGCTGGAGAAACCTCAGCAACAGTAGAAGTATCAAACGACACTTTTCAGAATGATCCAGCAGGGGGGACTGTAAAGGTATTGATTCTTCTTATTACTTATGAAGATATTCCAATTGAGACTCTTCCCGAGCCATCCCCAGTCTTGCCCGTTGTACCAGAGCCACAGCCCTCCATACCAGTAATCCCAGAACCAGAACCGTCACTGGAGCCAGAGCCAGAAGTACTGCCCACACCAGAGCCAGAGGAATTAGAGCAACCAGAAGAGCCAACCACAGAACCTGTAGAACCCTCTCCAATTGAACCTGAACCAATTGAACCTCCTATTATAGAACCAGAAGAAGAGTCTATCACATCTGCGGAAGAATTACCAGAGGAGCTTTCTGCTGAAGAATTGATGCAGGTAGACCTAGCTCAAATAGACCCTACAGAGCTTTCAGAGGCTCAGGCAGAGGCTTTAGTGGTCGCAGCCATGGAAACCTTTGAGACCGCTGAAGTAGGCTCAGAGGAGTACCAGCAGGCCCTAGAGGCCTTGTTTGTAGCAGCTCAGCAGGACGACATAGTCCTAGATGAGTCGCTAGCAGCTATCCCGCTCCTTGGAGACGTTCTTGGGGGAGCTACAGAACTTGTTAACTTTTTGGGAAATGCTGGGGCAGATATGAGTCCCCAGATTAGAGAGCAATCAGAAAAGGTAGTGGTTGCAGCAATCGTTGGAGTGCAAGCAGCCCTATCCGCAGTTTCAATAAGTGGTATTGCAACAACAGTAAACATAAGGAGTGGATCTTAAGATGAAATTCTTAACAGCATTAGCTAAAGATATCCTAGAGCAGGCATGGACATTGCTTGGAATGGTTATCGCTTGGCTTGTTCTTGAGGGTTCCGCCAAGGAACTTACAGGAAATCTAATACTAATAACATTATTAGTATGGGTAGTAACATTTCCGATTTTTCGTTATGAAAAAGAAGATAAATAAAATAGGAGGATAACATGGAAGAACAAGGAGTAACAGGAGGATGGGCAACCATCAAGA
>Ga0209599_10001520_pt1 | contig 10864 bp, 6 predicted proteins | sample Shrwel_input2_FT_FD_187534 | JGI IMG/M metagenome (GOLD analysis project Ga0209599, IMG submission 187534) | Subsurface microbial communities from deep shales in Ohio, USA - Utica-3 well 1 S input2 FT (SPAdes) (version 2) ... | reverse complement strand
ATTATCAGCAGCAACAGTTATTGATTTCTTATTTTTAGATGTAAATCTTTTATAAGATATTCCATCATTTAGCGTCACAAAAACATAACTTTTATTAGGTTTCAGGTCATCAATATTTTCAACATACTTTCCGATAATATAAGAACCATCTTTAAATGGTGGCATCGAATCTCCCTGAGCTGGAAAAGCTCTGTATTTACCATTGGTTAAAAAAGGTAACGAGATTCTCTGCAAACTTTCAATATATTCTGGGTCACTGTATCCCGATAAATAGCCCATAGATGCTTTCTGAGGAACAATTTCAATACTGTTATTGCCCAATTGATCTACAACCACCGGCAGAACAATCCTGTTGTCCGGTAGTTTCAATACATCTTCTAGCGGATATTTCCTAATATCCACAGTAAGAAGCAGATCAATACTTAAATTGAAATATTTCGAAATTCTGATGAGCAGCTCATAAGGAGCTTCCGAACGTCCGTCCTCATATTTAGAATAACGCACCCTGCTCATTAAAATTTGATCCGCAAGTTCCTGCTGTGATAAATTTTTCTGAGTCCTTAAAAACCTTATGTTATCTGAAAAAATCGACATTGATACAAATTGTATCTACAAATATATAAAAAATGATACAAATAGTATCTAATTTTGTAAAATGAACCGTGCGATTGTACATATGGACTTGGACACATTTTTTGTATCCTGCGAGAGGCGTAATAACGCTCAGCTTGACGGAATTCCTCTCATTATTGGAGGCGGAGATCGTGGTGTTGTTGCGTCGTGTTCATATGAAGCACGTAAGTTTGGGGTACGCTCAGCGATGCCGATTCGAATGGCATTACGATTATGTCCGGACGCAAAAGTAATTCGTGGTGATCATGAATTGTATTCCAATTTATCCCATACTGTTACCGAAATTATTCAGGAAAAAGTACCCGTCATGGAAAAAGCGAGTATTGATGAATTTTATCTCGATCTTTCTGGAATGGATAAATTTTTCGGATGCTATCAATGGACTCAGGAAATTGCTGCGGCAGTAAAAAAAGAAGTCGGACTTCCCATAAGTTTTGCCTTATCTACTAATAAAACCGTTTCAAAAATTGGAACAGGAGAATCAAAACCTTTGGGAAGACTGGAAATTAAAGAATTGGAAATTCAGCCATTTTTAAACCCTTTATCCATTAAAAAAATTCCGATGGTTGGTGACAAAACTTTTCAACTATTATCAAGAATTGGAATCCGCACCATTCATACTTTAGCTGAAATGCCTGTATTGGTACTTCAGCAGATGATCGGATTAAATGGAAAAGAACTTTGGAAAAAGGCGAATGGGATTGATGAAAACCCGGTGGTTCCTTATTCCGAAAGAAAGTCGATTTCAACGGAAAGAACATTTGCAAATGATACGATGGACATTATGGAACTGAAAAGGCTTATATCGGGAATGGCTGAACAATTGGCTTATCAATTAAGACAGGAAAAATGGCTGACTTCAACAGTGGTGGTAAAGATCCGTTATGCCAATTTCGATACGGAAACAAAACAGTATAAAGTAGCCTATACTTCGGCGGATCATACACTTTCGAGAGTGGCTCTGGAACTTTTCAATCAGGTATATAGAAGAAGAATGAGATTAAGATTGGTTGGATTGCGGTTTACAGGGCTTGTTCACGGTAACCATCAGATGAATCTGTTTGAAGATACGGAAGAACAGATGAGCTTATACCAGACGATGGATTATCTAAAGAATCGATTTGGTATTGATGCAGTCGGTAGGGCATCCGGTTTTGATTTTGGAAAATAACGTGTAAACTTTTCTATTATGTTTCTAAATTGTCATTCTTTCCACAGTCTTCGTTACGGGACTTTATCGGTAGAAGAATTGGTACAACAGGCACATTCTTTGGGTGTCAAAGAATTAATATTGACGGATATCAATACTATTACTGCTATTTATGATTTTAAGAAAGAATGCGAAAAAGTAGGAATTAAACCTATTGCTGGAATTGAAGTTAGAAAAGATAATAGACTTTTTTACATTGCTATTGCAAAAGAGTTCTCAGGAATTGGTGAAGTCAATAAGGTGTTGACGGATCACAATTGCCATGGAGGCGAACTTTCTGAAATCGCTCCCGTATTTGAAAATGTTTTTATTGTCTATCCAATAGATAACATTCCTCCAAAGCTAAAAGAAAATGAGTTTATTGGAGTCCGGGAAGAAGAATTGAATTTATTGATTCGTCCTGAATTTAAAATGCTGATTCCGAAAATGGTGGTTCTTTATCCGGTCACATTCAGTACTAAAAAAGAATATAATCTTCATCGGATTTTAAGGGCTATTGACAACAATACTTTGTTGTCAAAGCTTGCTGAGCAAGATGTTTGTAGAAAATCGGAATATTTTAAATCCGAAGATTTAATTATTGGGGCTTTTCAAAGATATTCTGAGATCATAGAGAATACCAAAAAATTATTAGAAGCCTGCAGTTTCGAATTTGATTTTGAAAGAGTAAAAAACAAACAATATTATACTAAGTCCAAAGAATCTGATGTAAAACTTCTTAAAAGATTAGCCTATTTAGGGTTAGAAAAACGTTACGGGAAAGATCATGAAATCGCAAAAATAAGAGTAGAAAAAGAACTGAAAGTAATTGATGAACTTAATTTTTGTTCTTATTTTTTGATCACTTGGGATATTGTAAGATATAGTAACTGAATGGGATTTATGCATGTCGGTCGTGGAAGCGGAGCAAATTCCATTGTCAGTTACTGCATCGGAATTACTGATATATGTCCTTTGGAGCTTGACCTGTATTTCGAAAGATTTCTAAATCTTAACAGAAAAAGTCCTCCGGATTTCGATATCGACTGGAGCTGGCAGAATAGGGATGCAATCCTGGAATATATTTTTAGTCGTTACGGAAAAGATCACGTTGCTTTTTGCGGAACGAATGTGGAGTTCAAGTACAAATCAAGATTCAGAGAAGTTGGAAAAGCTTTTGGGCTGCCTAAAGATGAGTTAGACGAACTGGCAAAAAAGCCAATGGAAGCTCATGAAACCAATTCTGTTGTTCAAACAATTCATAAGTATGTAAGGCTGATGGAAAGGTTTCCCAATCAACGAAGCATGCATGCCTGCGGAATTTTGATTTCTGAAGAACCCATTACAAATTATTCTGCACTCGAAATGCCACCGAAGGGATCTCCTATTGTTCAATTCGATATGAATGTGGCGGAAGATATCAAGCTAGAAAAATTTGATATTCTGTCTCAAAGAGGTCTTGGAACAATAAAAGATACCGTAGATCTTATTAAAAAAACAAGAGGAATTGATGTTGATATTCGTAACACAAGCATTTCCAAAGATGAAGAAAAAGCCAATGAATACTTAGCTATCGGAAGGACTATCGGGTGTTTTTATATAGAATCTCCTGCGATGCGTGGACTTTTAAGAAGATTAAAATGTGATAATTACAGGATACTAGTTGCTGCTTCTTCTATTATCAGACCGGGAGTAGCACAAAGTGGAATGATGCGGGAATATATTTTTAGGCATAATCATCCAGACCAGTTTCAATATTTTCATTCAGTATTTGAGGAGCATCTGAGGGAAACTTATGGCATAATGGTATATCAGGAGGATGTAATTAAAATTGCTCAGTATTTTGGTGGATTATCGCTTGCTGATGGAGATATTCTCCGAAGAGCGATGAGTGGAAAAGGTCGTTCCATTAAAAAGCTTCAGGAAGTAAAAGCCAATTTTTTTAATTCCTGTAAAGATAAAGGACACTCAATAGAATTAACAGCTGAAGCATTTCGACAGATTGAATCTTTTGCTGGGTACTCTTTCTGCAAGGCTCATTCGGCATCCTATGCGGTGGAGAGTTATCAAAGTTTATTTCTGAAGGTATATTATCCATTGGAATTCATGGTTTCCGTGATCAATAATCAGGGAGGATTTTATCGTACGGAAGTTTATATTCATGAAGCAAAAATGTCAGGAGGTAATATTCAGGTTCCTTGTGTAAACTCAAGTAATTTCCAGACCACGCTAAAGGGAAAAGATATATTTTTAGGATTGATGCTTTTAGAAGGGCTTGGAGAAACAGTTGCTTATGAAATTGTTGAAGAGAGGGAAAGAAATGGGGATTATAAATCATTACAAGACTTTATCAAACGAATTTCGATTGGTATTGAAACGATCCAGACCTTAATTTTTATTGGAGCATTTAGATTTATGGGTAAACAAAAAAATGAACTTCTTGTGGAGGCGAGAGTGTTATTGGTGAATTTTAAACTGGAGAATCGAGGTTTAATGCTGATTGAGGAACCCGTTCAGGAGTTTAAACTTCCCGAACTCAAAAGAGAGAATTTTGAAGATGCTTTCGATGAAATTGAATTGATTGGTTTTCCGGTTTCATGCAGTCCTTTTGATTTGTTGCAGACCAAATATAAAGGTTCCGTATTCGTAAAAGATTTATTAAAGTTTCATAAACGGCAGGTGAAAATGTTAGCTTATCTGATTGCCAGAAAACATGTCCCAACGAAGAAAGGAGAAATGTATTTTGGAACTTGGATCGATGTCGACGGAGATTATTTCGATACAGCGCATTTTCCAGATAGTTTGAAACAATATGATTTTCAGGGAGGTGGATGTTATTTACTACTCGGAACAGTAGAAGTAGATTATCATTTTCCTACCATTACCATTCATAAGATGGCAAAAATGCCTATGATTCCTGATCCGCGTTATTCTTACGATAAAGAAAAACAGTATGATATTCACAGGCAGATTAAAGAAGATGTGAGTATGACGAATAGAAAACCTTACCCACAAGCTAATGAGATTGGGTGGGTAAGAAATAGTTTTATGCTTCGGTCTAAATAGTTTTTTTATATGAAAAATCAAAAAACTGTTGAAGATGTTAATTATGGCAATAATAATTAGTATAGAATTGTAAATTTATAAAACTGGATTTAGGATTTAATTCTATGTCGAATATCTGCCATAATTTACACAAGTAAATAACTCAAGTAATTTATTTTTCTGTGTAATTAATTATTAATCAACGCTTTAGGTTTGTCTGATAAATGTTCGTAAATAAGTAATATACATAATATAAGTAATATACATAATATTTGCAATATTCGTAATATTCGCAATATTATTTACTCTTTTTCATAAAGAATATTGCGTTTTTATATTTTTTTAATATGTTTGCATAAAATAAATCCGTCAAGTATTCCAGCACCGACGGATTATATTTTCGATTTTAATATATGGAAAAAAGAGCTTTCTTTTCTCCCCTATATCTTATTTTTATTTAGCAAATATAAAATTAATTACTGAAAAAAAAAATTATGGTAATATATTTTTATTAATGCAATATTGAAAAGTCTAGAGGTAGATAAAATGAAGTTGATTTTTTCCATATAAAATTTGTACTAATGTTAAAAATATTTATTATGGAACAACAACTTAGCGAACTTCACAAGCAACTGGAGAAATATATTGATGAAAATATTTTTTCAGAAAATTTAAAGAAAAAGCTTTCATACCAGTTTGGGCAGCTTTCTTCTTTCATGGAAACGAAACTTATAAGTATTTATGATAAGAATGTAGGTGAGGAATATTTAAAATTTCGGAATATTCCAGGAAATAGTAGATCCAATAAAGACAATTTTCGATATGATGAGCGTTACATAAGTTTATTAAACGGAATGCTTAAAGGAAAATGGATAATAAAAAGGAAAACGCAAAGTTTTCAAGCTTCATTTCCAGATAATTCCTTAGGTGTTTATATGAAAGACTTTTTAATTTCATATATGAATGAAAGACGGCTATCATCTATTACCAAACGCTATTACTATAGTTCACTTCAAAGCTTTTGTGAAAAAGCGGTAGAAGATAAAATATATAAACCCGAAGACATTACGCCTGAATGCATCCTGGAATTTATGTCTTCGCAAAGTTATAAAGATCATCCAGCAACTGTGTTAAGATCACTCCTTTCAGATTTATATTCAAAAAAAGTAATAAATTTTCGTACAGCAAATATTCTTGCAAATTATAAAACAAGATCTGGACATAAATTACCATCATATTATACCATTGAAGAAGTAGTTTGTATCGAAAAGTCTGTTGATAGAAAATATGCTATGGGAAAAAGAGACTATGCTATGATTCTGTTAGCAACACGTCTGGGTTTAAGATCGTCAGATATAAGGCTATTACAATTTTCAAATATTAATTGGGAAACTAATTTAATCGTAATTGAGCAATTTAAAACAAAAAAAATGATTGAGTTGCCATTATTAAACGATGTTGGAGAAGCTATAATAGATTACATAAAGCACAGCCGACCTAAATCGATTTCGAAATATATTTTTTTAAGAGCAAACGCTCCTTTTTTAGAGTTGGGAGGAACAGCTTTAAATGCTATCTTCAAAAAGTATTTTATCAAATCTAATGTTGAGTTTGCAAGGAAACGACATGGTCCACATTCTATGCGCCATAGTTTGGCAACCAATTTACTGAAAAATGGGACATCGTTACCTATTATCTCAGAAGCATTAGGACATAGTAATATAGCTAGCACCATGCCTTACGTTCATCTTGATTCGCAAGAACTGCTAAAATGTTCATTGGATGTACCAATGGTTTGCAATAATTTTTACAAACAAAAAGGAAAAGGGCTGCTATGATATATATAAAAAAAGAATTTATTTATAAGAGTGAATTCGCACCATATATAAAAAGTTTTCTTTTAGAGAAGGAGCAGAAAGGACAATTAAAATCTAATATGTTAAAAAATTTCATGTTAGAATTTGATCGTTTTTTTCAAGAATATAATATTACAGATTTACAAATTACCGAAGATGTTGTTTTGCAATGGAGAAGCACAAGAATTAATGATAATGATAGGAATTTGTACCATAAATATGTTGCTTGGAAACACTTTTGTTCATATTTGTATAGTCTAGAAATAGGAAGTTATATACCTAGAATTCCTAGAGCAGGTCGACAAAATGATTATATTCCCTATATATTTACTGCTGAAGAAATCCAGTTGATTTTTGAGACAGTGGATAAGCTAAGGATATCAACAAATAAAAATACTACCCCTATGTTCGCAATGCCTGCTTTATACAGATTACTCTACAGTACAGGAATGCGTATTAGTGAGGCTTTATCTCTCAAAAATGAAGACTTAGATTTCAATAATAGAATAATTTATATTAACAAAACTAAGAATGAGCAACAAAGATTGGCTGTTATGGCTGACTCTTTGTTTGCAGTTTTACAAGAATACAAAAACTTTAAAGAGCTTATACCTGTGGATAAGATAAATTCCAATGAAAAATATTTTTTTGTGACACAATTGGGAAAACCTTGTCACAAAACTAACGTTCGATTTTGGTTTCAAAAAGTTCTTTATTGTGCGGATATACCAAGGCAGACTTATGTTAATCGACCTAGAATTCACGATTTAAGACATACTGCTGCTGTTCACGGTTTTCAAAAGTTAATAAGCCAGGGAATGGATATATATTGTAGTCTGCCTCTAATTTCAATATTTCTTGGACATAAACATATTAAATCAACCGAGAAGTATGTTAGATTAACAAGTCAAATGTTTCCTGATTTAATAAAAAAACAAAAGATCACTTCTTTTGTTTTCCCAGAAATGAAATTTATTAAAAAAAATGATTATGACGGATTTTGGTAAACATTTAGAAAAATTTTTTATAAAATATCTGATTGGAGAATATGGTGCATCTAGGCATACTATAAGAGCATATAGAGATAGTTTTGGGATGTTATTAGCTTTTATGAAAGAGGTTAAGTCTATTAGTGCGGATGCTCTGCAACTAAAGCACATTAATAGAGATATTATATTAGATTTTTTACTTTGGCTTGAAACAAAACATAACAATAATATATCCACAAGAAACCAACGATATGCAGCCATTAGATCATTTTGTAAATACTTACAATATGAAGAGCCTACACGCATATCTGAGTGGCAAAATATACGTTCTATAAGATTAAAAAGAAGTATTACTAAAACGATAAATTATTTATCAATTGATGCCATTAAATTACTTCTGCAACAAATTCCCATCAATAATTATAATTCAAGAAGAAATTTAGCAATGATAGCTTTGTTATATGATAGCGGTGCACGAGTTCAGGAATTAATAGATCTATCTCCTTCTTCCTTAAGATTGGAAAAACCATACACTATTCGTTTATTAGGAAAAGGAAATAAAGAACGACTTGTAATATTACAAGAGGAACAAGTACAGCTTTTGAAACAATATATTTTGGATTATGGTCTCAATAGACGAGAAAAGGAAATGGGACCATTGTTTTTTAACAGAGTAGGCGAAAAGCTTACTGCTGCAGGAGTCACATATATTTTAAAGAAATATGCAAATCAAGCCAGATTAATTAATAAAGAAATTATACCGTCTGTTATAAGCCCACATATTTTAAGACATTCTAAAGCGATGCATCTTCTTCAAGCTGGGATAGACTTAATTACAATCCGAGACTTTCTTGGGCATTCAAGTATACAAACTACAGAAATATATGCTAGAGCAGATTCAAAACAAAAACGCGAGGCATTAGAAGCTGTATATGTTGATGTATTACCTCAAAATAATTATAATGAAAGATCTTGGGAAAAAAATTCTGGTTTAAAAGAATTTTTAAAAGGTTTAGGATGATTTTTAGTTTAAAATCAAAAGCTAAAGACATAGTTTAAAATATAACATATTGATTGTTAGTTGATGTAGTTTTTAGCTTTTGATTATTTTTAAGTTTTGATAACAGACTTTATCAAAAGCTTTCGATAACATTGATGAATTGTTTTTGAATCTCACGGGCTTCAAATATGTCAATATTTATGATTATTGTCTTGACATCCGAAAGCAGATTAAAAAAGAAGCGAATATTCCTGTAAGCATCGGAATTGCGCCTACAAAAACTTTATGCAAAGTCGCCAACAGAATTGTGAAAGATTTCCCTGAAAAGTTCAGTGATGGAGTTTATATTTTAGACACTTCCGAAAAAATTGAAAAAGCTCTTAAATGGCTTGATATAAAAGATGTTTGGGGAATCGGGCGCAGATTATCTGTAAAAATGAACGATGCAGGAGTTCATAAAGCGTGGGATTTGCTGCAGAAACCCGAAATGTGGGTTCGCAAGATCATGGGAATCCACGGTGTAAGAATGATTAATGAACTGAAAGGAATCCGTCAATTGGAATTAGATGCTCCATCTCCAAAAAAATCGATTGCTGTTACACGAAGTTTTATGGAAATGCTTACGAAAAAAGAAGATGTTCGTGAGCGTGTAGAAACTTTTGGAATGTATTGCTCCGAAAGGCTGAGAAAACAAAATACCTGTTGTAAAATGGTCACTGTTTTTGTACAAACCAATCGCTTCAGAAAAGATTTGCCAGAATATAGAAATGCAAAAACTCAGATTTTACCCAATCCTACCAATTCTTCTATTTTGATTGGAAGAGTAGTGAATGAATTATTTGAAGCAATTTTCGAGGAAGGGTTTCATTATAAAAAAGCTGGTGTTATCGTCAACGATTTTGTTCCTGAAGATCAAAGATTAATTAATCTGTTTGAAGAAGATGCACAAAATCAGCATTTGCCCGTAATGAAAGCAATGGATGCGATGAATAAAAAGTACGGGAAAGACAAAGTTCGATTAGGAAGCATGAGCGGAGAAAATACATGGGGACGTGCGCAAATATCGCCAGAATATGAGGCTTTCTTAAAAAACAACACACTTCCTGAAGCGAATTTCAGATTTCACTAAATTTTTAGTTGATTTAAAAAAAGCTTAATTATAAAATTTTAAGAGAACAATTTTACAGTTTCATTCACCAGAAATTTTACCTGATCTGGTCTTCCACGATCTGTTTTGGGTAAATTATTATAGCTTCCGGTTCTTACGATGATCATTTTATGTTCAGGGATCATGATGATATATTGCCCTTGAAGCCCAAGAAAATAATAGTGTTTAACAGGATTGTCATTGTTAATCCAAAATCCCATTCCATAGATTTCAGCAGATTTTTTGGTTGGAGTTCTCATTTGCTCTACAAAATCTAAATTTAAGATCTGTTTATCGCCCATTTTTCCATTGTCTAAAAATAGCTGTCCTAATTTTGCAAAATCTCTTGAATTGGAGTGAATGCAGCAATAGGTTTTTTCCATTCCGCTTTCGTCAACGCTCCAATCTGCATTCTGTTCCATTCCCAGAGGGATCCAGAATTTTTCGGATAAATAACTTGCTAAAGATTGATTCAGAGCCTTCTTTAGAGCAAATCCTAACAATTGTGTCGAACCGCTTTGATATTCAAATCTTTCTCCCGGCTGTTCTTTAAATCTTCTCGAAAATGCAGCTTTCAAAAGATTTTTTCCATAATACGCTCTTGCATTTGGAAGAAAAGGATTCTTATAATTCTCGTCCCAATCCAAACCAGACTCCATTTGAGCTAAATTTTTTAAAGTTAAATCTTTGCCGAAAGGTTTAGTTTTAAATTCAGGATAAAGATCAGAGAATTTTTCATTGACACTTTTTATTTTCCCTTCTTCAATGGCTTTCCCCAAAAGCATTACGGTAACTGCTTTTGCCATAGAAAAAGAGTTGGTTTTTGAAAGTTGATTATAACCATTAAAATATTGCTCATGCAGAAGTTTTCCTTCTTTTACCACTAAAAACGAGGCGGTGTTAGAATGCAGCAAATCATCACATATTTCTTTTGATAATTCCTTTTTATTAAAATCAGGATGTTCTTCCCATAGTTTTGGTGAAGCGGTATGAATAATATTACTT
>Ga0209599_10001514_pt1 | contig 10877 bp, 7 predicted proteins | sample Shrwel_input2_FT_FD_187534 | JGI IMG/M metagenome (GOLD analysis project Ga0209599, IMG submission 187534) | Subsurface microbial communities from deep shales in Ohio, USA - Utica-3 well 1 S input2 FT (SPAdes) (version 2) ... | reverse complement strand
GGCGCCTTCCTCGTCGGGCCAGAAGGCCGGCGGGACGACGCCGTTGGGCGAGAAGACGAAGATGACGCGCTGGCGTCGTCCGGTGCTAGGCTCAGCCGCGCCGAGCGAGGCGAGACCGCCGAGGAGCGGCAGAGCGGCGGCCGAAAGGCCGAGGCTGCGGAGGAAATCGCGACGATGTTGGAGGGTCATGGGCTTAGCGGGCGGAAGGGATGGCAGGAGTGGCAGGAGTGGCGACGGTCGGACGTAAGGCGGCGACGACCGCGACCTCGACGGCGAGGTTGCGGACATGGAAATTATCGGCGCGGAACTTGTCCGTCAGGCGGCCGACGAGCTCGGGCGAATAGGCGGCCGGCGGCTGCTTGACGAGCGAGTGGAAGAGATTGCGCACGAAGCCGGCCTGGCCGGCCTGGCTCTCCGCGGCGTGGACGCCGACATCGCGGGCGCCCTTGAGCGTGAGCACGCTGCCGTCGGCGGCGACGTAATCGGAGACCGGGTCGACGGGCTTCTTATTGTCCGTGGCGCGCACGCGGCCGACGGCGTCGAAGCGCTCGAAGCTGAAGCCGAGCGGATTGATGGTGACATGACACGACATGCACGCGGGCTTAGAGGTGAGCTCGGTGACCTTCTCCCGCATGGTGAAGGAGGGGTCGAACTTATCGTCCATGAAGGCGATGGCCATGGGCGGCGGCTTGAGCATGCGGCCCAGGATATTGCGCGTCACGAAGACGCCGCGATGGATCGGAGAAGTCGACTTGGTGTAGGAGAAGGTCGCGAGCAGGTACGGGTGCGTGAGCACGCCGGCCCGCTGGTCGGCATCCATCTTGACGGGCTGGAAGCCGGCTCCGGCCTCGACCTTCTGGCCGTAGAACTTCGCGAGACGCTCGTTCATCAGGATGGTGTCACCGAGGAGGAGCTGACGGTAGTCCGACTTTTCGGACCAGACGATATCCTCGGTGAAAAGGTCGAGCGAGGTACGCAGATCCATGACCACGCCTTGGTCGAAGCCGGGATATTCCTTCTGGTCCTTGGCGATCTCGGCGCCTTCCTCGACATGCAGCCAATCGTGCAGGAAGTCGCGCAGCTTGGCCTTGGCGCGCGGATCCTTCATCATGCGCTGGGCCTGCTGGCGCACCTGGGCTTCGGTCTTCAGCTGGCCGGAGGCGGCGGCCTTCAGGAGGGACGCATCCGGGACGGAATCCCAGAGCGCGAGGGCGAGGCGGGAGGCGACGGCGTAATCGTCCTGCGGACCGGTGCCGGGATAGAGAAAGGCAGGGTTGGAGAGCGTGAAGATGAAGGCGCGCTTCGCGGCGACCTCCGGGGCCACGCCGGCGGCGTAGATCTGCTCGAGGTCGGCCTGCTGCTCGGCGGTCAGCGGGCGGCGATAAGCCGACTGAGCGAAGCGCAACGAGAAGGCCTTGAGCTTCTCGGCGCGGTCGGGCGCGTCGGCCTTGGTGCCGGCGAGGGCGAAAAGCCGCGGTCCGATCTGGGCCGAGACCTGCTGCGCGCCCTTGGCGACGGCCTCGGTCCATTCCCGCGAGACGGAGGAGCCACGCTCGTAGCCGATGCTGCCGTCGTCGGGCGGCAGAGGCACGGAGATGACGTTCACGTAGGCGGAAGGCTTCGGCGAGAGATGCGTGCGCGGGACCAAGGTCCAGTCGCCGCCGGGTGGACGCCACTCGAGCTTCAGGCCGGCGGTCTTGTCCTTGTATTTGAAGAACTCGATCTTGAGCGCGTAGCTGCGACCCCCGAGCAGGAAGATGGGGGCGGAGGCCGAACGGGACATGCCCGAGCTCACCCAGAGGTCGATGAGGGCGTTCTTCTCGCTGCCGCCTTCGGGCGGGTTGACATAAAGCCGGACGCCGTTGAGCGACGTGATGCGGAACTCGTATTCGCCGGTGTCGGGCGCGAGGACCGAGCCGCTCCAGTTGATGCTGAACTGCTCGGCATACGTGCCCTTCGCCGGCGGCTTGGCGCCGAAGTCGAAGTCGATGACCGGATCGACCTGCTGCTTGAAGGTGGCCTCCGGACGGTTACGGTCCGGCATCTTCGGGTCGCGCTCGGGGCGTTCACGATAGACGCCGGCCAGTCCGCCCGACTCGGTCGTCCCGAAGGCGCCGCGGAGCGAGCCGAGCAGGTCGGCGATGCTCTCGCGGTATTGGCGGACCGTCAGGTGCGCCAGCTCGATGCGGGGCGGATGATTACGGGCGCGGGCCTCGGCGGAGTAGAAGGCCTGATGGATATATTCGGCGGATGCCGTGGCGTCGGCCAGCGACAGCGTGCCGGGATCGTTCTCAGGCATCTCCCGGGCGATATACTTGGCCAGGGAAGCGACCGACTTCTCGCCGACGAGAGGTTCATCCGACTTGCCGGCGACGCCTTCGCCCACCGGGCCGTGGCAACCCATGCAATCCTGACGGTAGACGGCTTCGCCGGACCGGGGCGCCGCCAGGTGCTTCTTGTAGTAGCGCTGGCCTTGACGACCGGCGAAGGCGAGGACGGCTACGCCGACGACGGCGAGCCCGACCTTGATGGTCCGGGAAATGGGCATGGGGTTATGACCGACTAAGACAACCGATAGTTCCCCTAAATCAAGCCCGCCTCGCCGAAACTGAACCACCCTTTGCCCGCGGGATCGGCCTCCGGGCGGCCCACGACCACGTGGTCGAGCAATTCGACGCCCACCACCCTGCCCGCGTCGGCCAGCTGCCGGGTCACCGCCCGGTCCGCCGGACTGGGCGTAGGGTCGCCGCTCGGATGGTTGTGGGCGACGATGGCCGCCGAGGCGGCGTGCTTGAGCGCGTGCCGGAAGACCTCGCGCGGATGGAGCAAGGCGCTGGTCGCGGTGCCGGAACTGACCTCGTGCAGGGCGAGCAGGCGGTTGCGACGGTTGAGGCAGAGCACCCAACATTTCTCGACGGCGAGCCCGGCCGCGAAGGGCTCGAGTCGCGCCCAGACTTTGGCCGGCGCGTCGAGCTTCTCGCCGGGGTCCTGCGCGCGCTCGCGGATCCGCCGGGCGAGCTCCATCGCCGCGGCGAGCTCCGCGGCCTTGGCGGGTCCGAGCCCATGCACGCGACCGAAGTCATGCGTGTCCCAAGTCGCGAGCGCGGCCAGCGTGCCGGACTCGGCGAGCAAGGACGACGCGACGACCGGCGCCGGCGCGCCCTTGGTCCCCGTGCCGATCAGGAGCTCGAGGAGCTCGGCGTCGAGGAGGGCGCGCGGCCCGAGGCGGACGAGGCGTTCACGCGGGCGGTCTTCCGGAGGTTGCATCCTCCGATGACCGTCTCGTCCGCTCGCCGGCTCAACTCAGGTTATGCCTCAGCGAAACCCACCAGCCGGCGCTCAGGCCGCCGGGCCGGCCTTCTCGTCGAGGAACGTGACCTTGCCGGTCTTGATGTCGTACATGGCGCCGAGGATGGCGATCTTACCCGCCTGCTCGAGCTCGCGCAAGGTGCGGCTGGCGGAGCGGATGCCGGCGATCGTCCGGACCACGTTGCGCGTGGCCACGTCGTCCACGAAGATCCGCTTGGTCTCGAGGGTCACCCAGTCGCCATGCGGCTTGGTGCCCGGCTCGATGGACTTCTGGATCTCGTTGACCAGCGAGTCGAGGTGCTCGCACCCCGTCGCCTGCGAAGCGGTCTTGCCGGTCTCGAACAGTTCCACCGAGGCCTTGACCGCGCCGCAGCTGGTGTGGCCCATCACGAGGACCAGGCGGGAGCCGGCCACGGCGCACGCGAATTCCATGCTGCCGAGGACCTTGTCCTTCGCCACGTTACCCGCGATGCGGATGACGAAGGCGTCGCCCAGGCCCATGTCGAAGATCAGTTCGACGGGGCTACGGGAATCGATGCAGCTGAGCACGACCGCCATGGGGTATTGCGCGGCCGCCGTCGCGTCGACCTGCCGGGCGAGGTCGCGGGTGAGGCGTCGGCCGGTGACGAACCGCTGGTTGCCGTCCTTGAGGAACTGGAGGACGCGCTCCGGGGTCAGCTGCGCCTGCACCTCGCGGGTGCTGACGTCGACGAACTGGATCTCATCCGCCATCACGTAACGTTCCTTGAAGCCGACGAGGCTGACCTTCAGGTTGCGCGCCGTCGCGGTCTGCTTGCGGAAGTCTTCGATCAGGTCGAGGATGTCCGGGTCGATGTAATCCGTATTACGGGCGTCGAGCACCACGTGGCCGTCCACCGGCACGGCGTCGAGTGCCTGCTCGAGCGCGGCGCGGTTGAGGAAGCTCACCTGGTTCGCGAACTCGATCCGGAGCACGTCGCCGCTCACGTGGTGCTCCATGAAGCGCAGCATGGGGCGGCGGAAGTTACTGTGCAGGATGAAGGCCAGGCCGGTGCCGAGGCCGATGAGGACGCCGATCAGGAGGTCCGTGAACACGATGGCCAGGACCGTGACGATGAAGGGGACGAACTGGCTGCGGCCTTCCGCCCACATCTGGCGGAAGAGCGTCGGGCTGGTCAGCTTCAAGCCCGTGAAGATCAGCACCGCGGCCAAGGAGGCCAGGGGGATCTCGTTCAGCCAGCGCGGCGCGAAGAGCACCAGAAGGCAGAGCAGCGCCCCATGGAAGAAGGCCGACAGACGCGTCGCGGCGCCGGCGTTGATGTTCACCGAGCTCCGCACGATGACCGAGGTGATCGGCAGGCCGCCGAGGAGGCCGGACACCATGTTGCCGGCGCCCTGCGCCATGAGCTCGCGGTTCGGCGGGCTGACCCGTTTGCGTGGGTCCAGCTTGTCCACGGCTTCGAGGTTCAGGAGCGTCTCGAGCGAGGCGACGATGGCGATCGTGACGGCGGCCATGATGATGGCGGGGTTGCCGAAGGCCTTGAGGTCCGGGCTGGGCAGGGCTCGCAGGAATTCACCCATGCCGGCCACCGTCGGCAGCTGGACCAGGTGGGACGGCCCGATGGCCCATGCGCTGGCGGCCGACTTCAGCGCCAGATTGGCCGCGACGCCGAGCACCACCACCACGAGCGGAGCCGGGATGAGGGACTGCTTGAGTCGGCTCCGATCCCACGCCAGCAGGATCGCGAGGGACACCAGTCCGATCATCATCGCCCCGGCATCCAAGTCGAACAGGGAGGAGAAGAGCTCCGAAATGGTGTTCTTACCGTCGGCCTGCAGGAAGCCCATGCTGCCCTCGGGATCCGCGTCATGGCCGACCATGTGAGGGATCTGCTTGAGGATCAGGATCAGGCCGATGGCGGCGAGCAGGCCCTTGATCACGCTCGAAGGAAAGAAAGCCGCGATGAAGCCGGCGCGCAACGCGCCGAGCAGGATCTGGATCGCTCCCGCCAGAATCACCGCCACGAGGAAGGCCTCGTAAGAACCCAGCACCGCCACCTGCCCCAACACCACCGCCACCAGGCCCGCGGCGGGCCCGCTCACGCTGGTGTGCGAGCCGCTCAACCACGAGACCAGCAGGCCGCCCACCACGCCGCTGACGATGCCGGCCACCATCGGCGCGCCCGACGCCAGCGCGATGCCAAGGCACAAGGGTAGCGCGACCAGGAAGACGACCAAGCCGCCGGCGAGATCCTTGCCCAGGGAGTTCCAACCGGACAGGGGAGCCGAGGGCGTCGGCGTGGTGGCGTTGTTTTCAGACATAGAAGATAGTAAATATAGGTAATGGTCGATGAATGAGGTTCAAGTCAGACCGCACCTGACCCCGGAAGCGAGGATGCTAAAATCCTGCGACAAACCGGTGTCGCTTCTGCTTTCCCTGCGGCCGGGGGCTTTCTGGGGCCGCCTGATGAGCAGAATGGAGTGCGTCGCTCCTGGCGGCCTTCGTGCCGTCCAAGTCGTTCCTTCGGGGGTGAAAATGGAAACGGCAATATTTATGGGCCTTTTACTGCCTGCCGGGGTCGGTTTTCTTCATTTTCCGGCCGGACCAGGGTTGAAACTCTTCCTACCCCTCGGTGTAATATCCACATAATGAAGACGCCCCTCCTCGCCCTGCTCGCCGCCGCCACGGTCGCGCTGGCCGCCAACACTTCGACGAACACCAACAAGAAGCCTAGCGGGCCGACCCCGCCCGGCGGCAACAAGACCGCCGCCGCGGAGAAAACCGCCACGACGGAGAAGAAGCCGAAGAAGGACGCCAAGGCTGAAGCGCCGGCGGCCGCCCCGGTAGCCGCGGCCGAGCCGGCCTCGCTCGTCGTTCAGACGGTCGACGCCACGACCCAGATGGCCCTCGCCGCGGCGAAGGCCGCTCAGGAAGAAGTCGCCAAGCTCACCGCGATCGGCACCGGCAAGGCCGCCGGCGGAGCCTCCAACGCGAAGCTCGCCGAAGCCGTCGTCGGCACCGGCGTCGTGGTCGCCAAGGAACTTTCCAAGCCGAAAAAGGAGGCCGACGAAGACGTGAAATCCGGACCGAAGAAACCGGAGCCTAAGGCGGAGAAGAAGGCGACGGGTGACAAGCCGAAGAAGGCCACCGGCGCCTGAACGGCCCCGTGACATCCTGAAAAAGCCCCGCTCGTCGGGGCTTTTTCATGTCCGTTGCGGCGGGCTTGCAACTTCCCCTCGGCCCCGATGTTTAATCAGTAACCCCATGCGTCCGCTCGCCCTGCTCTTCGTCGCCGCCCTGGCCATCGCCGCCGAACCTGCCAAGGAGGCGGCTCCGGCCACGCCTCCCGCCGCACCGGCGCCGAAACCGTTCTTCGATCCGAACGCGCCCGCCCCCACCGTCGACCCGACCTTGCCCGTACCGGAGCCGACCATCCCCGAGCCCGAGAAAAAGAAGAAGCCGGTCGTCCCCGAGAGGAAGAAGAAGGAAAAGAAGAAGTGAGGCCGAGGTAGGGCTAGGGCCAGGGCTAGGGCTAGGGCTAGGGCTAGGTAATATTGGCCGGGGGCGCTTCACTACATAGCTGCTTCGCGGCAAGGCTGATCACCCTTGATCAGTCGCAGTTGAGCGAGGTCGCTCAACCCTACCACGTCAGATGATGGCGACGACCGGGTGATTTATTTCCTGCCACCGACACCCGTGGCCGCCACCTGAAGTGATGACCAGCCCTAGCCCTAGCCCTGTCCCTAGCCCTGTCCCTAAAAACTAGTCCACCAAGATCTCACGCGGGCTCGAGCCGTTCTCGGGACCGACGTAACCCTTGTCGTGAAGGATGTCCATGATGCGGGCCGCGCGGTTGTAGCCGAGCTTGAGGCGGCGCTGCAGCATCGACACCGAGGCGCGGCGCGTCTCCTTGATGATGGACCAGCTCTGGGCGACGAGCGGGTCTTCGCCCTCCTCGCCCTCCTCGCCGCCGGCACCGGCGCCGGCACCCTCCTCGATCGCCTTGATGACGTCTTGGGCGAACTCGGGCTTGCCGTTCTTCTCGGCCAGGAACTCGACGATCGCGGCGACTTCCTGTTCGCCGACGAAGGCTCCCTGCACGCGGTTGAGCGTGGCGCTGCCCGGGGGCACGAAAAGCATGTCGCCACGGCCGACGAGCGTCTCGGCGCCGCCGCGATCCAGGATGGTGCGCGAGTCGATCTGGGAGGCGACCTTGAAGCCGATGCGCGTGGGCAGGTTGGCCTTGATGAGGCCGGTGATGACGTCCGTCGACGGACGCTGCGTGGCGAGCACGAGGTGGATGCCGGCGGCGCGGGCCAGCTGGGCGATGCGCGCGACCGAGGTCTCGACGTCCTTCGCCGCGACCATCATGAGGTCCGCCATCTCGTCGATGATGCAGACGATGTACGGCAGCTTCTCGTTCTGGGCGCGCACGCCGTCGTCGACCGCTTCTTCCGCGGCGGCGACCGCGGCGGCCAGCTCGTCCGGGCTGAGCGCCAGCTCCTCCTGCTTAGGGAGGCCCGCCTCCTTGGCGAATTTGGCGTTGAAGCCGGTGATGTTCTTCACGCCGCACTTGGCGAAGATCTTATAGCGCTGCGACATCTCCGCGATGATCCACTTGAGCGCCGCCGGCACGCGGCTGGCGTCGGTCTCGACCGGGATCAGCAGGTGCGGCAGGTTGTTGTAGATCTGCAGCTCGACGACCTTGGGGTCGACCATGATGAAGCGCAGGTCCTGCGGCGTGCAGCGGTAGAGGAGCGAGACGATGATCGCGTTGATGCAGACGGATTTGCCCTGGCCGGTCGCGCCGGCGATCAGGCAGTGGGGCATCTTGGCCAGATCCTGGATGACCGGCTTGTTCGTGACGCTGTCCACGCCCAGCACGACGGGGAGCTCCATCGCGGCCTCGGCCCAGGCCTTGGACTCGATGATCTCGCGCAGGAGGACGTCCTTGCGGCTCTTGTTCGGGATTTCGATGCCGACGGTGCCCTTGCCGGGGACGGGCGCCAGGATGCGCACGGCCTCGGCTTCGAGGTTCATCGCGATATTGTTCGAGAGGTTGGCGATCCGCTCCACGCGGACGCCGGGCGCGGGCTTGATCTCATAGCGGGTGATGGACGGACCCTGCTGGATGCCGACGTCGACGCCGTTGGCGGGATCGACTGGCACGCAGTCGACCTTGAACTGCTTGAGGGTCTCGATGAGGTCGGCGGCGCGCTTGCGGAAATCCTCGGGCGCGGCCATGGAGCCGGCGGCCGGCTCGTTGAGCATCTTGATCTCCGGGAAGACGTAGTCGCCGCGCTTCTTGATGACCTGGCTGGCGCGGGCCTTCTCGATCTTGTCCGGCTGGACGACGAGCACCTTGCCGGCGTTGGGACCGAGCGGCTCGGGCGTCTTGCGCGGCGGCTTGGCTTCGGGGACTTCTTCCTCCTCTTCGTCTTCATCGTCGACAGTCTTCGGCTTGGCTTTCTCGACCTTGGGCGCATCGGAAGAGATGCTGACGTTGTCCGGCTGGACGAGGTCAGGACCGGCTTCCTCCTCTTTCCCGGGGCCTTCATGCGGAGTGTCGACTTCGACGAGGACGGACTTCGAGGCCGGCTTGGCGGTCTCCTTCGGCTGCGGCACCGCGATGGCGGCGCCGACGACTTCCTGCTGCTTACGACGCAGCTCGGCGGCCGCCATGTCCCGGCGGCGCTGTTCTTCGGCGGCCTTGACGGCGGCGGCCTTGCGTTCGGCGTTCCAGGCGCCGAAGCCGTCGCGCATCTCCGCGATCCAGGAGGCGAGGGTGGCCTTCGGGTCGTCCGCGAGGGCGCCGAGCAGGCAGAAGCCGTAAGGGAAGACGAGGATCCAGGTGCCGTAGTCGAGGTAAGGATGGAACACCGTCGAGAAGAGGACGTTGCCCAGCAGGCCACCGGGACCCTTGGGGTCGAACGCCGCCGAGGCGTCCGGCGAGGTGCCGAGCCAGAGGGTGAGGATCGGCGTGAAGAGGATCACGCACAGCACCATCAGCGTGACCTTGAACGGCCAGAGCGTGTGGGCGCGCTGGTTCAGGGCGAACCAGGCGGCCGCCAGGACGAAGAACGGGATGAGGAATCCCGCGTAGCCGAACAGGTTGAACAGCGCGACGGCGATGCTCGCGCCCAGCACGCCGCACAGGTTGGGGGTGGAAGGGATGGTGGTGGACTCGGGCGCCAGCCAGCTCACGTCGGTGCTGGCGTGCGTGATCATCGCGACGAGCATGAACGCGCCGACGAGCGCGAGCACGGCGGCGAGGAGGGGTTTGCTCTCGCTGGCCGGGCGGGCGAGCGTGGCGGAGCGTTTGCGGGCGGGAGCGGGCATGATTATTCGCCGAAAAGGGTTCCCTGCGACGCGGCGTCCGCGGCGCCGGGCGGCGCGGGTTCGGCGTGGAGGTGACGGGGCGGACGGGTGACGCGCGCGGCGAGGGCGCGGGCGCGCTCCTGGGCGAGACGTTCGACCATGCCGGCGAGGGCGTGCCGGATCCACTTCGGGGTGAAGGACGCGGCGGAATAATCGCACGGGCCGTAGCCATGCACGCGACCGGCCTGCAGCAGGGCGTCGTTCTGCGCGAACTCGGCCTCGCTCTCGGGCACGTAGACGGCGAAGGCCTTGCCCCCGTTCTTGCGCAGGAGCGAGAAGACCGGGACGTCGCTGGGGCCGTCGGCGACGTAGATCATGTTCTCGAAGGGCACGCGCCGGTCCTCGGGGCGCACGACGGCGTTGACGTCGATCTCGGCGTTCTTGTTCGAGCCCTTGTTGATCTCGAAGAGGAAGCGGGTCTTGATGGTATTGTCGACCATCGCGGCGACCTGGGTGATCTCGGTCGGCAGGTCCAGCGAGAGCTCGTCCTGCTTGGTGAAGTGGGGCGGCAGCGGGTGCTCGAGGAACTCGCAGCCGTAGATGCCGTCGCAGTGCGCGGCGAGCGACGTGCCGCGGATCATCTCGGCGAGGCCGGTGCTGATGACGTAATGTTCCAGGACGACCTCGACGTTGTGCTTCCGGCCGAGCTCGCGGACGTGCTCCTTGAGCGCGGGGAAGAACTGAGGCAGGCCCGGACAGAGCTCGATTTCAGCGCCGAGCTCGCGGAGGCGTCGGTTGGTCAGGCCCTTCATGAGGCCGGACTTCACGTAGCTGAGCAGGTGGTTGAGGTAGACGGAGTCCTTGGGGGTGCGGATCCCCTTGCGCGCGTACAGGGCCGGCAGCTGGTTGGTCTCCTTCCAGAACTGCTCCTCGTCGACGCCGAAGGCCTTGAAAAGCGGGGTCTGCATGTACCCCGGGCAAAGGGTCTTGTCGAAGTCCCACACACAGGTGACGACGTGGGTGCCGCGGAGCGCGGGTTCCTTGGGCTGCATATCGGTCGGAAAAGGGATGAAGGTCGGGCTTGCGGAGGGAAGCCTGCCGCACTCCATTGAATAACGAACGGACGTCTTCTGTCCAAGCCCGATTAACCCTCTTCTCCGATGTCCGCCGACCCCCTCCGCCCCGACCTGACCGGCTTCCGCCGCCGCCTGGCCGAGCTCGAGGGGCTGCTCGCCGACCCGGCGACGTTCGCCGACAACCGCCGGGCGGC
>Ga0209599_10001513_pt1 | contig 10882 bp, 12 predicted proteins | sample Shrwel_input2_FT_FD_187534 | JGI IMG/M metagenome (GOLD analysis project Ga0209599, IMG submission 187534) | Subsurface microbial communities from deep shales in Ohio, USA - Utica-3 well 1 S input2 FT (SPAdes) (version 2) ... | reverse complement strand
CCAAAGTCGCGGTCAAAGGCACGGCTGCGGTGGTGGGTGCGGCGATTCCAGACGGTGACGATGACAAGAAATCGGATTAAACAGCGGCTGTTTGATATGTTGAATCACTCACATGGAGCGATGCTGGCATGACAGACATGATGCGCAATCAGTTGCTGCACGGCTACGTGTTGCACCAGCGCGCCTACCGTGAAAACAGCAAGCTCACGCAGTTTTTATCATTAGAATTTGGCCGTGTCGATGGTGTGGCACGGCAAAAACTCCCGCCGTTGTATCAGCCCACCTTGCTGTTTGCCTCTGGTAAAACTGGCCTTAAAAGTTTTAGTAAAGCTGAATCTGCTGGTGCGCCGCATACGCTGTCAGGTCAGGCGTTGTTTGCGGGATTTTACCTGAATGAACTCTTGGTGCGTTTGTTGCCGTTAGAAGAGCCGATGCCAGAGGTATTTGCAGCCTATAACACGGCGCTGGTGCAGTTGGCGCAGTGTGATGCAACGCAGCCGATTGAGCCGCAGTTGTTGCCGATCTTGCGCCGCTTTGAGTCGGTGTTGCTGACCAGTTTGGGTTATCCGGTGAGCTTTACGCACGATGTGCAGCAGCAGCCGTACGTGCCAGCGCAGTGCTATCGGTTTGAGTTGGGGCATGGCTTTGTCGCGGCTGAACAGGGCGAGCAGGGCAGCGTGTTGCTGCTGATGAATGATCCTGAGCAGGCGTTTAGTGCGCCGACGTTGCCTATGTTGACGCGGGTATTTCGGCGCGTGTTGGCTGAGCAGTTGGGTGAGCAGCCGTTACATAGTCGGGCGTTGTGGCGTAGTAGTCGGGGTTGAGTGTGGTGTGAGCTGTACTTTGTTTTTGATTGTATTCTAGGCTAAACGTACACGAATCTACTGTGATGAAAAAATGTCAAATGCTTCATTACTGATTTTATATCAAGTCTTTAAATCAAATTTTACAGATCTCTCCCAGCGTGCCGATCAGCGGTATTTAAGGATTTGGGACAATATCGACGGTTCTGTGTATTGTTGGTTTGAAAGCTTGGCCGAGGAAATGAACGCTGACATGCGTGGCGGACAAAAGCATCAAACCCACGCAGCGATTTTTGAGTTTTTTCGGCAGCAATTCATGTTAGGCGATGAGTCTGTCAAAAACTGCATCGAAGTCGCATGGCTTGAACATTTGTTTTGGCAAGTGCCTGCAAAACTTGCTGCATCTGACTGGCATACGTTGCCATCAGTATTTAAACAGCTTTATATTGGCTTTCATCAGAAGTCGCCGATTGAGCCGAGATAGCTCTTGTACGCAAGATTAGCGCAGTAGTCTTGATTGAATGAGGCGCTTCTAATTTGGTCTGATCAAAATTTTTTGATTTTTAAAGAGGAAAAGAACAATGGCGTTTGAAGTGGAAATTTTGACAGCAGAAGATCAACAGTTTTGTTTTGTACGATCACTACTTTAACTTTAGGGAGTTTTTCTCATGAACTTTAAGACCATCAAACTTCCAGTCATCATGAACGAGGAATTTAAACTATTGTCAGAAATTGATCCAATCGCATTACCCTATTGGAACGCGTATTGGGCATTACCTGATGAGCGGCTCAGAGAGCACAGCTATGTCTGGCGTTGGTGGGGAGCAAGAACATATTCAGGTGCTGAGTTGATTGTCGCAGAAGATCAGAAGCTGGCACTACTCAGAGTGCATTATAGAATCAATATGCCAGATATCCTAGAGCCTGCGGCATATGCTTTGTTTTTTGAAGATGACATAATTCTATTTCATGTCTCTAAGATGGGGTTGCTAGAGTACACAGACCTTAATAACATTAGAGAAAGTGATGAGATTATCGGTGCGCTTGTACAGCCTTTTATCTTGCCAGCTCACTTGCAGTCTCGTCGTCAGGAGATAGAGATGCTGCTGTTCGAATTTTTAAAATATAACTCTAATCAACTTAACATAAAGACCACGGTGGCATTTTCACTTCGATTTGGCAGTAGCCATAACATGCGAGATGATAGCTATAGTCACGAAATTTCTGTTCCCATCAATAATAAGTGCTGACAACCCACGCAGGCACGCCAAGCATAGCCCAACCCAGCCACTGTCAAGCCAACGTTGCAGAACCACAACCGCAAATTATGCTAAATTGCCCCCCATCCAATCGCAATCCAAGCTGAGAACCTTGCCATGAGCGTCTTATTAGGGGTCAATATCGACCACGTCGCCACCCTGCGTCAAGCGCGTGGCACCTGCTATCCCGACCCCGTCAAAGCCGCATTACTCTGCGAACAGGCCGGTGCAGACGGTATCACCTTACACCTGCGTGAAGACCGCCGCCACATCCAAGACCTCGACGTGCGGCGTATGCGGCCACTGCTACAAACCCGCATGAACCTCGAAATCGCCGTGACCGATTTTATGATCGAGTTTGCTTGCGAGATCAAACCGCAATACGTCTGTCTCGTGCCGGAAAAGCGCGAAGAACTCACCACCGAAGGCGGCCTCGACGTGGCTGGACAACTCGACAAAATCCGCCAAGCCACCGCCCGCCTGACCGCTGCTGGTTGTGCGGTATCGCTGTTTATTGATCCCGCACAAGCACAGATTGATGCGGCGATTGCTTGCGGCGCACCACTGATCGAACTGCATACTGGCGCATATGCCGAAGCAACCGGCGATGAGCAACAGCACGAACTCAAGCGCCTACAAGATGCCGCTGCATATGCCGATGGGCGTTTGATCGTCAACGCCGGTCATGGCTTACACCTGCACAACGTTACCCCAATCGCACAGATCCCGAATATCTACGAGCTAAACATCGGCCATGCGCTGATCGCAGATAGCGTATTTGTCGGTCTGACCCAAGCAGTGCAAGACATGAAGGCCAAAATCCTCGCCGCACGTGCTTAGGTTTTAAGTCGATTGGCGAGCGGTCTGGCTGTGCTGCTTGACGTTGCTGGATGGGTTAGCCGTGTTGCTGCATCCACGCCAGTACGTCTTGCGCCACGCTTTGCCAGCCATCTTCGATCATGATCATGTGGGCGTGTTGGTTATACTGGCGATAGGTCGCGGTTGGGTATTTTTTGGCGACTTGTTTGACCACACTCACCGGCGTAATCCGATCTTCGGTTGCACCAACCACCAGCATCGGGCAGTCGACTTGCTTGGCGTCGACCTGCGTTGCTTTTTTGCGGTCGATGATCCAGTAGCCGATCTCAAAGGCCGCACGGCCAGATTCAGGCACGAACTGCGCATACTCGGTGGCCTGTTGGGCGGGAGAGAGTCTGTTTAAAATCGCATATTCGGCGGTTTTTTGTGGAAAACGAAACGGCTTTTTCCAAAAATTCCAGCGCCCGATAATCGGCGAAAATGTTTTGAGGACGGAAGGCGTTAGCGCCAAAATTCCCGCAGGTGGGGCAGGCGTGATCAATACCGAAGCCTGTGCCAAACCGCGTGCGGCCAGCATCTGCGCCAACAGTCCACCCATCGAATGCCCGATCAAAATCGGCCGTTCGGGTAGTGCGCGAATTTGTTGTTCAAGCGCAGCGGCGTAATCGAGTAAACTGGCCGTACCCAGCTTGGGGTGTGCGTCCGCAGTCGGATCGCTATTGTGAAAGGGTAGGGTCACGGCGACACAGTGATAACCAGCTGCTTCAAATACGCTGCGATAGTTGTCCCATGCCCACTGACCGCTAGCCATGCCGTGAATCATCAAAACTGTCTTGCTCATGTGCCGCTCCAAAATTGCAGATGTGCTGAAAAACCCGTTATTGTTTCCCGAGTATAGCGCCAGCGCGCGGTGTTGGGATGTGTGCTTTTTTAAGAGGAAAATTTGGTCGTGAATACTGCTGTCGATTTACTGCGCCCCGTTAAAGATTTTTTGGGCTGTGCAACGCCGCAAGCATGGCTGGAGCAAGCGTCGCAACAGATTCCGATGTTGCTGCAAGACCACGCCAACTGCGAAAAAAAAGCCGCCAGTACCGCGATGAATCTGATGTATCGCTATGGCTATTTTACTGAGTTACAGATGAAGCTGGCGCAGCTGGTGCGCGAAGAAATGCTGCACTACGAGCAAGTCATGCAGATCATGCAGCAGCGCAATCAAGCGTGGGTGGCGGTCAGTGCCAGTCGCTATGCTGCTGGATTGCGCAAGCATGTGCGCACCTATGAACCTGCGGCGTTGGTGGATGTATTGATTGTTGGTGCATTTGTGGAGGCACGGTCGTGTGAGCGCTTTGCCGCGCTTGCGCCGTATGTCGATGATGAACTGGCCAAATTTTATCGTTATTTACTGAAGTCCGAGTCACGGCATTTTGAGGATTATTTGGCGTTGGCACGGATGGTCAGTGATCAGCCGATTGAGGATCGGATCGCACTGTTTCGTGAATTTGAGCGTGAATTAATCGAAACACCAGATACCCAATTGCGGTTTCACAGTGGTGCGGTCGTGGTCGAAAACAGCGCAATCTGACTGTTTTAGTTGGTTTTTATTGGCGATATACATCATTTTGTCATACTTTATTTGGCTGTTTATGCCAATTGGACGTGCAATATGGCGTTTAACGCAATGTTTGTGGACGCTCAATGCTGTTATCCGAACAACGGTTCAGTAAGAATCTAAGCATGATCTTAGTGTACCGATTAGGTGGATTGCCATGAACGCCAAAACCCCAATTGCTGCGATGCAAAGCCAACTGGCCAACGCCGACAAATTCAAGGACAAAAAGCGCTATATGTGGCTGCTGAGTCCTGCACTGCCACTAATCGGGGTTGCTGCGGCAACCGGCTATGCAATTGCACCGAAGAAGCTACGTTTTCTGAGTGCGTTTGGTCCAATCATGCTGCACGGCGTGATTCCTGCAATCGACAAAATGGTCGGCCCAGACGGTGACAACCACCCAGAAGATGTGATCGAACAACTCGAAAACGATCCGTACTACATGCGTATCGTGAAGGCGTATATCCCATCACAGTATCTGGCGACCTTGATCGGTGCATATGCTGCGACTCGTAAAGGTACACCACTGATTGACCAGATCATGATGGGTGTGTCGATTGGTGCGGTGAACGGTATCGCCTTGAACACTGCGCATGAATTAAGCCACAAGTCCGAAAAAATCTATCACTACATGTCGCATTTGGCGCTGTTGCCAACTGGCTATGTACATTTTCGGGTCGAGCATCCATACGGCCACCATCGCCGTGTTGCGACTCCTGAAGATCCAGCGTCATCACGTATGGGTGAGAGCTTCTGGGAATTCTGGCCGCGCACTGTATTGGGCAGCTTGCAGTCGGCAATTGAAATCGAAACTCGTCGCCTAGAGCGCAAAGGCAAAACCTTTTGGTCAACCGACAACGAATTGCTACAAGGTTGGGCCATGGCTGCGGCGTTTCATGCCGGTATGATCGCGTTGTTTGGCCGTCGGGTAATTCCATATCTGGCGACCCAAGCGGTGTATGGCTTTACCTTGTTCGAAGTGATCAACTACCTTGAGCATTATGGTTTGAAGCGTGCCAAGCTGCCAAACGGCAAATACGTGCGCACCATGCCAGAGCACAGCTGGAACAACAACAGCATGGTCACTAACCTGTTCTTGTATCAGTTGCAACGTCACTCGGATCACCACGCGTATCCAACCCGTGCATTCCAAGCACTGCGTCACTTTGAAGATGTGCCACAGTTGCCAGCCGGTTATGCGTCGCTGCTATTGCCTGCGGTGATTCCACAGTGGTGGTATAAACTGATGGATCAGCGTGTGGTCGATCACTACAAAGGTGATCTGAGCAAGGCCAACATTCATCCGAAGGCACAAGCGCGGATTTTTGCAAAATATGGCTACCAGCCAGATGCAGATACCACCGCTACTGAAACCAGCAAGGCTGAAACTGCCTAATCCCATTTAGGTCGCTTCACCGAAAAACCCACTGTTGATGCAGTGGGTTTTTTTATGGCGGCCAATTGTGGCGAAATGGTCATTGTGTTGATGCTGTGCTACAGCATGCGCCGCGCTTTTGTTATGATTCACGCCATTATGAAATCGATCTGCGGATCATGGAGTTGTCAGTGTCTGAGCTAAAAAATGATCGTTTCCTGCGGGCGTTGCTGCGCGAGCCTGTCGATTGCACCCCCGTGTGGATGATGCGGCAAGCCGGTCGTTATCTGCCAGAATACAAAGCAACCCGTGCGCAAGCCGGTGATTTTTTGAGCCTGTGCAAAAACACGGACTTGGCCTGTGAAGTGACTTTGCAGCCGTTGCGTCGTTATGCCTTAGATGCGGCGATTTTGTTTAGTGATATTTTGACTATTCCGGATGCGATGGGCTTGGGCTTGTATTTTGAAACTGGCGAAGGCCCAAAGTTTCACAAGACCATTCGCACCGAGGCTGATCTGGCCGCAATTCCGAAGTTTGATCCGAATGATTCACTCGACTATGTGATGAACGCGGTGCGGGCGATTCGTTCGGCGCTCGGCGGGCAAGTGCCATTGATTGGCTTTAGTGGTAGTCCGTGGACGCTGGCGACCTATATGGTCGAGGGTGGCAGTTCGCGTGAGTTTCGCCATACCAAAGAAATGCTGTATCGCTCGCCTGAGTTACTGCACGCGCTATTGGATCAATTGGCTGACGCGGTAATTGATTATCTGAATGCGCAGATTGTGGCGGGTGCGCAAGCGGTACAGATTTTTGACAGTTGGGGTGGCGCGTTGGCACACCGTGAATATGTCGAATTTTCGCTGAACTACATGCAAAAAATCGTCAAAGGCTTGATCCGTGAGCATGACGGTCGCCGCGTGCCGGTGATCGTATTTACCAAAGGCGGCGGGCAGTGGTTGCCGGTGATGAGTGGGATTGGCGCGGATGCACTCGGCCTAGACTGGACGACTTCGCTACAAACTGCACGGCAAACTGTGGCGGGTAAAGTCGCGCTACAAGGCAATCTCGACCCGAATACCTTGTACGGTTCACCGGCGCGGATTCGTCAGGCGGTGCAGGCGATGTTGGCGGATGCGTATGCCGATGGCGTACCGACCGGCTATGTCGCCAATCTGGGGCATGGCATCACCCAGTGGGTTGATCCGGCACATGCAGGGGTGTTTGTTGAGGCAGTGCATGAGTTCAGTGCACCGTATTTTGCGGGGCGTTAATGTTGTTGCAGCAATGACGGCAAAACACTGATGTTATTTCAGGTAGTTTATCGCGGTCTGTCCGCCGGTTTGTTCGGCGGATTGCTGTTGTTGGCGTTTGTCATTACTGCGCAGTTGGATTGGCCGCTGCTTGGGCTGTATCGCTATGATTTTTTGTTGATCTATGCGCTATTGATTCAAGCGTGGCTGATTTATTTTAAGTTGGAAACGCCGCGTGAAGTCTGGGTGATTGCGCTGTTTCATGTGCTGGCAATGCTGATGGAGTTGTTTTTAACCGCGCCACAGATCGGTTCTTGGCATTATCCTGAAGCGGGGCATTTTCGGATTTTGACTGTGCCGCTGTTTGCTGGTTTTATGTATTCGGCGGTCGGGAGTTTTTTGGCGCGTGGTTTGCGCTTGTTTGATGTGTCGTTTAGTGGTTTGCCGCGTTTGTCGTGGTTGGGGTTGCTGGCGACCTTGTGTTATTTGAATTTTTTTACTAAATATTGGCTGCCGGATATTCGGCTGGGTTTATTTATTGCGTCGGTGTTGTTGTTTGCGCGGACGCGGCTGACCTTGCAGGTGGCTGGCCGTGCGCTGACGCTGTGGTTTCTGCCGTTGTTGCTGGGCTTGGCGGGGTTGGTCTGGCTGGCTGAGAATATCGCAACTTATACCAATATTTGGCTGTATCCATCGCAGGTGGAGCAGTGGCATTGGGTCGGCTGGGGTAAGGTTGGCTCGTGGTATTTGTTGTTATTGCTGAGTTTGGTGTTGGTGTTGGCGGTGATGGGTAAGCGTACTTCTGATGGGGTTTGGCGGTTGCACGACAAGGGGCGTTAAATTGATCGGTGCGCATGGCGCAGCATACCTCCACTATAGGAAAACTCAGGAACAAGATAATGGTTGATCTTATCCGTAGTACGATAGAGCGACTGAAAGCAGTCAGTGCCGGTGTGTGGTTTGTGTGTGCCTTGGTTGTCTTAGTCGGCGGCTGGCTGATTGCTGTGATCACCAAGCCTCCAAGTGCTGTGCAGTTGCAGAGAAATGCAGAGCTTGAGTACTATCAACGCTATAACAAGTTTCTCCTAGGTGAAAAAAGACCTGAATATGACTACAAGACATACCATATAATTAAAAAAGATGGTCGATACTTTATCATCCCAAGAGATTATGGTGGCTTTAACGGTGTTGCTTTTTATTGGCCGAGTAAAACACCTTATTCTTTACTGATCAACGGTAGTGCTGAAGACGATGGGGGCAGGTCGCAAATCACTGTTTTCATCGAAAGCAAAAGATTTGGCAATGGCCATCTTAACCTTGCAGCAATGGCAAAGGGCTCAGAAGCATGTGTACCGGAAAGAGAAAATAACCAGATTTTCTTATGGAATGGTTTGATTGTTAGATTTCGTTTTGATGATATTCACTTGGCAGATTGGCCGCAAATCTGTCAAGAAACCCTGCGTATTCTCGATCAAATTAATGAAGTTGTGTAGGGTGCGCTGTGCGCACCTAAGATGTCAAATAAATTGGATTGATCGGTGCGCATGGCGCACCCTACGATTCTGAAACTAGCATTATGACGTTCAATCAATACTTAGACGGCGGCAAAGTCGCTAAAAACTCATTACGTGCCTGATTATCGCTACAAAACTGCCCCAGCATCGAAATACTCCGCGTACTCGAATCCTGCTTTTGCACGCCACGCATCATCATGCACATATGCTGCGCATCCATCACCACCGCAGCTCCACGCGCACCCGTCGCATCCATCACCGCTTGAGCGATTTGCTGAGTTAGGTTCTCTTGAATCTGCAAGCGCCGCGAATACATATCGACGATCCGTGCCATTTTAGACAGCCCTAACACCTGACCATCCGGCAAGTACGCCACGTGCGCATGCCCCATAAACGGCAACAAATGATGCTCACACAACGAAAAAAACTCAATGCCGCGTACCAGCACCATCTCACGATTATCCGATGGAAAAATCGCCTGATTGGTGACCTCACTCAGCGTCTGCTGATAGCCTTGGGTCAGAAATGAAAACGCCTTGGCCGCCCGTTGCGGGGTGTCCAGCAAACCCGGCCGATCAAGGTCTTCACCAATCGATTGGATCAGGTTGGCATAGGACTGTTGCATCGTATTCATCAAAAATCTAACACTGGCAAGACAACGCGCTAGGGTAGTGCATTGCAAAACAAAGAAACAGGCGGATCAGAAGATTTTTTGATCAAATCGCCCAGCGAGAATCGGTTCGGCGCTCAATTGACCGTTTTGCGCAGTGGCTCAGCGCGTTTCAAGAGTACCAGCACTGCACCCGTGCCACCTTGCTCAGACGGCGCACTGACAAACGCTAACACCTCGCGATGCTGCCGTAGCCAACCATTCACGCAGGTTTTTAGGATCGCTTGTGGCCCTTTGCCATGCACAATTTTGACCACGTTTTGATTGGCGGCTTTGGCGATATCGATCAGTTCCAACACCGCCGTCCGCGCTTGCTCAATACTACAGCCGTGCAAGTCGACCGCCTCATACCAGCGCAACTTGCCGGTTTTGAGTTGATCAAAAATCCGATGCTGGAGCGTGGCTTGCCGAAATGACAAAAACGCTTCACTCGCGACCGGATTCAATAGGGCTTGGGTATCGGACAGTTCAGCCATGCTGGCGCTGCCGTCTTGCCCGAGGGCTGCGGCGCGGCGTGCCAGTGTCTGGGCATCTGGCTTGGCCGGACGACGACGGGTGGGGGTCAGCGCAGGCGCAGGATCCTGTGCAATCGGAGTCACGCCTTGCATCGCTTGCTGAAACAGGTCTGGCCGGTTTTCGGCTTGGAGGCGCTGCTGCTCAGCCAATTGCGCCGCCTCAAGTGCCGCTTGTCGTTCAGCCTGTCGCCGGACTGCACTGAGTTCGGTTTTGAGTTGCTGCAAGTCGTTCATTGGTTTGGCGGTCGCTTTGGGCATGGCGCGTGGCATCCTCCGGTATTGGCCTGAAGTTGATGTAGCTGATGTTTATGCAGACAGGCGTTTGGGTTTGCCAAACAGCTCGGTAAACGCCAAATCAGGCCGCTCAGCGCGCATCATACTTTCACCAACCAAGAAATGAGAAATCCCGTTGGCGAGCATCAAGTCCACATCGGCAGGCTTGGTGATGCCGCTTTCGGTGATCAGTAGGCGATCAGCCGGTACATATTGGCGCAGACCGAGCGTGACGTTTAGGCTGACGTTAAAGTTTTTTAGGTTGCGATTGTTGATGCCGATCAGACGAGTCGGCAGTTGTAGTGCGCGCTCAAGCTCTGCCCGATCATGCACTTCGACCAGCACGTCCATCTGTTGCGAGACGGCAATATCATGTAGCTCTTTCATCTGCGCATCCGATAAGCAAGCCGCAATCAGCAGCACCGCATCCGCGCCAATCGCCCGACTTTCGATGATCTGATACGGATCAATCATAAAGTCTTTGCGCAGTACCGGCAGCGCACAGGCAGCACGCGCCGCACGCAGATAGTGATCATTGCCCTGAAAAAAGTCCATGTCGGTCAGAATCGACAGACAGGCCGCACCCGCGCGTTCATATTGTGTGGCGATTTCGGCCGGTTGAAAGTTGGCACGAATCACACCTTTGGACGGCGAGGCTTTTTTGATTTCGGCAATCACGCCCGGCCGAGTCTGGTCGAGTGCCGCCGCAAACGGCCGAATGCTCGGGGCAGCCTGCGCCTGTTGTTCGAGGTCATGCAGACTGATCCGCTGCTGGCGCTCAGCGACTTCTTCGCG
>Ga0209599_10001512_pt1 | contig 10887 bp, 6 predicted proteins | sample Shrwel_input2_FT_FD_187534 | JGI IMG/M metagenome (GOLD analysis project Ga0209599, IMG submission 187534) | Subsurface microbial communities from deep shales in Ohio, USA - Utica-3 well 1 S input2 FT (SPAdes) (version 2) ... | reverse complement strand
ATGCAACTCTACAACTGTCTTTTTTTCAGTTCCATCTGGGTAATCTATAGTGGTCGTAATTTTAAGCTGCATGCTAAATCGTTTTTTTAAAATTAAATCGTTTTTAACTTTTATATAGCAATTTACGTGTGTGAGACTTCGGCAGCTGAATACAGAAAAATAATCAGAATCTCTCCTTATCATAGGAATTACAGCATCTTTTAAAGCTTTAAGAGCTAAGTTACTATCATGTTTTCCTGAAATATAATCAATACAATTAATGGCATGTGGGTGATTCTTTATTTTGAAGTAAGGTGTGTCTTCATAGAAATAATCTGACCCTCTTAAATAACCATCAAAAAAGTCATTTTTTATAAATTTTATAATAATAACATTAATCATATGATGAAATAATGCAGTTGTATAATGGTTTGCATTTTGTGAATCTTTTGATTTTATAATATCTGTAAATGAATATATATATTCATAGAAATTATTATATTTTTGCTGGTATTCTGGGTTTTTTAAGAATATTAACGTAATTAACTTTTCAATCTCAAATGATGTTGATATTATATCACTATCAGATCCTTTTTTTAGTAGTTGTCTTAATTTTATAATTAGTTTTTCAAAAAGCACATCAAGGCACTCTTTCGTCTCAGTAAGCGGTGAGTAGATACTATCGTCTAAGAACGGATAATTAGCTTTTATTTTTTCAATGAAGTCAGTATGCATTCTATACTCCTTATTTAACATTAAGCTTAGCAAAAAGATAAGATAGCCGATGTAGCATCTTTGAGCAATCTAAGGTTTATGTGGCAGGCCACTAGTTAGGGAATTATTGCAACTCTGAGCTGTTTGGTATTGTTGGAAAATCAACGATGCAGCTAATGTTAATCGGCTACCGCACCCAATAAGTCGTCAGGCAGGCGATTTCCATCGTCATACTCCCCTGCAAACACGCCTGAGCACGGACAGCCCAGTGCTTAATCCGCTCTTCCTTCAGGACGAGGTCACTCTCAGAGGCCAGTGATTGCAGCTCTCCCCAAATAAGATCAACTTTACGCCGCAGCGGCATTGTCAGATTTCCACTCTGGATGAGCAACGCATCCAACCGCCTCTTCAGTTGCTCATAGCGAGCCAACTCGTGTTCATTCTCTAACTGTTGTTCGAGCCAATGTTTATCAGCCAACAACTGTGCGGCGATACGGGGCATTGTGCTGCGCAACGCTGACTCCAGTCGTGCAACAAACCCAGCATCCAGATGCCACGAACCCTCTTGTAGTTGTTTGAAGGCCAACGCCAGTGCCGTACGTGGGTCGGCAACATCGTTAGCTTGCTGTGACCAGTGGTAATGCCATAACCCCGTTCGTAACGTCGCCAGTAAATCATCGACAGGCATCAACGATCCGTTCATCCAGCGCGTCTGCGCATTCAATAGCCCTCCCATCAAGAACCCTTCAGGCTCATGCTGTTGATCCTGTACTTGCGCCAGCACACAGGCCGAGGTATCTAGAATGGTGAAGTCTGGTTTCAGCGTGGCTAGGGTGTGGTCATTGAGCTTTTGCTCACCCAACAGAAACTGCCCAAAAGAGCCGTGTCCTAATAAGCACAAACCACTCAGTCGTTCGGCGGTGGGTGGTTCACTCATATCGTGACTAATATAAACAGCTTTATTTCCCCAAATTTCCTGAAGCAAGGCCACTTCCAGTGGCAGGAAATACAACCGTTTGAGTGGATCTGCCTGTTGGAGGTCAGCCAGTACCCACAAAGGGTGTGCTGGCGTGGGCCAGGTCATGGTCTGGGTGTCGTGCTGTTTGAGGTAGGCAAACAGGCCTGGATGGGTATGTAGTGTCGTTGTCTCTGCCAACGCAGCGGGGAATGTACCCTGCCAAGGCAATAGGTGACTGCTGTCTTGAGTAATCAGGTGCATTCTGCGAGGGCGACTCGGTAAGGTATCCAACCAAGATTGTACAGGCTCCCAGACGTGTTGGTGCAGACGCTGGCAAATGGTTTCATGTAATTCTGCGGGACTTTGTCGAATGGCAGAGGGATCGTCCTGTGCAATCGAAGTGGCATACAAATCACGGACAGCCCGTCCGTCTCGACACAAGCCATTATGCAAACTGTTGAACAGTTGCAGGATGTCCGCTGTCCAAGTATTGCCGTTGGCGGCCTGCGCTGGAAATCGATAGAGTTGCGTCTCTGTGGCTGAAATCATGAGCAGGCAAGGCGGTTGGCCTTCGATGCCATAGGCGGTGGGGAAAAGCCAGTGCAGGAGTACGTCGTTGTCTCTATCCAGTTGCTGTTGTAGTTCGGGCAGGCTTAAGGATTCAAGGGGATGTACGTCAGGCAGTAGACCGTCGCGAATCAGTTGTGCCTTGAGGATACGAGCTTCATCCTGCAAATGGTGATAATACTTCAGCGTCGATTCACGATTGGCAACACTAGATAAAGGCAGACTGGATAAGAGCCTCAGGTTGTTATCGCCTGCAGCAGCCGTGTTACCCGCTTCAGGCCCCTGTAATGATTTCTCTAATTGCCGTAGTTCATTTAACAGGTCAAGGTAACGCTGTTGGCCGGGATGTTTAGTGGCTTGTGCTTCGAGTGCGGCTAAGGCTTGTTGTGCCAGTTTGCGGCTGTGGGTATGGCGTAGAACATCAAAAATACCTTCGATTTGGTCGTGACTCAGCCAATAAGACAACCATACGAACCAAAACTGGCTAATAAACTTAGCACTCTGGGTGTCGGATAGAACGGTATATTGCTCAGAGGCGCGCTCTAGAATGGCAACCGATTGATGAAACAGAGAAATATGAGATGAAGTAGGTTGCTGGAGACAGGTTGCTGCATGTACCAATAATATTGAACTATCACATACTAATTGAAATGTTCTGAATGAAATGGATTGACTGTGTTCGCCATTAGCCTGCTCATACAGTTCAGCGAAAATCTGAATGACTTCCGTTTGAGCCATTTGAAAGGTGTGTAAAGATTTCTCACCAGTAAATGTCAATGCTAGTGTTTGCAACGTAACTGTCAGATTCATTTGTGCAGTCAATAGATCAGGTTGCAACTCAGTTTGACCCGCCGCAATTAAGTGCTGAAACCCAGCGATGACTTCCTCATGGGCAGCCAAAGCCTCGGGCAAATGGCCTAAGCTATTGAGTGTAACAGCATGATTCAGCTGTGCTTTCAACAGATCAGGCTGCAGATCCGTTTGACCAGATGCAATTAAGTGCTGACGTCCAGCAATGACTTTATTGTCGGTGTCCAATGCCTCTGACAGAAGACCTAAGCTGTACAGTGTGATTGATTGATTCATTTGTGCAGTCAATAGATCAGGTTGCAACTCAGTTTGACCAGATGCAATTAAGTGCTGATACCCGGCAATGACTTCCGTATGGGCAACCAAAGCCTCAGGAAAGTGGACTAAGCTATCGAGTGTATTGGCTCGATTCAACTGTGCTTTCAACAGATTAGGCTGCAGCTCCGTTTGACCAGATGCAATTAAGTGCTGATACCCAGCGATGACTTCCTCATAGGCAACCAAAGCCTCTGGTAAGCGGCCTATTCTACAGAGTGCGTTTGCTTGATTCATTTGCGCAGATAATAGAATAGGCCGCCATTGCGTTTGACCTGCCGCAATTAAGTGCTGATACCCAGCGATGACTTCCTCATAGGCAGCCAAAGCCTCGGGCAAATGGCCTGAGTTATCGAGTGTGTTTGCCCGATTCATTTGTGCTTTCAACAGATCAGGCTGCAACTCGGTTTGACCTGCCGCAATTAAGTGCTGATACCCAGCGATGACTTCCTCATAGGCAGCCAAAGCCTCTAGTAAATGACCTAAGCTATCAAGTGTGATGGCTCGATTCATTTGTGTTTTCAATAGAATAGGCTGTAGTTCGGCTTGACCCTCCACAATCAATTGCTGATACCCAGCGATGACTTCCTCATAGGCAGCCAAAGCCTCGGGCAAATGGCCTGAGTTATTTAGGGTGTTTGCCCGATTCATTTGTGCTTTCAACAGATCAGGCTGCAACTCGGTTTGACCCGCCGCAATCAATTGCTGATACCCAGCGATGACTTCCTCATAGGCAGCCAAAGCCTCGGGCAAATGGCCTAAGCTATCAAGTGTGATGGCTCGATTCATTTGAGCAGATAATAGAATAGGCCGCCATTGTGTTTGACCTGCCGTAATTAAGTGCTGAAACCCAGCGATGACATCCGTATGAGCAGCCAGAGCCTCGGGCAAATGGCCTAAGCTCACGAGTGTCAAAGCTCGATTCATTTGTGTTTTCAATAGAATAGGCTGTAGCTCGGCTTGGCCCTCCACAATCAATGACTTACAACCGATGGCCACTGCATCGTAGAGTTCTATCGCATCAGCAAAACTGCCATTATTGAGCAAAGCATTAGCCAGCTCAAACATCCTCAGTAACTCTTCCTTTCTCACTGTTTTATCTCCATAATTTTATAAGGAGCATGGGATCCTGCCTCTTGTACCCTTTCACACTACACAGGCAGTCTCTTCCCGCTCAACTCTGCCTGGATAAACCTTCACTACCACTCGTTATATACCTTATGCAACTCTGTATAACAATCCATTAACGCAAACTGTTTCATGTCATTACTCCTGTTGAGTTTCTGTTGGCACTGGACTAATACGCATGGTGTACAAGTCGTTATAAGCAGCCATAGCCTCTGGCAAACGGCCTAAACTCTCGAGTGTCAAAGCTCGATTTGTTTCTGCTTTCAATAAATAAGGCAGTAGCTCAGTTTGACCCTTATGAATCAGTAGCTTGAATCCAGCGATGACATCCGTATGAGCAGCCAGAGCCTCGGGAAAATGCCCTAAGCTCGCGAGTGTCACAGCTCGATTCATTTGTACTAATAATAGTTCTGATTGAAGTTGTGTTTGACCTGTCGCAATTAATTGCTTGAGTCCAGCGATGACATCCGTATGAGCAGCCAAAGCCTCGGGAAAATGCCCTAAGCTCTCGAGTGTCAAAGCTCGATTTTCTTGCTCTATTAATAGACAAGGCAGTAGCTCTGTTTGACCAGCCACAATCAGTAGCTTGAATCCAGCGATGACCTCTGTACAAGCCACCAAAGCCTCGGGCAAACGGCCTGAGCGACGAAGATTAATCGCCTGATTCATTTGTGCTCTCGATAGTTCTAATTGAAGTTGTGTTTGACCTGCCTCAATTAATTGCTTGAATCCAGCAATGGCATTCGTATGAGCAGCCAGAGCCTCGGGAAAATGCCCTAAGCTTTCGAGTGTCAAAGCTCGATTTGTTTCTGCTTTAAATAAATAAGGCAGTAGCTCAGTTTGACCCTTATGAATCAGTAGCTTGAATCCAGCGATGGCATTCGTATGAACAGCCAGAGCCTCGCGCAAATGCCCTAATCTATCGAGTATCAAAGCTTGATTTGTTTCTGCTTTAAATAAATCAGGCGGTAGCTCAGTTTGACCATTATAAGTCAGTAGCTTGAATCCAGTGATGGCCTTCTCATAGGCAGACAAGGCCTCGGGAAAACGCTCTAAGCTCTCGAGTGTTACAGCTTGATTCATTTGTGCTGATAATAGATAAGGCAGTAGCTCAGTTTGACCTGCCGCAATTAATTGCTGATACCCTGTGATGACTTCTGCACAGGCGGCCAAAGCCTCAGTCAAACGCTCTAAGCTCGCTAGTGTCGCAGCTCGATTCGTTTGTGCTCTCAATAAATAAGGCTGCCACTCAGTTTGACCTGCCGCAATCAACGATTTACAACCAATGGCCAATTCATCATAGAGCTCTATCGCCTCAGCAAACTGCCTCAATTCGTACAAACGATTAGCCTGCTCAAACATCATCTGTAACTTTTCCTGTATCATCACTTCATCTCCAAGTTTTAATAAGAGACATGCGTGCATGTCTCTACTGAACATATTCACACTACACTGGTAGCTTCATCCTGCTCAACTCTGAGTGGATGAGCCTTCACGACCACTCGTTGTATGCCCTGCCCTGACATAGCAATAAAGTCCTGCCCCAGCACGTCATCAATTAAATACTCATCCACACGTACCCCAAACCGCTGCTCCTGCTGCACCGCCATCTCCGCCAGTGCCTGTGGCTCAATATCCACAACTAATAACCCGTATTCTGCAGCTACTTTGGTCATTGCCTGACCCAATATGTGCATTCGGCTCTGTGCATCAATATCTTTGAATACCGCAAATGCACTGATCCGAGCGGCCAGTTCGGGCGGAATACCAGCCGTCACAAGGTGTCGTCGACATAAGCCCTGCTCATCACGTCCGTCTGTCCCGTCTACCGCTTGCAAAATGCCACCCGCATTGAGATTGCTGGTAAAGATGAAAATAGCTGAACGACAATCCACCTCATAGCTACCTCCCGTCGCTGAGGCGCTCGACAAACGGCCATTATCCATGGCATTCATAAGAGTAGTGAAAATATCACTGTGGGCTTTCTCGATTTCGTCTAGTAACACGATTGTCCGCGGATTAGTTCGCAATGCACGCAACAGCTGAGACTCTTCACCATGACCAATATAACCCTGCGGACTACCTAACAACTGCGACACTCGGTGCGCCTCCTGGTATTCGCACATATCAAGCCGAACAAATTGATACCGACAGGCACTATCCGTTACGTTAAGAATGGCCTTAGGCAAAATACTAGCGGCCTTAGTCTTACCCACCCCTGTAGGTCCAAGCAAAAATAATGTGCTTGGACGTGTTGGTGTTTTCCGAGCTAAATGTCTGGCCACTCGGCCTGCTATTACTTGCAATGCCTGATCTTGACCAATGACCTCAGAAGCTAGTTCGCTAACTAAGTCTTTAACGTCAATGGATATTTGATTAGGTGTTTGCACATAGTGCGAAGCTTCTTCTGCTCGCTCACGTAAATCCTCAATGGACAAGCCTGGAGCAATATTTATAACAGGTTGCTCAAACTCTCGGCGCACTTCACCCATAAACCAGTCCCGCATATCCTCAACACTGGCAAAAACTAGATGCCCCTCATGGAACAGTTTTACCAGCAGAGAATTAGATCCGTGGTAGGTAATACCCTTATCAATCAGAACCTTTGGTGCTCCATTCTGCAACTCAAATCCCATACGCGCTTTACTAGGTGTGCAGCTGGGTGGCAGCTCCTGGTCTTTGAAAATTAGACATTGAGTACCCTGTAATTGGCTATGCAGTTCTGTATAACCATCCATCAACGCAAACTGTTTCATGTCATTACTCCTGTTGAGTTTCTGTTGGCATTGGACTAGTACGCATGGTGTACAAGTCGTTATGAAAGCTGTTCCGTGCATGATTTAAATCGCCAACACCACCGCAATCTGGGCACGCAGGGAAACCATTGCTTTCTGGGTGATCTGGTTGCTGCGCAAGCCATACAGTGTTATCGAAAAACAGACACTCTTGCTGGGCGCCGCCATAGACGCGGTCGAAAACAGGCATATTAAAATCTGGCCACAACTTCATTTGTATCAAGTTACGGTTACCTATTTTTTCCAGCATACCTTTCCAACGCGGATGGTCTGAACCGTGATGCAGAATAGTTAACATAACCAGACCACACAGCGAGTTAATACGGCTAGTTGCATAGATTGGCGTAGCGTGCGATGTCACCTGATTTTTATAGCCATTCAAGTAGGCACTGTAACGGCTTTCCAAAGCACAACGCTGGCAAGCTGGCGTGGTATCTGGATGTGTGAACGTAATTTCACCGCCAAAACCATTTTGGTACACCTGCGCGGCAATTGCTGGAATGCCAAAATGCAGAGCCACGCGGTTACCATGCGCTTGCGCTTCAAAATTATCCGTCTTGAGTGCTAGCAATGTCTGACGTGGTGCAGCTCTGCCTGCCCAAGCACCTTTCAGCAGTAACTCAAGGTCAGCCAACTGGATGTCTTCAAAACGAGCCTGTCGCGTTTGAACAACCACGTTAGGATTGATGTCACGCAGGCGGTTGGCAATGACATCAACCTTCGGCTGATTAACATCACTGATGAAACACGCTTGCGTGCCGATATTGGTCATGGAGGCCGTATCTGGGTCAATCAGTACTATCTCTCCTAAACCGATGCGAGCCGCTTCCTCTATAAAGGAACGCGATCCGCCGCAGCCAACCACGACCAGACGGCTATTAGCCATCAAGTCAAGATCGTATGCCCCGCCAACACGGGCGAAAATTTGCTCTTGTTCATTCATGATCCTGTCTCCGTTAAGTAATTTCGTGATTTGCTGGTAACATTTGGCCGTCACGGCCAACGTAATAGCTAAATAGTGAAAATTTGCCAGTCTCTGGTTTGGTATTGACGATTGGCATGTAAAAAACATCCATAGATTCGCAAACAGCAATGATGCGTTTCGCATAGGCAAAATCCCCACCAGATGGGCGACCGAAATTACCTGGGTGCGAATGAACGAAGCCCATCAGGTCAATATCCTCCGCATTCCATACTTGGAGTTGTTGGTTTACCGTGTCGGTGTCTGGACTGTAGGTGACACCTGAACATGAAGCAGTACGATCAAAGAAGTAGTGTGTAACGTGGCCAGTTTTACGACAGCCACCCAGCATGCCGCCGCGCTCAGAGCGGTGTAGGCCGATGGTTTGCTCAATTTCTTTCATCACTTTAGCAGCAATAAAAAACGTTTTTTTCTCCTTTGTTGGATAGACATTTGCCCGCTTTTTGATGTGTTGCGGGAATGGTGGTAACTCTTGATCAAAGACGGGTATCGGCTGAACAACAGACAACTTTGCATCCTCAATCATGGATTGATCTGTGGGCTCTAGTGGCTCAGCGAACTCAGCCATTGTTGTATCGGTGAACGTTTCTGCACTCGATAGTGCTTCCGTAACCGTTTCAGCAATCGAGTCATTTTTTAGTACCGAGGACTCTGTTGCTGTTGTGCTTGCTACTTTTAGTGCTGCAATCTTCGCGTACTGATCATCAGTCAACAGTGCTTTATGAATGTCCATCAGTGTTGTATGGATACCTATCAGTGTTGTATGAATAGACTTTGTAGACTCAGCATATTGCTCGAAGATGAGCGCCATTTTATTGAAATTCATATCGATACTCCTTAATTTACGCCAATGGCTTGGCCTGTTTTGATGTACTGTTGAGTCTTATCAGCCCACAGAGAGGCGATATTTTTCATATCAGCACGGGTTCTGACTGCGGAGTCCCAGCAGATGTATTTGCGGCCACCGTCCGTGAGGCGATGTGTTGGGTGGGCACCTTCGTCACGGCCTCGATAGGGAGGCTGACGCACGATGTAGGCGCGTTCGCCGCCGCTGGGCAAGGTCACAAACTCAAATACATAATCTGCTGCGCCATCTTTAGTGCGGTAGTGAAGGGTTTCTGGTGTAGGCATGATGCTTTCCTCTAGGGCTGTAGTAACTGGCTCAAGTGCCAGGGGACAGTGCTATGAAAACAGGAAAGCGAGTGATGGTATTGTTGGAAAAATAGTTGATAGTTACTTCTTAGTAGAAGTGAGACATTTATCGCAGCAATGTGATAAACCCTTTTGGTTGCCATTTAAAACTATGGAGATAAAGCAATGGGACAGGAAGAGTTACAGAGAATGTTTAGACAGGCTAATGCTTTAAGTAATAACAGCAATTTTTCTGAGGCAGTGGAGCTCTATAATGCAGTAGTGACTGGCTACCAATTGTTGGTTGATGCTGATCAAAGAGAGCTCCAATCATATCTGTTGAGAGCTCAAATGAATCTGGCCATCACATTAGAAAGTCTAAATTGCTTGTCTGATGCCTTGGATGTCTACGAGATGGTCGTTGCAGGATATTCCTCATTGATTGCCGCAGGTCAAACAGAACTTCTGCCAAAACAGTTGGAAGCCCAAATGAATCGGGCGAACATATTAAGCGACTTCGGGCACTTCACCGAAGCATTAGTCGCGTATGAGGCTATTATCGTTGGTTATCAGTCATTGATTGTTATGGGGCAAGCGGAACTTCTGCCAAAGCAATTAGCAGCTCAAATAAATTTTGCAAACACGCTTAGAGCTTTAGATCGCTTGCTGGATGCTTTAACAACCTACGAAGCTGTTATCGCAGGCTATCAGTTTTTGACTACTTCAGGTCACACTGAATTCAAGCATGACCTGCTAATAACTCAGATGAATTGTGCTGTCACATTGAATAGCCTAGGGCGTTCGTTAGATGCTTTGATTATGTACGACATCGTCATTTCTGGCTATCAATCGCTGATAGCTATAGGTCAAGTAGAACTAGAATCTGATCTACTGGCTACTCAAATGAATCGGGTCAATACTCTATATAGCTTAAGGCGGTTTCCTGAAGCCTTGGTCTCCTGTGAGTCAGTCATTACGGGATACCAATCATTAATAAGTGCTGGCCAAACAGAGTTACAGCCTTATCTGCTGATGAGCAGTATGAATCGTGTCAATATACTTGATATGTGGCGTTCGCCAGAAGTCATAGTAGGTTACAATTCGGGTGTCTCTGGATTTCAGCAACTGATTTCCGAAGGAAGAACAGAATTTAGCCATGATTTGCTGATTGTACAAATGAACCAAGCGAGTAGCTTGTACCAGCAAGCACAGGCATCAACTGGCGATGAGTTATTACATGGTTTTCAAATTGTCCATACAGTCATATCTGACATTTTAGCCAAGCTATACGAACAATTTGGGAATAAGCATAGCTCATCGTCTCCGCCTAATATTTTCGAATATTCTGCACAGAGTTCAGTATTGTTAATAGGGGCAGCAATTCATATCCAACAACCAGAGTCATCTCATATTTCTCTGTTTCATCAATCGGTTGCCATTCTAGAGCGCGCCTCTGAGCAATATACCGTTCTATCCGACACCCAGAGTGCTAAGTTTATTAGCCAGTT
>Ga0209599_10001511_pt1 | contig 10896 bp, 21 predicted proteins | sample Shrwel_input2_FT_FD_187534 | JGI IMG/M metagenome (GOLD analysis project Ga0209599, IMG submission 187534) | Subsurface microbial communities from deep shales in Ohio, USA - Utica-3 well 1 S input2 FT (SPAdes) (version 2) ... | reverse complement strand
GAGCGTGTTACCAACATGGAAACCGAAGTGGATTTCCTGATTGCACAAGCAGCTATTCCACAGCCACAGCCTGCACCACTGCCTTGGGGTGGATGATGACCACCATCAACGCCACAGAAGCGCGGCTCTCGACTCACGAAGAAGTCTGCGCCATCCGTTATGAGCAGATCAACGCCAGGCTCAAACGTCTTGAAGGCATCCTGCTCAAGACTGCCGGGATCATGATCTTATCAATGGCCGGGACGATATTCTCGGCTGTGTGGATACTCAAGTGAAAGATTGGGCCGTTAGCTTTATTGCAGCGGCCCTTTTAGTTGGGCTTGTCATTTGGTGCGCCTACATTGTTATCCCATTGTTGAGGTAAATTATGTTGGCAGAAATTGCAGCAGCGAACGCGGAGGATTGGAGGCCACGTTGGTATTACGTTATGCGTAACAAGACCAGCGGCCTTCAATACGTTGGGCAAACATACAACCTTCACTCCAGAAGTTATTGCGGCTCTGGTCAGTACTGGGTTGCGCATTGCAAGAAGCATGGCGGCTATGGCAGGAAAAACATAACGTTAGTTGAAACAATCTGGGTGGACACAGCGGCACAGGCGCAAGTATGGCTGGATGAGTTTGAAGAAAAAAACCCAGATTATTTTGCAAGAAGAAACACCCTGTGGGCCAATCGAGCGCGGGAAACGACTGGCAATTCTGCTTTTTGTGGGGTTAGCGAAGAAGATCGCAAGGAGTACTCTCGTGCTGGCGGATTGGCGTCTGCGCAGATGCCGGGGCATATGTCTGGCATGGCGGCAATTCAAGGGAAAGCCAATGCAGAGTCTGGTCACATTCAGCGCATTCAAAAAATTGGTTGTTCTTTAGGGGGAAAAGTTGCAGGAAGCAAAAACGGCAAGGCTGCTGTCGCCAATGGGCAGCTTGCAAAAGCCGCAGTGCTTGGCGGTAGGACTGTTAGCTTGGCTAGGCACAATCAGAAAGATGCGCTAACAGGAAAAAGTGCGTTTGCCATAAAGATTGGTCAGGCCAGCGGCAGAACAAAAAAGTTGATGGCTGAGTTTTGCAAAATACACGGCATCGAAAAACCCGGCGCAAATTACTGCAACATGAATAGAGACGCGTTCAGCGCATGGAAGGCGGGTTATGCTGGCTGAGGTGATGGCTGCAAACGCGGCATTTAATGTTATCAAGCAAGCTCTGGCAAACGGCAAAGAATTGCACCAACTTGGCTCACGGGTCTTTGATTACTTTGACAACAAGGCAAAGATTCAAGAAAACGCCACCAAAAAAGGTGGCGGGTCTGACCTTGCCGAGTTCATGGCATTGGAGCAACTCCGACAACAGGAAGAAGAATTGCGTGAGCGTATGGTTTACGCTGGTAGGCCGGGAATGTGGGGTGACTGGCAGAAGTTCCAAGCTGCTGCTGCCCGTAAGCGCCGTGAGGCCAAAGAAGAAGCAGAGCGTGAAGCGGTTAGGCGTAAAGAAAACATGGCCCAACTTGTTGAGTACATCGTGCTTGGCATGGCTTCTGTTGTCTTGGCTGCATTGCTGATCTACGGCATTGTTTTGTACATGATGCACATTAGATGAGCGACAAGCCAGAATCAATTGTTGACAAAGTTCTTGGGTATGTAGACAGCCCGTTCAAGCTGTTTGCAATCCTTGTAATGGGTGTTGTTGCGTTTGCTGGCTATTTCCTGTGGCAGAACCAAACCTTTATGCTGGATGCTTACAAGGAGTCTAAAAAGCTGCCGGAGATAAACACCTCACGGGCTGATGACGCTAGTTCAATGCTTTTTAAGAAAACTGGCGCTACTGTTGTTGCTGTCTTTAAGGTCAACCCACTGTTTAACAGCAGGGTGCTTTACAGGGCATACACCAAAGAAGGTAGAGACAAGACCATTGAAGACATTGATGTTGGCTTGTTTAGTCAGAACTCGTCCAACAATGCTGATGTTGTTAAGTTAATGACCAATGAAATTCCTTGTGGCGAGTACCGCTACGCTCAATCTGAAGTTGGCTTGTGGTACTTAGAAAAGGGCGTAGGCTTTACTTGTCGGGTAAGTGTTCCACCTGACTCGCATAGGTTTGTTGGACAGGTCACAGTAGGTTGGGCAGAGCAACCACAAGACATTCAACAAGTTAAATTCATGCTGGAGATTGCCAGCGCAATGCTAACCAAAAGGGGCAACTGATGCTTTCACTTATCTCAACACTTGGCGGTCTGCTGATTTCTGGCTTGCCTAAACTATTGGAATACTTCCAGAACAAAGCCGATCAGGCGCACGAACTAAAACTAGCACAAGTACAGACAGAACGCGAATTACAGCTAGCGGCTGCTGGCTTTGCAGCACAAGCCAAGGTGGAGGAGATCCGCACAGAGCAAGTGGCAATGGAGACTGACGCAAAAATGACTGAAGCGGCTCTTGCTCACGATGCCAAGGTGCTTGAGAAGGCGGCTACATGGGTATCCAGCTATGTTGGTACTGTGCGTCCAACTGTGACGTATATCTTTGTTTTGGAACTGGTAGCAATTAACGCTTTCATGGCTTGGTATCTGTACCAGCATCCAACGCTTATCACTAGCATTGATGACGTTATTCGCTATTCAGAAATCATTTTTAGCTCTGATGAAATGGCTATGCTTGGTGGAATTTTGGGCTTTTGGTTTGGCTCACGCACTTGGAGCAAGAAGTGAAGCTGTCTAAGGCGGGTGAAGACCTGATGCACAAGTATGAGGGGTTTAGAAATAAGCCCTACTTGTGCCCTGCTCACATCTGGACGATTGGCTACGGTCATGTGCTGTACCAAGAACAGATTAGATTGCCTGTGGTGCGTGTGCCTGATAAGCACACACCAATGATTCGCAAAGAGATGCCATTAAAGCCGGAGGACAACCGTGTCTGGTCAAAAGAAGAAATCAACGAACTATTCCGTGTTGACGTTGAAAGTTTTGAACGTGGTGTTTTACGACTTGTTCCCGGCGTTGTTAGCCGCCAAGGCAGCTTTGACGCTTTGGTCAGTATTTCCTATAACTTTGGACTAGGCAACCTCCAACGCTCTACCATCCGTATGAGGGCTAATAGAGGCGATTGGAAGGGTGCTGCGGAGGCTTTCAGGGCTTGGACTAAGGGTGGTGGCAAGGTGCTGCCGGGACTCGTTAAACGGCGGGAGGCTGAGATCGCTCTGTTTCTAGCTGAATGAGCAACTCAATGTAGTGTTTAGCTTTTTCAAGGTCAGCAATACCGCCTTTGTCTTTGTAGCGAGTAACGTACTTCACTACATTGCCAGCACAAAACCCAAGATTGTTTGCGTGGATGTAAACAACAGGCTGGATGGCCTTGTCTTTGTAGTGATTGCCTGATACTTGTTTATCAAGGGCAGAAGTGGTCAGGTCAAAAATCATCACGACTCCTTAATAAAAATGCCTTCTGGCGACAGATGACCCTTGCGATCTTTTATTTGCCCGTAAGCGTGTTCAAAACACTTTACAAGGTCAAGATCAGCAGTGGCGCAACCCATGACAAGGGTTACAAGAATATCGCCATATGCGTCAATCATGCCATTGCGGTCATTGTCTGCAATTGCTTGCATCAATTCGCCAACTTCCTCTAGCGTCTTGATGGCTTGCGCTCTTGGATTGCTGTGTTGAACAATCTGGCGAGCCTCACCCCACCTGACAACTTCCATTTCAATATCTGCGTAACTCATGCTGTCCACTCTCTTTCATTGCGTCCTGAATTTGATTTAACAATGTTGCCTGTTGGCATAATTAAACCCATAACCTTTAACTCATTGAGTCGTCTAGCAACCTGATTTCCATCAAGGCCTGTATGGCTTGCAATACCATCTTTGCCAAGTGGCCCGTTTTTTTCTAAGCATTCAAGGATGATCTTAAGATGCTTGGCTGAGACCTCTTTAACCGAGTCTGCTGCCTCAAACGATGTGATGGGATCGTCCTTCCTGACCCTTGGGAAAAAGTCTAAAGGATTGCCAAAAAAGTCTTTTAGTTTCATATTTTGTCCTTGTAAGGTGGGTACTCGCTGTTTCTGTGACTGACATAGAGGTCAGCGCCTCATTTCCTTTTCACAGCATCCGCTTTCCCCTGTTAATCAGAAACAGTTGGTCGTGCAATTGCCGCCATAGCAGCAAGTTGTACAGGTGACAAACCGACCATTCATGTTGTAACTGTGAGTGGTGCAAGATGCCCAAACTGCTGTTGCAGAAGCTGCAAATGTCAACGCTACAAAAAGTTTTTTCATTTCAGTTCCTTAAAAGTTAATGTCATCATCTTTCGGAAAACCGCTTTCTTTCTCTCGCGGTTCATTGATGTATGCCCAACCATTCCAACCACCATCCATCAGGGGCATTACGTCAATCTTTAGCATCTCACCGTTCTTAGTTTCAATGATTGAACCAACACGGGTGTAGCGATTCTTTTCCTGTCCTTGGGCATTGGTGTACTTGCCTGTGATGACAGAGATTTCTTTAAGCAATTTAGCCATGTTTTCTTTCGTTAAGTTTTTCAATTTTTGTTTCAAGTTCAGCAAGAAACCCCGTGATCTCAGCCTCTAGCATCTTGACGTAATCCGCATCAAAATCTACACGCTGAATAAAAAGCTGCAAGCCCTCTGGCATTCTTGGGTCAAAGCTAACAAAGTCACACCATTTGCGCTGTGTGCAAGCCATTTGCCATTGCATCTGCGTGATGTACTTGCTTGGCACTTTGTCAGTCAACACAGTGTCAATGTGCGTGGCAGTGTTTGGGCATTTAATCTCAATCAACCCAACGTCACCAACCAACCCGTCCGGTGATGCGCCAGCGTTAACAATTGTGGGATGAACAACAAACCCAATCTCATCAACCAGTACGTCTGCTGCTGCCTCATATGCGGCACGGGCTAACGGCTCTTGGTCTGTACCCCATTGCATAGCAGCGTTGTTATAACTCTCGGCTTGTGTGCTTGTCATGCGCTCACAAACCAATTGCGCCATGTAGTTCTCGCGGCTGGTGCTGTAGCCTGTCTTGGTCTTGGCGATAACGTCAGCAACCCTTGAGGCTGTGACCTTGCCAAGCCGAGCAGCAAACCATTCAGTGCTTCTCTGTTCCATTACAACTTGCCTTTCATTTTGTCTTTGGCGGCAATGACTTTCTTTTGCCACACAGGTTCGTTATTGGCGTATGCGTAAGCCTTGACGTAAGCCTTTTTCAAATCGTCTTGGGTTGTAGTCGCTTCAATGGCGGCAAGGTGGTCAGCCATGACTGATTCATCAACTTCTGATTTCTTTTCAACTTTACGGCTGGCTGCATTGCCATCGTCATCTTCTGGCGCAATACCGCAAGCTGCCATCAGTGAATAGCGCCGTGCGTATGTCAGTGCAGACCCATAACCTTGTGGGTCGTGCTTGACAGCCGGAACGTGAAGTTTTCCGCAGTTAAGCATTTCACCTGATTCGTGAATAAACACAGTCTCAACAATCACGCCTGTGTCTGACTCTGTAAGTTGCTGAACAAGGGCAATGCCATTGCTGTTTAAACCGTCCATGACAGCCTCAACGCAAGCGGCAAGATCTGCATAGCGTGAACGGAAATGCGGGTTTGTAGCGGTCTTTAAAGCGGGGCCAAAGGCCTTCTGTGCTTTGACCAAAGCGGTGGCAATCTGTTTCATGCTGACAACCCGTAAAAAAGAATGGTGGCAAAGATCACGCCAATGGCGATTGCCAGCAAGTAGCCAGCAAGCGTTTCCCAAAGTGGCGTTGTGTTGTGCATGGTGCTGTGACCTGTAACAAAGGTGCAGTCAGCCAAGGTGCGGGGGGTTTGGAGGTGTGAGGGTTTCATGTTTTGTCCTTTGTGGGGCCGAAGCCCCGTTAAATTAAGCCGCTTGCAAGGTCAAGCCAACAATGTGTTCGTAGTGGCGAACAGCAATTTTCTTGTCATTGTCGGAAATGCCAAATTGCTTAAGATCAACCGACAGGAGCAAAGCGCGTTTGTCGTCAGTCAATGGGCTGTTGTCACACATACCTAAAAGGATGTTGTAAACCGAGAGTTGTGAAGTTGTGAGTGTCATGATTTGCTTTCTTAAAAGACCCCGAGAAGTTCAGGGCATGGGTTAATTATAAGTCAACTTAAGCGCCATGCAAGCCTTTTTTAAAAAATATTTGCTAGGACAAACCCTAATTTGTGTAAAAAACAACATCAGCTAACTTATACTTGACGCATGGAAAAACAAAAAGCTATCAAACTCGCGGGTTCACAGGTCAAGCTGGCGGCTCTACTTGGTGTCAGTCAAGCGGCTATATCTCAGTGGGGCCAAGACGTACCCATGATGCGGATCTATCAGCTTAAGACGCTCAAACCTGAATGGTTCGTCAACGAGCCGACCAAGCTGCCTGACGTTGAGATTCTATGAGGAAGAAAAGCAGTTATAAGCCTCGGCCTATACGAGCAGACAACTTGAACTGGATTCTTGCTGGCATGAAAAAGGTAGGCACACTGCCATCAGCGGGTTTAGAGTTAAAGCTAAAGAACCATGAGGCGCTTGATTCAATCTTGAAGGGTGAAGGCACACGGGATCACATGGATGTGCTGATTTCTGCTGTCAACATCTGCGAAGCCTTGGTGCGTGTGCGTGATGACTTAGGTTTGGATTGGGCTAACGAGATCAGGGCAGCACAGGATGCGCTTTACACAATGGCAAAGCGTGGCGTGGAAAAGAACCGCTTTGCTTTTACTGGCCCTGAGATGACATCTATGAAGCTGGTTATGGATGTACATGACGTACAGCTAGACAATTGCACAGTCAAAGAGATGGAACAGGCGTTGTTTATCGTTTACGAAGAAGTCAGGCTTAAGAAGGCTCGACCTATCTTGCAAACGGTTTAATCGCTTATAATGTTTTGAAACCCGGATAGGTCGGACTAATTACCCGATTGAAAAGCGTCCCCACCTCGCCTTCCGCTGGTTTCTTTCAAGGTGGCTCATTGTTAATAAGGTGCGGCTCATGGCTAAGAAAAGCTATTCCGAAAAATTGTTAGACCCTCGCTGGCAACAGATGCGTTTGCGCGTCTATGAGCGTGATAATTTTACTTGTGTAAATTGCGGCTCAAAAGACAAAACACTACACGCACATCATCCTCAATATCATCCTTTTGCAGAAGGGCCGTGGGATTACGATCAATCCGCTATCGTTACTTTATGTGCTGATTGCCATTCAGATGAACACTTAAATCTTGAGTCATCAAAAGCAAATGTCATGCTTCAAATTGTCAAGATGGGATATTGGGGCACTTTCGAAATGGACTCTCTTGTTGATGTTTTATCTGTGTTGACAAAAGACGATTTTGAAAAAATGTTTTTGGAGAAAATTCATGGCGCGAATCAGAACAATTAAGCCTGAATTTTGGCGTGACGAACTGCTTGCTGGCATTTCATCAGAGGCTGCATTGCTTGCAATTGGCCTTCTTAACCATTGTGATGACGAAGGTTATTTCAATGCCAATCCAAAGTTGGTTGAATCTGATGTTTTTCCATTGAGGTCGTTGTCAAAGAACACTACAGAACTGCTACGGGAGTTGTCAGTGATTGGTTACATAGAGATGTTTTCAGGGTCAGATACCAAGACCTATGGCAAGGTTGTTAATTTTGAGAAGCACCAAGTCATAAATAAAAAAACTCTTAGCAAAATCAAAGGCTTATGTGAGTTACGACAAGACTACCTGACTCCTACCGTAGTCCTACCTACTGGAAAGGAAGGGAATGGAAAGGAAGTGGAAAAGGAAAGGAAGGCTCCCAAGGTCGCGGCAACTGTCGTTGCCTGTCCTCCTAATGTTGAACAACAGGTTTGGCAAGATTGGTTGACCCTACGCAAAATGAAGAAGGCTCCAGTAACAGAAACCGTTGTTGAGTCAGCAAAGAAAGAAGCTGTGAAGGCAAATATGTCTTTTAACGATTTCTTGGTTGTTTGGTGTCGTAGAGGTTCGCAAGGGCTTGAGGCTGATTGGTTGAAATCCCATGAAAAGCAATCTTTTGCCCAACAGGCTGCTGACATTGCCCGAACAACTGTCCCTGCCCAACACGCTGGTCGTGACCCTGTGCTTATAAAGATTGAGCAAGACCGATTGAAAGCAGTACCACCATCTCTTGAAACGCTTGCCAAAATGGCAGCACTGAAAAAACTAGCATGAACTATGAACGAGCAAACCAAATCCTTGATCGAACCCGTGAAGGGTGGCAATTTAGCGAATTTGTCATCCTCCGAGCACTTGAACTTACGGGAGACTATGAGCCAAACGGAAGCGCGGGAATGGATACAGCGTTACAAAAAGAAAATGCTGGAACATGGGAAAAGCGAAGCGTTTGCTTGGTGGCAGAACACGTTGGCAGACATAACCAAGAAACGGGGAGCAAAAGCCGCCGAGGACTTGCGCCAGCGGATGAACGCACTGAAAGAACAGAATGATTAGACGGGCAGCAAGGGTCGATGCTAATCAAGCCCAAGTGGTGAGCGCACTTAGGGCAGCAGGGGCTTATGTCTGGATCATTGGCCTGCCTGTTGACCTTTTGGTTGGCTACAAAGGTCAAACATACTTGGTAGAGATCAAGGATGGCCCTAAAAAGCCTTTAACGCGCCTACAACAAGACTTTTTTGGAAATTGGTGTGGTGGTGGCTTGCACCGCATAAACAGCCCTGATGACGCTTTAAAAATGATTGGAGTCTTATGAGCAACCCGTATAAGATACTAGAGCCAACTTGCATCAGCTTTTCAGGTGGACGCACATCCGCTTATATGCTTTACAAGGTGCTAGAAGCTCACGACATGAGCCTGCCTGAAGACGCTGTTGTCTGTTTTGCCAACACAGGTAAGGAAGACGAAGCAACTTTGCAATTTGTGCATGACTGTGAAACGCACTGGAATGTTCCAATTGTTTGGTTGGAATACTGTGCCGAAGAACCAAAATTCAAAATTGTTAACTTTGAAACAGCCGCACGAAATGGTGAGCCATTTGAAGCCTTGATTCGTCACTACAAAAAACTTCCCAATCCAGCACAGCGGTGGTGTACAGGTGTTTTAAAAATCCGAGTTATTCATAAATATTTGCGTAGCTTGGGTTGGAAGCATTCAGAAGCAAACAACAGCGACTTTGTTGGCATTAGGGCTGATGAACCAAGGCGTGCTGCCAAAATGGAAAAACACAAAATACCTTTATTCACTGCTGGCGTAACCAAAGACACAATCAATGAATTTTGGGCGCAACAATCATTTTCGCTTCAACTGCAAACGCATCGTGGCGAGGCTTTGTTAGGCAATTGCGATATGTGCTTTCTTAAAAGCATAGATAAAAAAATAAATATAGCCCGTGAGCAGCCAGAAAAAACTGTTTGGTGGGCAAAAATGGAAAAATTGGTTAAAGAAATAACACCAGAACATCAAGGTGTTGGAAATCTTTTTAGAACAGATCATCCATCGTATTTAGAGTTAGCAAATTTTTCTAAGAACCAAATGGGTTTGTTTAATGATGAGTCCATTCCCTGCTTTTGTGGAGATTAAATGATTTTTCATTTACACACAGCCGAACAAGCCAGTACGTTGATGGCAAGCATTTGGCCTAAGGTCAAAGAAAGCCTTAAGGCTGGCAAACAGCTACGCATGGAGATCAAAGCCGAAAGCAAAAGTCGTGACCAAGAGGAAAAATATCACGCAATGCTTGGCGAGATTGCAACGCAAGCCCAACACCTTGGCGCTAAGTGGTCAACAGAGGATTGGAAGCGTCTGCTGATAGACCTATTTGCCAAGGAAATAGGGCTACAAGGCGGCAAAATCATTCCGTCATTGGATGGGCAAGGTATCGTCCAGCTTGGCCTTCAAACCCGCAATTTCACCAAAGAACAGGCAATGGATTTCATTACCTTTTTGGAGGCGTGGGGCGTAAACAACGGAATATTTTTTAAAGAGACTACACAAAGCAAATAAGTTAGCTTATACTGCGTATGTCAACAACACAGGACAAAATATGAGCAATACAAACACAGGTGGGCCAGCGTTTCCATACGAAAACCGCTACGAACACGAAGGCATGACCCTGCGCGACTACTTTGCAGCCAAGGCGATGCAGGGTTTGTTGGCAAGTCTTCCTAGTGATACTACGCTGTACGACAGTAATGTTGCGAAATGGTCTTATGAAATGGCAGACGCAATGCTGAAAGCGAAAGAAGCATGAACTACAACGCTATTGCAGCGGCTATGAAAGCCGAAATTGAAAACCCACTAAAACTGTATATGCCTAATTCTCCCGGCGCATTTGTGCGGGACAGGCTGTTTAAGGAATGCCATTGGGAAGAAGCCGCTTGGTTTTGGTCGCACTATTGCAGCCGTAGCTTTGACGAACCCGGCTTGGACAACTTGTATGTTGAGCTTGAGGCGCTTGCCGCTAATGAAAAGATGCCCGATTGGGGCAGTAAGGGGACATGATGTGGCCATTTCCTCCCGCAACTGGCCCAACACCTTGGACACCAGAACAAATCAAGCAATACGAACAACAAAAACGTGACAACGTAGGCGAGGCATTACTGTGAAACATCGAATAATCTTAATTGCATCTCTGCTGGCATCAGCGGTTGTGTCTCTTTCAATTCTTTATGGCCTGTGGTGGCTGGCGGGGGCGTTATGAGTGACTTTTGGAAAGACTACGAGTCAGAGCCGAATCGGACAAAAAATTACAGCTTCGCAGACCTCAACCCCAAATATGCTGGCGGTTATTGGGTTGGGGAACTTCAAATCAATATAAAGGAAAAGCCAATCTGGCTGCATCGAACGATGATGCGGTTGTGCTTTGGCTGGGAATGGAAGGATGCCAAATGACTAACTTAATTAACTGCGGCACTTGCGGTTACCCTTT
>Ga0209599_10001510_pt1 | contig 10898 bp, 10 predicted proteins | sample Shrwel_input2_FT_FD_187534 | JGI IMG/M metagenome (GOLD analysis project Ga0209599, IMG submission 187534) | Subsurface microbial communities from deep shales in Ohio, USA - Utica-3 well 1 S input2 FT (SPAdes) (version 2) ... | reverse complement strand
GGCCGGTGGCGCCTTCCCGGCCGTAGGGGCGATGCTCCGTGCCCATGAGGACCTCGCTCTCGGGATGGCGGAAGGCCGGGCCGATCGAAGTAGGGCCGAGCGCGAGACGGAAGGTGCCAAACGGCCGGCTCATCGGCAGGTGTTTCGAACCGACGGGGCATTGCTCGATTTCGTGGACGATCCCAGCCAGGTGGAGGCGTTGGGCGACCAGTGCGGCCGGCTGGCCTTCGATGACGCGCAGCAGTAGGTTCGGATGGAACAGGCCGCGGGGCGGACCGAAGTGCTGGCCGAGGTCTTCCGTCATCATCCGGCGGACATCGACGACGCTCTGGCGCTGGAGGTACTCGATGATCTCCGGCGCGAGCCGCTGTTCACGCTTGTACGTGGTCGCCATGGTCTGGCCGGGGTGCAGCAGCAATTGGAGCGTGTCTTCCGTGATCGGGGCATCGGCGTCGATCCGTCCGGAGCTCACATTGCAGGAACGGGCGATGTCCGCCATTTCGGCCATCCGCGCGGGGCTGATCACGCCGTCGGCGGTCGCCCAGACGCTGGCCAGGGCGCTGAAGCGGGTGAACGCGATCTCCGGCAGACCCAGCGTCCGGGCTTGGCCCTCGACGACGACCTCGCCGCGGCAGTGGCTTGGGTGGGCGAGGTGGAAAGGCGTCAACGCCACCACCAACCGACGCAGGATCGGTAGCGCCGCCGCGTCCCCGAGGATGGTCAGTCGCAGGTCGGGGACGTCGCCACGGTCGCGGGTCTCGACGAACGTCAGGAGGAGCTGCGCCTCGCCGGCCTGCCACCGCACCAGCATCGGGAGCCAATCTTCGCTGGCGTAGCTCGTCCAGGAGTGGCCCGGGACGCCCGTCTCGCCTTCGCCCGCCGCCAGCAGGTCGGCGTCATAGCCCATCTCCCTGGCGATGGCTTCGATGAGCGGGCGCGGGTCGTGGAGGTCGAGCAGGTCGCCCAGCGAGCGGAACTCGCCGAGCGGACGCTCGAGGTTCTTCGGGTCGGCCGGCGTCTCGAAGAGCAGGCCGCGGACCGGGCGGAATTCCGCGAGGACCTTTTCGGAGGGGAAGGCGAGGAAGGGGAGGGAATGATAGGTTGCATCTCTACCCTTAGGCTCCCCGCCCCCGTCCAAACCCCGAGGGCACTTGTCGCACGAATCAGGCTGCTGTCCGTCATGCTCCCAGTCTAGGCGGGGGTGGCTTGGTCGCACCCGATCAATCTGAACTGCCGCCTCAGGCCTGTGCGTGCCTCAGCAGCCTGCTGAATACGACACCCCGTTTGCCATCCGGACCATTGAGCTTGGCGTACTGGAACGTGAGTCCATGTCGGAGGTGTTTCCGTCGCACCGTGAGTTCGCGGTCTACCTTTACGGGCAGGCCTTTGAAGACGGTCATGTGAGGCTTACGCATGAGCGAATAGCTGACATCGGCTTCGCTCAGTAGCTGCCGGACAATCTCCTTGTTGATGCCAACCGCCAAGACCGCGAGGATATCGACCTCACCGTTTTCTGAAGGCGTTACGGGGCAGTCTTCGCCGATGGCGAACTCCAGTCCGATAGACAGCAGGTCGTGCCTTGGTCCCTTGGAGGAAGGCTCGGACAGCGGAACAGACGGATCAAGGTCGATGGGGTATTTGAACTGTGCGGAGAAATGAACCTCTGGCACGTCCCCGGAAGACCAGCTGGACTGGAGAGCAGCGAGGATCTCGAGTCTTGCGTCATGCGCCGCCTTTGCCTCTACGGAGGCCGCGCGCCAGATTTCGGTTTCGGAGTCGAACTGCTCGAAAGTATCGAAATCTCTGGCAAGGCGGGCCTCGAAAGTCTCCTGCATAAGTGAGGTGGTGTCGGTAAGCGACTCCTGATGCAGTAACCGGCTTACCGATGGCGGCAGGGGCTCCCCTGATCGCAGATGTAGGACCGTTTGGATGCCTACCTTGGGTTCAAAGACGAATATTCGGTCGCCCGGGCTGACCGATGTGTCAGCGATTTTTGCCCTGACCGCACAGTTGGCTGGAGTCAGGAATTCTATACTAGTGCTGTGGATATACTCGGCGATCTCGTTGGTGCACGATTCCAAGGCGGGCTTATCCGGGTCGATGACGTGTAAGACGGAGGTTCGACTAAAGCCATGGCTCTCGGGCGGAAGACCGGCGATATGGGCGAAGACGTCTAATAGCTCAGCCTTGGGAGCGAGTCCCTCGATAGATTCTGCATCAAAAGCACGGATCAGCCGGATGACTTCAGGAAGTGCTTCCCTTTCCGCCTGCAGGATGATCCAGGGTCCTCGATGGTAGAGCGGGGGATCGCCATGATCATAAGTGACCAGGACGTTGCCTTTGCCTGGCGTCCAGCGAATCAGCTGTGGCAGCGCCCCGCGCGTACCATAGGCGACCCAGTGGTGCCCTGATACCCCGGTCTCGCCTTCGCCGTCAGCCAGGAGACCGGCGTCATAGCCGAACTCCTTGGCGACGATATCAAGGAAGGCCGACTCCCGATTGATGGCAGCAAAGTCGCTTACGAGATCCCACTCAGGGATCGCATGGGTGATCGAGAACCCGCGGACCGGCCGGAACTTATCCCAGACGAGCTGCGTCGGAAATGCGAGAAGGGGGAGCATATGACTGCAAAGTAGCGTCGGGGTGAGGAGTTAAGGCGGTTATATATCCCAAGCTATAGTGTTCTGATAGAATATACCTTGGAAGTTATAAGCGGAGAAATACATTAAAATGATGAATGACTATAAAGGGAGCGGAGAAGCCCACAGTGGGCGCCTCATGCGCCAGACATATTGCCATGCTAAAGTGTTCGTACCTTCGTCACGAATGGAGCGTCAGGTCGGCCAGGGGAATCGAGTGGTATGGCGATGAACAGGTCAGGCGACTTGCATGCGCGGATAAGCCAAACTCAGGGGGTAAGGGCGGTCATCGATGTATTCCGAGCATTCACGACGGCTTGCCATGTGATGGATTTCAATCCCTCCGCCTATTATATGACCTCATCTGGATCGACAGTGACTAGGTTGCAGAAGGAAAACCCCGGGGCAATCTTGGTGGGTAAGCCTGACATCGGGGAGGAATGTGCCTATGATGCGCCGAATTCACCGACCTTGGTCGGAAGACTGGCCATAAGCGGCAAGGTCGTCATCCATCGGACAAAATCTGGCGCGCACGGAGCTGTCATTTTTTCTCGCACGGGGCCTGCTGTCGGGGTCTGTTTTTCAAATCTAAGTGCATCTGCTCGATGGTTGAAGGCGACAGGAGGGGCCGTGGAAATAATCCCGATGGGATTGGGCCTCCATGCGCCAACGCCGGAGGACGAGCTATGCAAGAACGAGTTGGCGAAAGCATTATGCGGGCAAGACCCGGAAGTAGCCGGTCACAAGGAAGAGCTAAGGCGTACCTCCGGCCGCTGTTTTTACGAATGGAGTCAGGATGAATATCCGGCTTCAGACTTTGAGCACTGCCTTCGGCTTGATCGGCATGACTATGCGTTAGTCATCAGTAGCCTTGGAGATCATGCCTTGATCACGCGCGGTTGACATGCATCGCTGAATGTCGCGAATGAGTTCGCGCACTGCAGAAGCTCTTCGATGAGGTTTCTGATTCCGCGTTGCCTGCAAGCATAAGAGCTAAGGTCATCGACGCTAAGCTCGTTCCATTGTTTGCGGGAGAGGGAGTCCTTGATTCTTCTCATGAACGCGAAGTTCGGAGTATTCAGGCAGAAATGCATCGGATGAATAACCAGAACTCTGGCGTAAGGAGTAGGTTGGTGACCCAGCAGCAGGCTGAGGTCATCCATGGGGTGCCCACGCTTGAGATAGCCGCCGTCTTCGAAGAAAATGGGCACCTCGAGGAGGCCGTTTCGCTCCACGAAAGGGCGGATGGGCGACAGGTCCGTACAGATGTTGGAGCACGCCTGCATGCCGGCTTCGGCCATCGCTTCTTGAGATTCGTTCGAATGGGCGAAACGGTGGCAGCGGAAGGCCGCGATGTTGTGAGGTAGTCCGAGCACATGATTGACGACGGTGGGCACATCGTCTCCATGATCAGAGTCTTCGCCGAAGAAAGGATGCAAGCCGACTTCATGGCGGCTTAGGGCGCTCCGCACGGCGTCTGAATCATGTGTGCTGAAAAGGGTCACGGGGATGCCATGAGACTCGAAGTGATCGAGGGTCAGCCGCAGGGCTGATTCCGAAGCCCAGTCGGCATCGATGGTCACGCAGAGACGACTCATGACCGCAGGGTATGGTACTTGGCGAAAAGGTCGGCTCGGATGCCGTTTTGCGACAGCAAGGTGAGCATGTCGGGATAGCTCCGAAGGTCCTGTGTCCTCCTGCTAGTTTCCCAGCTGTCTCCATCCGACATGTATTGCGCGTTGCCGTAGGACAATATGTTGAAAAGCGACTCGTGCATCTCCCTGTTATCCTTGAAGTGGAGGTCGATGCCTCTGTCGCCTAGGGCTGCGGTCGCCTGTTTCACGAATTCTGCGAATTCGGATTCGGTGATTGCATGCGCAAGATCGCGCAGGGTGTCATCATATGACATATATTGATAGAATTTCCACTTAACCGGCCTGATGCCATGGGCCGTGAGGTCGTGTCGGATATCCGGCAGCTGACGGGCCAGGAAGGCAAGATTCCGGCGCGAGACGACGCTGTGTATCTTTAGTTCGATGCCCCTCTGGGCGAGCAGTGCGCCAGCCTTCATGGCGGACTCATAATAGTTCTTAAAACGGCCCCGGCTCCGCCCGATTTCATGGAGGAACTGAGGGTCATTACCGTCGAATGTTATGGCTACCTGATCGACAACACCGGCCATGGCGTCGGCGCATCGTTCATCGATAAAAGCTCCGTTGGTGTAGATTTCTATCTCGAGATGGCCTTCTAGGCCAGGCATGCGGTATCGGCGTGCATGATTCAGCAATGCTATGAAATCTGTCGGCGGATTGCGTCCGATGAGACTGATCTCGCCGCCTGATAAGGTCAGTCGTCGGAAGCCGAGCCGAAGGTACATGTGGTCGAGCAAGGCGAACTTCTCTGCAATTGGCAGCTCTCTCCGTAGTTGCTCAGGGCTGTCTTCAAGCACGCAGTAACTGCAGTCGAGATTGCAGCGATTCGTCACCATCCAGTAGCCTTTGTAGAATGGCATTGGTTATGAAAGTCAGGGAATTAGGTCCGGGGCGACGTCGTTTCGAGGGAAGCGTACCCCGTCGAAAAACATGAGAGAGGGCAGGTCGCTTGGGCCGTCCCCCCAAGCTGAGACTCGGCCTTTCCAGCCAATCGTGTCGATAAGCCTTAGCGCACCTATGAGCTTTGAGGCCATCTGCGGGCAAAGGTAGGTTCCCTCGGGGTATGTCTCCGCCCTCAGCCCGGCCGGCGCCGTCATGGGTTGGGTCAGGGCTTGGATAGGCTGACCCCCGGATGTGATTATACGAGCTTCAGGTGAAACGGCTGATATCAGCTGTAATTCCTCCGGGGTGAGGGATTCACGGTGAAGGAGGCCTTTACGGAGGCACTCTATTTCGGCTCCGCTGTATCCGATTAGCCAATCGGCTTTCAACGAAAGGCCGCCGAGCAACTTCTTGAGATCCCCAGTGCTCCTGGCGCTGCATATGGCCAGGCCGGGGAAAGCTTGCGCCGTTTTGATCGTCTTACTCGTGAGCTCAGGGTCATGCTTATGGAATAGTGTTCCGTCAAAATCAGTGATCAGCAGTTGTGGCAGCTTTCGCAGTTCTGCGTGCAGTAGTCTGTCTAGCCGATTCCCGTCAAAGATGAAGCCGACCTCAAGCGCCGCCTTGGAGCGACGTTCATAGTCATCTAGTAGGCCCGAAAGACCCTCCAGCAAGGTGGCTTCGTCATCATAGAAACTGCAATATGGCTTGTCTTGAAGGTGCTCGGCCGCTGCGCAGGCCGGGTGTCCAGGCAGCAGATTTGGAATCCCGATCGCCAGCGTTTCGAAGATGGTGCGTCCGAAGGTTTCGCAGCGCGTATCAGAAAGGTGAATGTGGCAATCGGACAGCGCTTCGTAGATTTCTTCTGGCGGCACGTATCCGATGTAAGATACCGCATCTCCAAGGTTCAGCTTAGCAGATTCGGCGAGAACTTCTTCGAAATAGCCGGCATCTTGGATGGGGCCGACGAGCCGGAGGCGGGAGCCGGGGTGGCGATCTACGATGGTGGCGAATCGACGGACAACCGATAACGTATTCTTCTGGCGCTTGATGCTGCCGACGCTGCAGAAAGTCAGCTGGCTATTAAGTTTGCGCGCCGTCCCCGTTCCTGGGGCCTGGTTTACGCCGCGGGGGATGACCTTTATGTCATCCGCATCGACTCCGTAGTAATTTACGAGCTGCGATTTCTCGAAATGGCTGGGCGTGATGATGCGATGAGCCAGCCGGAGGCATTTTTTCTCGGCCTCAAAGTATTCCGGAGGCGGATCTTCCCCGGCTAGGATACGATGTCCCCAGGAACATCGGCATGAGCCAGATTCTCTTCCCTGCAAGCATGTCCTCTGTTATGCCGAAGAGCATGGATGCATGCACAAAGATTACATCTGTGCAGCCAACTGCCGCAGCCGAAACTTGGCTGGCGATCCAGTCGGCATTCAGCAGGCGTCGCCTGAACCGGTTCGGATGCTCGAAGGGATAAGCTATCCGCCCTAAGCCTGCCCGCACGTTGGCGTCCCCGAACTGGATGATGTCGGCGTCTTCGCCCAGCATGTTTAGCAGGGAAGATACGACCCGCGCTCCGCCGTCGCGAAGGTGGGCGGCAGGCTCGTGCTTTTCGGTGACGATGAGAAACTTAGACGGCATCTTGCCAGCGGTGCTTGTAGGCTGAAAAAACCTGCCCCCAGTTGAATTCATCAGTGGGATCGGGACGATGGGGGCCTTCCTTGATGATTTGACCGATGAGCACGGATAATTCGGCTGGTTGGGCCAGGTTGGGCAGCAAGCATCCGCGTGATGGCGTCACAATCTCGCTTAAGGCGCCTGTGTTAAGCGCGATGACAAAGACGCCCGCGGCAATCGCCTCCAGAATTGACCGGCCCATGCCTTCCGTATGTACGTAGGACCCGCCCGGCACACTGACGCAAAGTTCAGTGGAGAACTGCAGATAATAATCCGCCTCCCCAATCTCTTGCATGACTCTTTCGTTGGGGATTTTTCCCAAAAAGACGAACTCGTCACGGGTTGTGTAAGGGCCAGCCGCCCGCTTCATTTCTTCGATCAACGGCCCGTCTCCGGCCATTCGTAGTTCGACCCTATGCCCGGAAGCCAGGAGCAGCTTCATAACCTCAATCAGCGTTGCGTGGTTCTTATACGGGACGAAACGTGCAGCGCAGAATAGCCGGATAGGTCCACCAGGCGACTTGGTCACGCGCGGCTCGGCCGGTCCTACTCCGCCTACTACGCGTAGGAACTCACAGCTGACCCCTTGGGACCTGAGCCGGCGCTCTGTGAAGGCCGAGTTAGTTATTAGAAGGTTTATGTGAGCATTGATCTCACGTGCCCATATCGCCTGCCGATCCGGATGGCAGCCCGGGGCCTCCGCGGCAAGGCTGGCCTTGGCGATCTCATTGCCCCCGGTCCGATAGACATGGAAAGCGTTTTTGAACCGTTTTCTTAACCGGCCGAAAGATTCGATCCAGCGGCCGCTGTTGTGAAAGACGACCTTGGTCGGGTTAAGGGCAGCCGACCCCAGGTCGAGCTGGGTCGTCTTGCCTTTGTGAACTAGCAAGTCGCTACCATCGGCCGCCTTGGTCACGAATCCGAGCAAGGGAAAATCTTCGCAGCTTTTGAAATGGCTTATGAATTGATCGGCATGCGCTTCCATTCCGCCGACATCCGGCCAAAGCTTGTCGGCGAAAAACAGGATCGGCGTAGCCATGTCAGGAAGGGGCGATCATTTTCTCAGTTTCATGGACGCACATTCAAATCAAAAGGCTAAACTTTTGTAATAGAACCAAAGATGTGCCGGCTCAGTGGGAACGTTCCGCGGTGGGGAGGTGGGCGCCGATCTGGCCGATGACGATGGGGTCTCCGAAGGCTCGCGGCTGGACGACGTAGATCCGGAGGCACTCGTCGGCCGAACCGTTGCCTTGGCGGATGTGCGCCTGGATGCACCGCATCTCGCCACGATAGTTGATGTGGTAGTCTGCGTAGTAGCGTTCGATGGTGTATACCGACGTGTTGGGCACGAAGTCGTGCGAGCCCAGCTGCCCCATGAAGTCGGCCCAAGGCATCCCGAGTCCTTTGTGGTCGCTGCTGTAGCGGGCCGCATGGGCTAGGTCGACCAGGGCCTGGTAGACATAGTCCGGATCGAGATAATGCGATGCGCGTGCGGTCTTGATGGCGCGCTCATGTAGCACCATCCAGGGGCCGGCGGCGTCCGCGGCGGCTTCCACGGCGGCGAGGACGGAGTCAAACCGCGCTGGCGGCCGGTCGCCCAGCGATTCCTCCCGACGTTCTTTGCGCTTAGTCTTGGCCGCGGCTGAGACCGGCCTGCCCATCTCATGGGCATGGCGGATATTTTTGCGCTTAAACACCTCGGTCTGGTTAGCCGGTCGGGCCTCGCCAATCAGCTTGGCCTTCCGCAGGAAGACGGAGATAGCGCCCTCAATTTTTGCGCAGGCTTGGGCGCAGGCGACGATGAGGGAGTTATCCCGGATGCTCAGCGTGCAACCGGCCAGGTTGTCCGCATCGAGCAGAGGGGGCTGGGACGCCGGAATGAGCCGGACTTCACCGTTCGGCCGGTACTCGGCGAGGATGCCTAGGCGGTCGCGATGGAGGCGCGCCCAGAACTGAATCTTGTCCAGTAGGAGCTGGGGCGTCTTGAGGAGCGGATAGATCATGAGTGAGAGGTGCCTGTGTATCGGTTGGTTAGGCTTGGTTGGCGGCGCGCGCGACGTGACCGAAGACCCGGTCGCCAGTGTCCGTGGAGCCTTTGCCGACATACTGGTTGTCGGAGAGGCGCAGGTACTCGAAGGTCACGGCCGGGAAATCGCCGGCCAGCTTCTCGGCAGTAGGCGTGGGTGCGACCGCCGCCAGGACATGGAGGCGCGCGCCGGATTTTGCCGCCAGTTGCGTGAGGACGGGGCGGAGAGATTCGCCGGTGTTCACGACGGCATCCACGATCACGATGGTGTGAGGGGCGCCATCGAGGATCGAACGCACATCCTTCTCGGCCAGGCCAGATACGCGGCAAGGCGTCACGGGAAAGAGCGGAGCTTGGCGGAGCACGTCCCGGAGGCCGTCGGCCAGGTATTGACCCGAGCGCATCAGGCAAACGATCGCCACGCGTTGTTCATCTTTGATTCGGATGCCCTCCCGTGGTCCCTGGCAGTGCTGGATCGTATAGTTTTCCAGCTCGAGGGTTTCGGTCAGCTCATGTCCGAGGAAGCGGCCGATCTCATGATGGGCTTGGCTCAGCGAGCGGGCGTCGATATCCGCCCGGCGGGACTGGTTGGCGAGGAGCCGGGCGGGTGCCCGGCTTGAATGATGTTTAAGCGGCATGGGGGAGGGAGTGTTTGGCTTCAAGGTGGGCGAACAGGTCTTCCCAGGCCGAGTAAGGCAGTTCGGGGTGACGCTGATCGTCATGTGAGGTGTTCCAGAGCAGCGGGTGTCGTCGGACTGCTTGGATCAGTCGGGGGTTCAGCTCTTGCGTCTTCTTGCAGCGCCTTGTGACGACGACGGCATGGTCGCAGTTCAGCATCATGTCTGTCTCGATTTCCGAGTCACCGATTGCCACGGACCATGGCGCGAAGGGAGCCAGGGCTGCGGCGAAGGCGCCCTTTCCGGCGCTCGAAAAGACCGGGCTGGGTGCGGCTTCGACGGTGCCATAGACGGCTATTTCCGGGAAGCCGGCGGCCCCGAGGACGCGTTTCCACACCGGAGAGAGGCCTCCGGTCAGAACGACGACATGCGCCTTCCGCGTGGCTTCCCCGAGGAAGTGTTGGATCCTCGGGGAGAGCCGGATGGCCTTGGCCGCCGCATCGCAGCGTCGTGCGAAATCAGCGCCTTCCGGCCAGTGAATGCGACGATGGATTTCGAACGAACGTGGTTCGTATCCATAACGATCGAAGTTCGCGATCATGACGTTCGTAGGCCAGCCGGCCTCCTTGAAGAAGGTCTTGCTGGCGTCGACGGGTGCCAACGTATGGTCGGCATCCAGTAGCACCAGGGGGCGGCCCTGTAGGCGTGCGATGTGGCTGGCGGCCAAATCGCGAATCTTCCCCAGGTTGTGGGTGTGGTTGATGCTCATGTGCGGATTATTTGGCGTGGAGAGTGGTGATCAGGCCGTGCAGGTCATCGGCCCCCAAGGTCGTCAGCTTGCAGCCGCTTCGGAGACAGGCGTTCCTGGCGGCCTGATGTTCGGCGAAAATTTCGGCCTCGACCGCCTGCAACGTCAGGGGGCGCGCCTTCAATTGGTCGCGTTGGCGCCGGCGGAGCACTTCCTCGGCGGGGGCGATCAGTTCGATGATTTCCGTGAACAGGGTGTCATCCGCCTGGGTGAAGATTTCTTCGGCGGTGCCCGTGCGCTCCGAATAGAGCGCGCAGTGGCCTTCGCAAAGCAGCCCTGCCTTGCCGGTCAGATCCTGCTTCAGCATGAAGGCGGCCGCGAGATGACGGTAGTGCTGGCGTAGCTGGATATCTAGGGCGGCCATCGTCTGGCCAGCCGGGAGCAGGGAGCTCAGGATTTCGGAGCCGATGAAATGAATCCAGCCGTCGAGCCTCGGCAGGGCTGCCTTGACTAGGCTGGATTTACCGACGCCGCGGGCGCCGATGATGCAGATTCGCCGCGGCTGAGAGGTATTGTTGGGCATGGGTGTTTCCATGCGTCCAAAATGACCCCCTCTTAAGGGTCTCCAATGGCCCCGGAGTGCCCCCTAAGCTGAAA
>Ga0209599_10001509_pt1 | contig 10905 bp, 9 predicted proteins | sample Shrwel_input2_FT_FD_187534 | JGI IMG/M metagenome (GOLD analysis project Ga0209599, IMG submission 187534) | Subsurface microbial communities from deep shales in Ohio, USA - Utica-3 well 1 S input2 FT (SPAdes) (version 2) ... | reverse complement strand
CGATTGGTTCACTCCAAATGCAGTGGCAATTTCACCCATGCTGTAATATCGTTTATTTTCTGGAAGATTTATATGCATTTTAATTTTTAACTATCTGTTAACTGAACACTGTGAATGAATACTGAACACTAGTCAAATGACTGATTCTCTTGCGTGGCCATTTTTGCGATGGCCATATATTCTACTGCGGAAATATTTCCATAATAGAAGTTAATTGGGTTTACAACACTTCCTCCTTTGTGTACTTCATAATGTAAGTGAGGTGCCTGACTTCTTCCTGTACTTCCCACAAAACCAATCACATCACCACGTTTCACACGTTTACCAGGGCGACAATTGTAACGGCTTAAATGGGCGTATAAAGTCTCATATCCAAAACCGTGACTAATGACAATGTGGTTTCCAAACCCAGAGGCACCCGCATCGGCTCTACGAACTACACCATCACCTGTAGCGTAAACGGGCGTTCCTGTTGGAGAAGTAAAGTCCATTCCTTTGTGCATTTTTCTAGCTTTAGTAAAAGGGTCACTTCGATATCCATAACCCGAAGCCATATGTTTTAATTGCTCATTTTTAACCGGTTGAATGGCAGGTATAGAGGCTAGAAATTTTTCTTTCGATTTGGCTAATGCTAAAATTTTATCTAATGATTTTGATTGATGTACGAGTCCTTCAGAAAGAGCTTTAATTCTGTCGGATGTTGATGAAATTAATTGTTCATTATTCATCGCTAACAAATTTTTAAAACGTGTTTTGGTGATGATTTCTTTGTCGGCCTCCGTTTCACCTGCAGAAGCGGTATTAAAATAAACTTTGTAAATATTGTTGTCTCGTTCCTCAACATTCGCTAATACTTCATTTAAAGCATCAATTTTCTTGTTTAAAATAACATAGTTTAGTTTTAAATTGGCCATTTCTCTGGCTTGCATTTTATCTTTTGGCGTACTAAAATACCCTGAACTCGATATAAAAAAGTAAAAAAGGAAGCCGAACAATGCCGAAGCCAATAAAAACAAGGCACCAAAGCCTAAATTTCTTCCTTTTTTAGGTTTGATTTTTCGGTACGCTAAATTTTCGGTATCGTAATAATACTTAACTTTTTTCGACATAACTTAAAAATATGCTATTTTTGCACTCGTTATTACAAAGTAACAATTATTATACGAAAAATCTTTAGAAAAGTTTCAATTTTGAAACAGAAATTTTAGTTTTTCCATAAATACCATACAAATGAAATCACAAGAAATAAGAAAAGCGTATTTACAATTTTTTGAAAGCAAAGGACATACTATTGTTCCTTCGGCACCAATTGTTTTAAAAGATGATCCAACCCTGATGTTTAACAATTCGGGAATGGCACAATTTAAAGAGTTTTTCTTAGGAAATGGAACACCAAAAAGCCCACGAATTACCGATACACAAAAGTGTTTACGTGTTTCGGGAAAGCATAATGATCTAGAAGATGTAGGTTTTGATACCTATCACCATACCATGTTCGAAATGTTAGGAAACTGGTCGTTTGGTGATTATTTTAAAAAAGAAGCTTTGCCTTGGGCTTGGGAATTTCTAACGGAAGTATTGAAATTAGATAAAGATCGTTTGTATGTTTCTGTTTTTGAAGGAAGTACAGATGACAATGTGCCTTTCGACCAAGAAGCGTGGGATATTTGGAAACAATTCGTACCAGAAGACAGAATTATTTTGGGAAACAAAAAAGATAACTTCTGGGAAATGGGCGATCAAGGTCCGTGTGGCCCATGTTCTGAAATTCATATCGATTTGCGTACTGATGCGGAAAGAACAGCTGTTTCTGGAAGAAGTTTAGTGAATGCCGATCATCCCCAAGTAGTGGAAATTTGGAATAACGTTTTCATGGAATTCAACCGTAAAGCCGATGGTTCTTTAGAAAAATTACCCGCACAACACGTAGATACCGGAATGGGATTTGAGCGTTTGTGTATGGCGATGCAAAACGTAACTTCCAATTACGACACAGATGTTTTCACGCCACTTATCGCGAAAGTGGAGGAAATTACAGGATTGAAATACACTTCAAACGAAGTACAAAATATATCAGAAGAGCAAAACAAAACGAATATTGCCATTCGTGTAATTGTAGATCACGTTCGTGCGGTGGCTTTCGCTATTGCAGACGGACAGTTGCCATCCAATACAGGAGCTGGTTATGTGATTCGTAGAATTTTGCGTCGTGCCATTCGTTACGGATTTACATTCTTAGGAACAAAAGAACCTTTTATCAATAAATTGGTGGAGGTGTTGGCGAATCAAATGGGTGAATTTTTCCCAGAAATTAAAGCGCAACAACAATTGGTGACCAATGTAATTCGTGAAGAAGAAGCGTCTTTTTTAAGAACGTTAGAACAAGGAATTCAATTGTTAGACAACGTCATGCAAAATACCTCTGGAAAAGAAGTTTCTGGAGAAAAAGCATTCGAATTATACGATACGTTCGGATTTCCAAAAGATTTAACCGCATTAATTTTAAAAGAAAAAGGATTTTCATTTAATGAAGCTGATTTCGAAACAGAATTGCAAAAACAGAAAGCGCGTTCTCGTGCCGCTTCTGAAGTTTCAACTGAAGATTGGAAAGTATTTGTTTCAGGAAATATAGAAACATTTGTAGGATATGATCTAACGGAAAATAACGTAAAAATTACACGTATCCGTAAAGTAGATTCTAAAAAAGACGGAGTTTTATACCAAATCGTTTTAGATAATACGCCTTTTTATCCAGAAGGCGGTGGACAAGTCGGAGATAAGGGAACATTGGTTTCTGCCAATGAAACGATTGAAATCATCGACACGAAAAAAGAAAATAATTTAATTTTACACTTCGCGAAACAACTCCCAGAAAATGTGGAGGCGAGTTTTGTAGCGAAAGTTAATACTGATTTAAGAGCTGCAACTTCTAAAAATCACTCGGCTACGCATTTGATGCATTTGGCTTTGAGAACGGTTTTAGGAACGCATGTGGAACAAAAAGGTTCATTGGTAAATCCGAATTATTTGCGTTTCGATTTCTCTCATTTTTCTAAAGTTACCGAGGATGAATTACGTCAAGTAGAAGCTTTTGTAAATGCTAGAATTGAAGAACAATTGCAATTAGTGGAACATAGAAATATTCCAATCCAACAAGCGATGGAATTAGGCGCGATGGCTTTATTCGGTGAAAAATACGGTGATACCGTTCGTATGATTGAATTTGGCGATAGTAAAGAATTATGTGGAGGAATTCACGTGAACAATACCGCTGATATTTGGCATTTCAAAATTGTTTCTGAAGGTGCAGTGGCGGCTGGAATTCGTCGTGTAGAAGCGATTACTGGTGATGCAGTGAAAGATTTCTATAAAAATCAAGAAACCACTTTAGCTGAAATCAAGGAAACGTTGAAAAACCCACAAGATGTTTTGAAATCGGTGGCGACATTACAAGAGGATAATGCGAAATTGAAAAAACAAATTGAGCAATTAATCAAAGAAAAAATAGACGGATTATCAGCAAATTTAGTTGCTGAATTTACAGAAGTAAACGGCATTAATTTCTTAGCGAAACAAGTCGATTTATCCATGAGCGCCACAAAAGATTTAACACAAGCGGTTGGAACTTCAAAACCAAATGCATTTGTAGTTTTAGCTTCCATTGAAGATGGTTTGCCAAATATCCATTGTTATATTTCAAAGGAATTAGTGGCAGATAAAGGCCTAAACGCTGGAAATGTGATCCGCGAATTAGGAAAATACATTGATGGGAACGGTGGAGGACAGCCATTCTTTGCCTCAGGAAAAGGTAAAAATGCTAATGGAATTGCGACAGTTTTAGAGAATGCAGTTAGTTTTGTGAAGTAAAATATAATTATATTATTAAAAACCCTCCAAGAGTTCCAAACTCTTGGAGGGTTTCTTTTTAAACAGCTTTCTTATCAATCACCGCTGTAGCTTCAATTTCAATAAGCCAATTTCTATTTCCTAAAACAGTTACGCCAACTAAAGTACTTGCCGGATAATTTTCAGAGCCTAAAAATTCTTTTCGAACTTTTCTAAAAATTGGTAAATCTACTTCTGGATTAAAATTTACGATGTAGGTATTCATTTTTACCACATCTTGAAAACTAGAATTGCATTCTTTTAAAAGAGCTTCTAAATTTTTAAAAGTAGCAATGGTTTGAGTTTCTAAATCATTTCCTTCTCCAATTTGTCCAGAAATATGTAAGGTTTTGGTTTCGTTAGTTTCTATAATTACCACTTGAGAAAAACCTTTATTCGGATGTAAATATTCTTTTTTAAACATAAAAATTATTTTCTTTCCCCAATTTGTTGACGCCACATCGCGTAATACAATCCTTTTTCAACCAATAAATCTTCGTGTTTGCCTTGTTCGATGATTTTTCCTTGCTCTAAAACAAAAATGGTATCGGCGTGCATGATAGTTGACAAGCGATGGGCAATTAAAACGGTAATTCTGTCTTGATCTGAAATATTTCGAATGGTTGAGGTAATCTCTTCTTCGGTAATCGAATCTAAGGCTGAAGTTGCTTCATCAAAAATCAGTAAATTCGGATGGCGCAATATGGCACGAGCAATAGATAATCGTTGTTTTTCTCCACCCGATACTTTTATTCCGCCTTCTCCAATGGTGGTGTCTATGCCGTTTTCAGCACGTTTTAGTAAGTTCTGACAGCTAGCTTTCTGTAAAGCGTCCAGCAATTCCTGATCGGTAGCGTCGGGTTTGACAAATAGTAAATTTTCCTTGATGGTTCCCGAAAACAATTGGGCATCTTGCGTCACAAACCCCAATTGCTGACGTAAATCTAACAGATCAATTTCTTTAGAATCGATGTTGTTGTATAAAATATTGCCTTCTGCAGGTGGATACAATCCTACTAAAAGTTTTACCAACGTAGTTTTACCGGCGCCTGATGGTCCAACAAACGCCACCGTTTCGCCTTTTTTGATGGTGAAATTGATGTTTTCTACTGCCGACTGACTTGCTGTTTTGTGTTGGAACCTAACATTAGAAAAAGTTAACGACTGAATTGTTCCGAAGTTTTTAGGCTGTTCAGGACGAAATTCTGAAGTGACGTTTAACAGCTTTTCAAAGTTTTCCATTGACACTTTGGTCTCGTTTTTGGCAATGATAAAAGCACCTAATTCTTGTAATGGATTAAAAATAAAGAAGGTGAAAAAGACCATGGTCAACAAATCTCCCACTACTATTTTGCTGTTAAACAAAAAATAATACAAAGTAAAAACAATACAGGTTCGCATGAAATGAACAGTCGTCCCTTGTATAAAACTCAAACTTCTAATGAAGCGTATTTTTTGTAATTCAAGTTGTAAAATTTTTAAAGTATTCGAGTTTAATCGGCCTTCTTCTTGTTGGGTTAACCCTAAACTTTTTACGAGTTCGATATTACGCAAACTTTCGGTAGTAGATCCGGCAAGTGAATTGGTTTGTTGTACTATTTTCCTGGAAACGGCTTTAATTTTTTTGCCCAAAAAGGAACTGATGTAAGCGATTATCGGAGCGGTTAAAACAAACACAATCGCAATTCTAAAATCAATTCTTGAAATGTACACCAACACAAAAATAAACCCAATAATGGTTTGAAAAATCAAAGAGATTGAAAGTGTAATGAGTTTTTCGGAATCCAATCTAACTTTTTGAAGCATGCTCAACGTTTTACCACTTTGTTGGTCTTCAAATTCCATATAAGGCAAATCCAACGATTTTTTAATTCCGTCCGTATACATTTCGGCACCCGTGCGCTGGATGACGATGTTGGTAAAGTAATCCTGAAAGTTTTTGGTAATTCGGGAAATCATAGCTGCTCCTAAGGAAAGTCCTAGCCAAAAACCAACGGCTTTGATAAAGCCTATTTCGTTTCCTTTGTATTTGGCGATTCCTACACCACAATCCTGCATTAACTTACCGGTAATAATCGAGTCGCTTAAACTAAAACAAATGTTGATGGCAGCCATTAGCAAAGCAAAAAACAATAAGGCTTTGTGTTTTTTGAGGTAACTATAAAGTAATTTCATATATGATATAGAAGTAGCTTGGAAGCTTGTTTGGTGTAACAAAAGTAAGGAATTAAAGAGTGAAGAAATCGTTAAAATTGTCCCATTAATATTTTGTATTTTTGAGTAAAATTATCAGTAAATATGAATTTTAGAACTCAAATACCCATTGCTAAAAGTGATTTTCCTATGGATTATCAATCGAAGATCATGTCTTTAGGTTCGTGTTTTGCGGAGAACATGGGAGAGAAGTTCGATTATTTTAAGTTTCAAAATGTTGTGAATCCCTTTGGGATTATTTTTAATGCGGTTTCTTTAGAAAAAATTATCCGAAGAAGTATTCAGAAAAACTATTTCACCGTAAACGATATTTTCTTTCACAATGAAGCTTGGCATTGTTTTGAAGTTCATTCGGAACTTTCAAATTCTGATAAAGAAGCTTTTTTAGAAAGTTTAAATCAAATCATAGAATTCACAAATAACCAAATAATTCAATCTACTCATTTTATCATCACATTAGGTACTTCGTGGGTGTATCGAGATATTGTTTCAGGCGAAATTGTGGCCAATTGCCATAAGGTAATGCAAAAGCAGTTTGCCAAAGAGTTGCTTTCGGTTGAACAAAATGAAGGAAGTTTGCGAAATATAATTTCACTGGTTCATTCGGTTAATCCTGAAGCAAAATTTATTTTTACCGTTTCTCCTGTTCGCCATATCAAAGACGGTTTTGTAGAAAATAATATGAGTAAAGCCAATTTGATTTTAGCAATTCATATAATACGGAATACGGAACACAGTACACAAAACACGGAATATTTTCCCAGCTACGAAATCATGATGGATGAATTGCGTGATTATCGTTTTTATGCCGAAGATATGCTACATCCCAATCAAACAGCTATTGATTATATTTGGATACAATTTTTTGAAAATTATGTAAAAGAAGAAGAATTTGAATGGATGCAAAAAGTGTGTGATGTTCAAAAAGCAAGGCATCACCGACCGTTTAATCCTCATTCGGAAAGTCATCAGAAATTTCTCAAAAATATCAATCAAAAAAGCGATACATTAGTGCAACGTTTTCCTTTTATGCAATTCTAACGATTCTTTTATGATCAATCTTTATAAAAAACTGTTCTACGGACTGTTATTGGTAATTCTGGCTTTTTTTACTTTTAAGTATTTTACTACAGATTCGGAAACGTCGACCGAATACAACTCGAATCTGATTCAGGAGCAAATAAAAAGTGTTGGAAAACTAGTGGTAACCGAAGGGCATTACTCGCAGGTCTTAACTTTTAAAGACAAAAATAGTTATTTTGGTGGACTGGTTTCTTTTGATAAAAAAGCAATTGTAGTGGCGAATTCGGATGTTTCGGTGATGTATGATTTGCGTCAGATGCAATATGAAATTGACGAAAAAAATAAAACTATTCGTATTCTTTCCATTCCGAAAGAAGAAATTAAAATCAGTCCCGATATTCAGTACTATGATATTGAGCAAAGTAAGTTCAATGAGTTCACGGGTGCCGATTTTAACAATATTAGTAAAAAAGTAAAAGCCGATTTGGTAAAAAAAATCGAAAAATCTACGTTAAAATCTAATGCTCAAAACCGATTGGTTAGTGAATTGTCTAAAATTCTTTTGGTAACCCATTCAGTAGGATGGAAGGTAGAATATAAAGGCAGCGAAATAAAATCTGAAAAAGAATTTCAGTTATAAAAAAGGCTTCTTTTGAGAAGCCTTCACTTTGAGTAATGTATTTGAAAATGAATTTATAATTTCCTTTCTAAACTTTCCCAACCACCACCATTGATACATTCAATGCCATTTTGTTTTAAAACAGAAGTTGCTTGACTGCTTCGCATTCCGCTTCGGCAACATGTAATTACGGGTTTGTTCCATTTTTTAATTTCTTGAATTTTACTTTCAATTTTATCTAAAGGAATGTTTTTTGATCCTTTGATGTGTTCTGAAGCAAATTCACCGGTAGTGCGAACATCAAGGATTATAGCGCCTCTTTCTGTAAAATCTTTTATATCATTGGTTTTATCTCCAAAACCCAGTAAATCTAATAAGCCCATACTTTTAATTTTAAGTCAAAAGTATGGGCTTCTATTTTTAAAAATGGTGACAAAAGTTACATTAGACTGAAACTTTATCAAAAATTAATTCTAAGCCGTTGGCGATTAGTTTGGCAACTTCCGGACGACGTAGTTTTACGTCTTCGAGGTATGCAATTACTTTGTCTGTGAACTCGTTATCGTGATTTTTGTAAGTCAATTCGGCAATTTCGACGCACAGTAACCAATCGTTAGGGTGATTGCTGGTGACTGCTCCAAAAGCTTCTTTTAGAGTGATTTCGGCCAACTTGTTTTCGCGAATATTACGCACGTTTTTGTACAAGTTCTCTAATTCTTCTCTTGCAGCCGATTTTTTTTGTTTGATTGTTTGAGACGAAGGAACATGGCTAATCATGTCAAAACTGTGCACATCGGCTGGTCCGGAAAATGCAGAAATGACTTCTTTTCCTACCGCCATGTCATAAATACCCCATTCTGGTTGGAAAAGTACTTTTTCGCCGTGGGTAACCGTGCAGTTTTTGAATTTTATCAATACGATTTTTCCTTGTAGATTTCGGGTTCCGGTTACAATTTCTCCGACAATTTTTATATCTCCTTCAAATTCTAGAGTGATTTGTTTGCCTTCATAAACATTGTAGGCTTGTAAGTCTCGCGGGCTCATATCTTCTATAGCCAGGTTGATTCCTTTTAGTTTCCCAATAGGGGAACCAAAACCTTCGGCGTGGTATTCGGTTCCGTGACCTACCAATTCTTTCTCGCGGTAAGCCAATGCTGTTTTACCCGTGGTTTGAATGTAAACAGGAGTTCCTTCGTTTTCAATTACGTTGGTGAATATTCCTGAAATTTGCAAGCCAGTACTCAATTCTATGGTTCCTAATGCTTTGGAATTGATTAGTTTTTTAATTCCACTCAATCCCCCAGTACGCAATGCCATTTTATTGGCAAATTGTTCTAAAACCAAACTCAAATGAGCAAAATCGGGAGTGACATACAGTTGCGGTTGTGGTTTGGTAATGTCAAAGCTTTGATCGGCAGCACTAATGTCGTATGGCATTTTTTTAACGTTCTCGGTCATGCACCAAGCACTTTCTCCAATTGAAGAAAGTAAGCCCGCACCATATATTTTAGGATTGTCTACAGTACCAATTAAACCATATTCAACTGTCCACCAGTGTAGGTTTCTTATTTTCGACATTTCAGATAATTCGCCCATATTGTTTTGCAGAAAATCGACTTGCTCTTCTGCTTTTTTGATATCGCCTTCGGGTGTGTCTTCTGCTTCTTTTAATATCGAAAGTAATCGGATAGCTTCATACAACTCGTAATCTCTTGCCGATGAAATGGCTTTGCAACCAATTTCACCAAAACGACGTAAGTATTCGGCATACTCCGGGTTGGCAATGATTGGAGCGTGGCCGGCACCTTCGTGAATGATATCGGGAGCTGGGGTGTATTCTATATGTTCTAACTGACGAATATCGGAAGCAATTACCAAGACATTGTATGCTTGAAATTCCATAAAAGCACTGGGTGGAATAAACCCGTCTACAGCAACGGCTGCCCAACCAATTTCTTTTAGAATGCGGTTCATGCCATACATATTCGGAATAGATTCAATTTCTAATCCAGTCTTTTTTAATCCCTCTAAATACGAATCGTGTGCTACTTTGCCTAAATAATCGACATTTTTACGCATGACATAACGCCAAACCGCTTGGTTAATAGGCGTATAATCGGCATAATCCTGCGGTTTGATAAACTGTTTCAAATGCTGAGGAAGTCTGTCTATAAGCGGGTTGCTTTCAAATTCAGTATTCATGGTGTAAGGGTGTTGTGTCTATGGGGTAAAGTTATGAAATGTTTGATGAGATTACAATGCTTTTTTGTCTGATTGCTTTTAGAAAATAGGTGTCATACAAAGCAACACTTCGTCTGTTGCCTGTATCAACTATTTAGGTATTATTCATACAGTATCTATACTTTATCTGTGCTTTATCTATGCTGTTTCTAAATCAAGGGTTTTTGACCTGATTTTTTGAAATATTCGATTTTATGATGAAACATTTCGGCCATTTTTTCGGCGCGCCATTTGGCTTCTTCCGCTTTTTCTCCTTCAAATAAGGAATCTATAGTTTTGAAAAATAGTAATAACCATTGTTCAAAATGAATTTGTTCTAAAGGCATTCTGGCGTGTGGCGGGAACGGACTTCCGGAATAGGAGTGCACGTCTAGTAAAACGGTTTCCCAAAAACCATACATTTTTTCTAAATGGGGTTGCCAGTCTTGTATGACCCCGTTAAAAATGGGGCCAATAAGGGTGTCAATTTTTACGTTGTCGTAAAAAGTATTGACTAGTAGCTCTATATCGTTACGATTTTGAATGTCTTTCATCAGATAAATTTGTTTTAGCAAATGTATGCTGGTTCAATGCAAAAAAAAATGATAAATGTTAGTTGAATAAAAAAGCTCCTTTTGGGAGCCTTTTATTATTGTTTTAGTTGTGGAGGATATTTTTCTAGAATTTTCGTAACAAATTCTTTGATTCTCTCATCTTTTTTCTCGACATTTTGAGTGAGATAGCCTGAGCCTTTTCCTTGCCAAACTAGTTCTTTTGTTTTAGCATCTAATATGTCTATAAGTAATGTTCCTTCTGTTGAAGTTACTGGGTGGTTGTAGTTGACACCCCACCAAGGATTCCAACCCCAGCCGAAGCCATAACTTTGATACATGTCTACCCGTTCTCTTTCTTTGGTGAAGATACTAACTAACATGTCTGGGCTT
>Ga0209599_10001508_pt1 | contig 10909 bp, 6 predicted proteins | sample Shrwel_input2_FT_FD_187534 | JGI IMG/M metagenome (GOLD analysis project Ga0209599, IMG submission 187534) | Subsurface microbial communities from deep shales in Ohio, USA - Utica-3 well 1 S input2 FT (SPAdes) (version 2) ... | reverse complement strand
CTTATTTAAACAGTTTGTGCGTGTCTTTACGCAAGATGCAACGCCATTGGTACTGTTCATTGATGATTTGCAATGGGCTGATTCTGGTACTTTAAAGCTTCTTGAATTGTTAATGTCTGCACCAGACATTCAATATTTATTTGTGATTGGTGCATATCGCGATAACGAAGTCGACGAATATCACCCCTTACTGCAAATTATCAAAGATATTCCCTGTGAATATATAAGAATTAGACCACTACAGTTAGAGCATATTGCAAATTTACTCGGCGATACACTCCAACGATCCATTGCTGCTGTTGCAGCGCTTGCTGAATTAATTCTCATCAAAACGGCAGGTAACCCATTTTTTGTAAAGTCATTTATTCGAGACCTTTACAATCAAAAACTCATTCATTTTGATACCGAACAACGACGTTGGGAATGGGATATTCATCAAATATCAAGTCGGCATATTACAGCAAATGTGCTGGAGTTGATGTCTAACGAAATTCAAAAATTAAAACCTCAAACCCAACAAGTTTTACAAATTGCTGCCTGTATTGGTAATCACTTTAATTTGGAAGTGCTTGCAAAGATTTATCAAAAGTCACTGCAGCAGACACTCATCGATATTCAAGAAGCTTTGGATGTTGGTTTAATAATACCGATTGGGGAAACCCCTAAGTATTTAAAACTTATTCCCTTCGAGCAAACAAGTTGCGAGCATTGTGATTTTCCCTTCTGTTTTCAACATGACCAAATACAGCAGGCGGTTTACCTTTCGATTAAACAAGCCAATGCTACCCATCTCAAGATTGGGCGTTATCTTATACAATCGTATCTTACGGATACAGAGACTTACGAAAGCAAGATTTTTGACATTGTAAATCACTTAAATATCGCAATTGAATTGCTTGATGATTCGGCTGAACGTCTACAATTGGCATCATTAAACTTGCATGCAGCTCATAAAGCGAAAAGTGCGACAGCTTATAAACAAGCCTCTAAATATGCCACCTATGGCGTGCAATTATTACCGCAAGATTCATGGCAACAACAGTATAACCTCACCTACGACTTATATTTACAGCTTGCTGAAAATGCCTATTTGTTAGGGGATGATGCGCTGCCCTATTGCGAGATTATTATTACTAACGCGAGCACCGTGTTAGAAAAGATTCAAGCTTATGATGTCACTATGAATGTTGCAATTGGCAAGGGAGAAATGCACCAAGCCCTTGATATTGGAATATTCATGCTGAAAACATTAGGGCTACAACTGCCCCGTTTCCCTAATAAACTACATGTTGTTAAGGAATTGCTCCGCGCAAAATCGGCAATTGGTTTGAAAAGTATGGAAGATTTAGAAAATCTGCCTGAACTGAAAGACCCGATTAAACTTAAAATGCTGAATATTATCGCGGCAATTTCACCTTGTGCATACCGAACCAATACCGATTTACTCGCAGTCTTTGTATTTACGATGCTTCGTATTTCGGTGACTTATGGAAACACAGCCATTTCTTCTTATGCCTATATTCTCTATGCAATGGCAATGAATGGCATCATGGGCGATTTAAAAACGGGATTATCTTTCGGAAAACTTTCGCTAGTGATCATGCAACGTTTTGATGCCCGTGAATTGAAAGCGAAAAACGCGGGGATGTATAACTTTTTCATTCGACATTGGCATGAATCCAATCGAGAAACCTTTAAACCCATGCTCGAACTAGCAATTAATGCAAGTGAGGTGGGGGATTTAGAATATCAAAGTTACAACTACTTTTTCTATTGTCAGGCTCGTTTTGTGGCAGGGGATAATTTAGATCAACTCAATACGGACTGTGTGTATTATCTGAAGATTATTAATACGCTCAATCAAGAGGTTCAGTTACGTGTGCTGCAAATTTTATCAAAATCTGTTGCGGTATTACGTGGTGAAACGCCCGATGATTTAATAGAAAATGAACATACATTCTTTGAATGTTTATCAGAATTTGAATCAGCCATTTTTTATGAAAATTTTTACCATGCCATCATCCATTATCTATTGGGCAATATAGATCAGGCTTATGCCGCAATTCGTCGCGCAGAGCCTAAACTAGAAGCTGTGCTTTCTATGAGTGTCGTGCCACTGTTTAATTTTTATTATTCTTTGATATTGCTAGCGTTATATCGTAAAGAACGCAAAACTGTATATTGGCGACGTATTCTTAAAAATCAAAAACGCTTAAGCAATTGGGCAAAATATGCCCCCATGAATCAACAGCACCGCGTCAAATTAATTCAAGCAGAAATTGCTACGATTCGTGGAGAAACTGCAACCGCGATTGCCCTGTATGAAGAAGCCATTCAGCTTAGTTCAACTCAGAAATTCTCCGCAGAAGCCGCACTGGCTAATGAATTATTAGCGAATTATTACTCTGAATTAGGGAGTATCAAAGCATCTCGCCTATTTTTAAGTGAAGCTCATCAATATTACAAACAATGGGGGGCGAGTCTCAAAGTCAAATGGCTTGAAAAACGTTATCCCGAATTAAATCCTTTGGTAATACAGGCTGAAATTGCCCATATTACTGCTCAAAGTCATGGCAGTTCTAGCAATTACAATCTACTCGACTTGAATACACTGATGAAATCAGCCCTCACGATTTCAGGGGAAATCATGTTGAGTAATCTATTAACAACCATGATGAAAATCTTATTAGAAAGCAGCGGCGCACAGCATGGATTTGTGTTGTTGCGACGTAATGAACAATGGTTTATTGATGCTTATGGAGAAGCTGAACCACTACACGTCGTGGTTTTACAAGGCATCGTTCTGGATCAAAATTACAATAAATTGCCCATGAGCCTCATCAATTATGTGAGCCGCACACAAGAAACCATTGTTTTAGATGATGCGACAACGGCTTCGCAATATGCTAAAGACCCTTATATTATTGCGCATCATCCTAAATCGGTGATTTGTGTTCCGATTGTGAGACAAGGAAAGTTAGTCTGCGCTCTCTACTTGGAAAACAACCTTGCCACCCACGTTTTTTCCAAAGAACGTTTGGAAGTGCTTAAATTATTATCTTCTCAAGTTGCTATTTCTATTGATAATGCAATTCTATACCAACGTCAATCACAGCTTAATGCGGCTTATGCACTGTTTGTTCCGCGTGAATTTTTAAGTTTCTTGCACAGCGATGATATTTTAACGCTCAAGCTGGGTGAACAAGTTCAACAAGAAATGACTATTCTCTTTTCAGATATCAGATCGTTTACGGGATTATCTGAAAAGATGAGCTCTCAAGAAATATTTGACTTTATTAATGCCTATTTAGGATACGTCAGTCCCGCAATTCGTCAGAATAATGGCTTTATTATCAAATATATGGGTGATGGTGTTATGGCTGTATTTCCGCATTCAGCCGACGATGCCATTCGCGGTTCTATCGAGAAAATTCGCCAAGTTAGTCAATTTAATCAACTACTTAAGCAACAAGGAAAGCCACCCATTCACATTGGCATCGGTTTGCACACAGGTAAAATGACTTTAGGCGTTCTCGGTGAATCGGAACGTATGCAAGCTGACATCCTTTCAGACAGTGTTAATTTAGCCTCGCGCTTAGAAGGACTGACTAAATATTATGGTGCGAGCATTATCATCAGTGAAACAACGCTGAGCGGATTAATACAGCCAGAGCTATATCACATTCGCTTTTTAGGAAAAGTCCAAGTTAAAGGACGTGCGAAAACTGTTTCCTTATTTGAAGTATTTGATGGTGAAGATGATTTCATCGTACAACTTAAGCAACAAAGCAAGAGCGTCTTTGAAACGGGACTACAGCATTTTCAACATAAAGAATTTCGACAAGCGCATGATTGCTTTTCCTCTATCCTACAACAAAATCCAGAAGATAAAGCCGCTCTGCTTTACTTGAAACGCGCTGCCCAATTATTACGTGAGGGTGTTCCTAGTGATTGGTCAGATATTGAAGTCATGACGGAAAAATAAGGGCGTGCTAAATCGATTACATTATTTCTCCACCATAACAAAAAGGTCTCACCACTTATGCTAAAACCGATAGCCTATTACACACTCACATTTTTGAGTATCAGCATATTCACTTCCAATATTCAAGCAGCAGGTTTTTCGCTTAATGAATATCCCGGAGGAACGAGTTTAGGACGTGCAGGTGCGGGGGATGCCGCTGTTGCAGAAGATGCGATTACCGCTTTTACCAATCCTGCGGGATTAACCGATATTAAAAAATCTCAACTATTGATGACAGGACAAGTATTTATCACTTCTGCAAAAATGACGAATCAAGGTAGTCGGGATGTACTGGGTAATTCTATGCGTGGTGGTAGTGGAGGAGATGCAGGAGCGATTACTCCCATTCCTGCGCTTTATTATGCTCATCCCGTCACGGACAAATTGGCATTGGGCTGGAGTATTAATACACCCTTTGGTTTGGGCACAGAATATAATAGTGATTGGGTGGGACGTTATCAAACGATTAAAGGTTTGTTAAAAACCATCAATATAAATCCCAGCGTAGGCTATAAACTCAATGAAGTTTTGTCTATTGGTGGGGGTGTGAGTCTGCAATACATTGATGCGGAAATGAGTAATGCGCTAGATTTAGGCACGGTTTGTTTTGGCGCAGTCTCCCCACAAGCTTGCGGTCAAGCAGGATTAACACCACAAGGAGCTGATGGTCGCCTGAAAATTAAGGCAAGCGACTGGAGTTGGGGATACAATCTAGGGACATTATGGAAGCTTACTGATAAAACCCGTTTAGGCTTTCATTACCGCTCTGCTGTAAAGCAAAATCTCAAAGGTGATGCTAGTTTCTCGATTCCTGCTGCCGCTAACATTTTGCAACCTGCTTTCACCAATACACAAGCCACAATCCCGATGACTTTGCCCGAGCGATTGTCTTTAAGTTTGGTGCATCAATGGAACGAGCGTTTAGCCATCATGGGCGACTTCAGTTATACCCGTTGGAGTCGTAATAATGAGATCGCTATCAGTTACGATAACCCTGCACAACCAAAAACTGTCATTACTAAAGTATGGCACGATAGTAAACGGGTCGCTGTGGGGCTAGATTATGGACATGCGTCAGGTTGGCATTTTCAATCAGGTTTAGCTTTCGATCAAAGCCCCATTCCAAGTGATCGTTTCGATCCTTTAGTCCCTATCGCAGATATGTGGTGGCTCAGTGCGGGGGCTTCGCATAAATGGTCTGACAAGTTAAGTTTCAATATCGGTTATGCCCATGCCTTTATTAAAAATCATGATATTCAAGTTGTGGGTGGTTTTGGAGATACTTTGAAAGGCAGTTATAAAGCGGGGACAGATATTATTAACGCGCAATTGCAATGGCGATTCTAGCCAAATAAATTGAGTCTCATTAGAAAAGACGGATAAGAACTATCCGTCTTTCTTTTTTAGCAACTCACTACATCTTTAGATAAACTTACCATCCCATGGTAAGCCTTTGTTATAACGCAGTTCATCATGGGCTCTTGCAGGAAGGAATAACTCAGATTCTAAAACTTCCCACAATTGACACAAGGGGGCTTCCGATTTGATACGGTTCAATATGCCATTGACTGCACGCCTTGCGGCTTCATTTGCAGCTTCCATACAAGCTAAGTCGCTATTAGTGCGCACATAATCAGAAGCGAGGAACATGTTTGGAATGCGGGTATAACTTTCGGGACGTAAAGTCCAACTGTTGATGTGATTCACCAGCAGCGGCTCGGTGTTGGTGTGAATTTGCCCTGTTTCAATGCCTTGCTTGATGTCTTCGATGTCTGGATCAAGATACCAACTTTCGAGCATCTCATCTTTCAGTATTTCATGCCCATTGTTGAGCGATTTTTTCAGTTGCGCCCAAACTTCATTCTTGATTTCTTCAGCCGTACAGTCTTTGGCTGGCTTGCCGTATAAAATACCAGGATTATCCCAATTGGAGATGTCTGTAGATAAAATGCCTTTCACACGACCATTGCCTGCTTGTTCAATGTTGTAGCCCGAACTTTCCCAAAATTGAATTTGTGAAATGCCCGTAATTGACCACGGAGAATCAACATAAAGTTGGTGTCCATGCACAATCTGCACGTTTTCGTTCAGATAGAATTGCAATCCATTCATCCATGAAACATCTTGCTTCAGGGCAATGATACTGCTTAAGGTGGAGTCTGCTTTTAAAACTTCCCCTCCTTGTTGCTGATCAACTTCCAGCAAGGATGCCATGACTTCCACAGGAACTGCGAAAATAAAGTAGTCGCCTTCTACAACTCCTGTATGTCCATCAGGACTTTCTAAGACAACAGCCCGAATTTTTGTCCCATCACATTCAATTTTACGAGCGCGCGCCCCAAGTTGATAATTCACACCTAAGCTTTTTAAAAAGTCCAACCATGGGAAAAGCCATGATTCATTCGTGGGCGAATTGAGCACCAGATCGCTGGCTGAACCGGGCGTGGTAATTCCCATAATGAGCTGTAAGTAAACCCGTCCTAAAGTTCGGGTACTTGCCTTGTGCGGATCATTTGCCGTGAGCGAGCGGGATAATCCATTGCCCAAAAAGTTTTGGTAAGCAATAGAGCGGCTGTCTGCTTCAATAAAATCCCACCACACAATTTTATCTAAGTCAGCAAGTGTTCTCTGTTGGCAAGACGTTGCAATTTGCCAAAGTTTAGCGGCAAAAAACTCGACATCATCTTTGGTTAAGCCCGTTTTATCAAACGAAAAATAGGCTTCCAATGCGACTGCAAATTCTGCCAAGCTTGTGGGAAATTTAGCGGGTGCAATAAAGGGTTCAGCATTGAAACGTCCAATGAGCAATTCTGTGGTTTCTACCAAATTATCATGCACAGTTTTCCCATCTTTGAAAGGAATATTTTTCAGGGTATCAGGGAGATGCTTATAAAAACCAGGGATGAAGCGAAAGCCATGTTCTCCTGGTAAATCTCTTCTTCCCTCTGTTCCTGAATTAGGCACGGGGATACTACGTGCCTTTCCTCCCGGCAGGTCTGCGCGGGCATCAAAAACAAGAATTTCTAAATCATCATGATATTTCTGACGAATAGCCAACTCATGTGCTACAGATAAACCACCGACTCCGCCCCCAATAATGACAACTCTAGTGCTCATAACCGCTCCTTTAGGCTGATGGGAATTGTGTTAATTGCTGAGGTAACCACGTCCCTGTATATTCGCAGAAACCTTTTGCTTGTAATCGACAGACCAGTTTCCAGTCATCTCCAGCTTTTTCATAAAGTCCCCCCTCAAATTCTGCGGTTTGTTCAAATACAATCAAGGGGTACTTCCATAAGACCAAGGTATCAATCACACGCCATGCAACCTGAACCTTGTAATTACCTGTTTGGTCAATACACTCGAAGGTCATCAAAGTGGGATACTTCCAAAATTTTTCCCATTCAACCCAAGCATCTTGAGTGAGATGGAAATTTTCTTGCGGCAAATACAAGCGTAAATCGCCATAACGGAAGTAAGAAGAGGATTTTTGGAAGGCAGCATGGATGGAACACTACATCAAAGGTAATCGCTTCATGCGGCATAGAAACAGCTGCCCAGTTCCATGTTTCTTTGTAAACCTTCCACATCCCCCAATCATGGTCGTGATAACCAGAAGCTTGTTCTATTCTGAACTCTTCTCCATTCAGGCTGACCCTGCCATCAACAAAAGCACTGGGCATGTAATTTAGCCAACTGCTGACATTCCAATAGTCCCCATGTTGATTACGGATAAAGTATTGTGGCTCATCCGCTTGTCTATAAACCAAATCTAGGGTCACGCTGCCATCGTTAGATTTTGCGACAACATGGTAGGTATTTTTGTCAATAACAGTGAGCGTATTACCCGCAAGTTCCAAACTGGCATTTTCCGTGGACGCTGAAAACTTATCGAGATTGATGTATTCAATAATGGGGGAGGACGTAGCACCAGAACCTGATTTAATAACTGCTGCCGTCAAACTCGCAACCCCCAAGCCATCAATATTTCCTGGGTTAAATACCGCAAAAGTCAACATGCCTGCGATGTTATTGCGTTCATCGAAAAAATTAAAATACCACCACTCGGTGTACCAAAAACTGTGTGGCTCGCCTGCATATTCGGGAAAATGATAAGCATCATCTTTGAGAGTGGCGATACTGGGGGGGATTTCTTTTTCGAGTCTCGGAATCAAAGATGCCTTGTCATCTTGCTCGTTTCCAGTGAATGCTTTCGCATGTACATTTAGCAAGTAATTCATGAGCAAATGATCGCTCATCATAATATCCCCTTTGGAAATTGTTATTATAACTAACTGATTATCTGGGTTTTTACTTTTAAAAACGCTTTGATGCTATCAAAAATTATAACTACTTGCAATTTGCAAATGATAAATGGCAAGTAAATATGATGATGCCAAATAATGTGGTGTACATAAGCTTCAAAGCATTCGCTCGCCAAACAATGAAGTTGCTGATGCAAAACATGCCAGTGATTTCTTAGAAAATAAGGCAGTGCTAAAGCAATTGGGAAAACGCGCTGGTTTATGTTTGACATCTTTCACACAACGGCAAACAGGTTTTATAAAAACACTTCAACCCCTTCCAAGCCCACTCGCACAGGATGCGCCACTAATACGCCTGGGGCATTAAAACATTTTCCAGTTTCTAAACAAAATTGATAACCATGAAAAGGGCAGGTAATTGTTCCGCGTGAAACTTTGCCGTGATCAAGGGGCATTTCAAGGTGGGAGCATTGATTATTGAAACAGCTCACCTTCATACCTAAGCGACTAAATAATAAAGAATATAATTTATTTTCAATGCTCATTTCAAACAAGTGCATTCCATTGTTTGGAATATGTAGAATCGGTGCAACCGCATACCACGCCCCTTTTTCTGTGGGGACGCTTTGCGGATAATGCCAAAGCTGTTGAAACTCAGGACAGGCTGTCATGAACACCGCTTCTGCTTGGCGCACTAATTTGAGTATGGCAAGGTCTCGCAATTGCGGATTTTCATTTAAACCTAACCAACGTAAGGCAAGCATATCAACCGTGCTTTCAGGCAGCAGTTCAATATCAGCTTGATAAGGCAAGAGTAAGGCACGCACTTCGGATAAGGCAGCGGCGAGTTTGGTATTCATGATGAATCTCCTCGGCACGAGAAAATTTTGTAGTAGGAGGATCGAATAGCGTATTCCACCCTGAAACGTGATAATTCTAGACGTGACGCAATTGAATTGATAATACTTTCCTTATGGCTGCAACTTGTAAAATCCTCGCCGTTGGAGCATTGGAACGAGATAACTCAGGTTAATCTTTAGATTGTTTCGCCTTTACCTTCGCCAACATCGCTTGAAGTAAAGCTTTCTTACGCGCCGACTCGTCTATTTCTGCAACGGCTTCGGGGGCAACCGCGTCACTGATTAAGACAGGTATTTGCTGATGACGTGCTTCACGCGCTTGTTTTTCACGCTCTGCCCGCAATTGATGAAATTCATAACGCCGTTTGGCTTGCTCTGCTTTTTTATTTTCTTGATTAATTTCACGCACTTCCGCTTTCGCATAGCGATAATAATCCACCAAGGGCAAATTACTGGGGCAAACATAAGCGCAACAGCCGCATTCAATGCAGTCAAAAATATTATATTCCTGCACTTTTTTGAAATCCTTGGCGCGGGCGTACCAATATAATTGCTGCGGCAATAAATTCAGCGGGCAGACTTGTTCACATGCGCCGCAACGAATACAGGGCAAAGCAGGTGTAGGCGGTGTAATGCTGGCAGCACGATGCGCAATTAGGCAATTCGTAGTTTTAATCACGGGCATTTCATCGCTAGACAGGGCAAAACCCATCATCCCGCCGCCCATCACCACCCGTTCTAAATCCGCTTTGCGCCCGCAGGCTTCCAGCAATTCAGACATCGGCGTGCCGAGCAAAACTTCTAAATTTTGCGGACGTTCCACCCCATCGCCCGTAATGGTGACGACCCGCGAAACCAAAGGTCTGCCGCGTTGCACCGCCCGATAAACCGCCCGCGCAGTTTCAATATTGTGCATCACAATGCCAAATTCTGAGGATTGCTGACTGCGCCCAATTTCAATGCCGAGCAGAATTCTAATTAATTGTCGTGCGCCGCCGCTGGGGTAAAGCGTGGGAATTTTAATCAGTTCCCAGCCTTGAATCGCGGTATGTTCTAAAGCATCTTGCAAAGCTTCATAGGCTTCGGATTTATTGTCTTCGACTGCAATAATGCCGCGTTTCGCCCCGCCCAACACATGGCGCATGATTTCTGCCCCCGTGATGACATCGAGCGGACGCTCCTGCATTAAACGGTCATCGCAAGTAATATAGGGTTCACATTCTGCCCCGTTGATAATTAAGGTATTAATCCCTTGCGGCTTTAATTTAATATGCGTTGGAAAACCCGCGCCCCCCAAACCGACAACCCCCGCTTGGGCAATGTGACGACGCACTAAATTCGGGTCAAGCTGTTGATAATACTCCAAAGGCTGACGCGCAATCCATTCATCTTTGCCATCGGTTTCGATGATGATACACATCGCAGTCAAGCCCGAGGGATGCGGCACTTCACGCGCTTCAATCGCCAGCACCGTACCTGAACTGGAGGCATGAATCGGCGCACTCATCAAAGAATCTTGATTTTCGCCACGACAACGCGCAATCACTTGTCCCGCCAACACCCGTTCACCAATACTCACAATCGGTTCAGTGGGAACGCCTAAATGTTGTAACAAGGGCAAAATCAAAAGCTTAGGAATTTTGGCTTGCACAATCGCTTGTTCGCTGGAAATGCGTTTGTGCCCGTCAACATGTACGCCGCCGTTAAATTTCCACAATTGCATTAGGCTCTCCCCACGGTGTTAAGCAAAGGGTAGGGGA
>Ga0209599_10001507_pt1 | contig 10927 bp, 7 predicted proteins | sample Shrwel_input2_FT_FD_187534 | JGI IMG/M metagenome (GOLD analysis project Ga0209599, IMG submission 187534) | Subsurface microbial communities from deep shales in Ohio, USA - Utica-3 well 1 S input2 FT (SPAdes) (version 2) ... | reverse complement strand
AAAAGCATTTTTTTTTTTTTTTTCAAATGTATCATTTTAAATTTAAGATTTTCCAATACGGAGGTGTTTTGGATTGTAGCGGGTTCTTGTACTTTTCAAAAGGCGTTTTAAACCTGCAACGATGATGTTTAAAGGATGGAAGAGGGTTGATTCGTTAAAAAATTGCTGCTAACTCAACTTTGACAAATTTATTGTGTTGAATATGAAATATTAACGATTAATATTTGTTATTTTAACAAAAATTTAAGATGTTTGCCGCCAATTAACTCAAATCAAGATTAATATGAGATCTAAGTTTAAATGGATTTTTACGCTTTTATTGGCGTTAACAATGCAGTTTTCTTTTGCTCAGGAGAAAACTATTACAGGAGTTGTGTCAGATGCGACGGGGCCTCTTCCGGGGGCGAATGTGGTGGTTAAAGGAACACAACGCGGTGTGTCTACCGGGTTTGATGGAAGTTATTCTATCAAAGCAAAAGAAGGAGAGCAATTAGTTTACTCATTTATGGGGTTAACAGATGTTGTTAAGACTGTCGGAGATGCTTCGGTAATGAATATTTCTATGCAAGATGATACTAAGAAATTAGGGGAAGTTGTTGTACAAGCTTTTGGTATCAAAAAACGTAAAGATGCGGTTACCTCTTCACAACAACAAGTATCTAATAAAGAATTAACACAGGCATCAAATCCTAGTGTTATTACTTCATTGGCAGGTAAAGTTTCTGGGGTACAGATAAATACAACCAGTAATGGTGCGAATCCTAATACGAGAATCGTAATGAGAGGAATGCGTTCTATTTCTGGGGATAACAGAGCTTTAGTTGTAATTGACGGTGCGATTTCTTCTGCCGAAATTTTAGCTCAATTACCTCCAGACATTGTAGAGTCTGCTAATATCATAAAAGGGTCGCAAGGTGCTGCTTTATATGGTGAGCAAGGGGTGAATGGAGTGGTTATTGTGACTACCAAAAAAGGTGGAAAAGGCGATAAAATAAAGGTAAATGTTAATACATCAGTCGATTTTGAAGACTTAGCTTTTTTACCAGAAAGACAAACTAAGTATGGACAAGGTTGGGCTACTGACTTATCTTTTACAGGAGGATCATTGCCAGGGGGTAATGGTTTTGTGCCTTGGGAAAATGGAGCGTGGGGACCAGCTTTTAACGATCCTAACATGCCGGCTACGGTTCCTGTTGGATTGCCACAAGCTGATGGTAATTTCTTGTTTACAAAATGGGCACCTATAAAAGATAATATTGCACAGTTTTTCCAACTGGGAGCAACAAATCAAACGGGTGTGAATTTAAGTTACGGTAACAGTAAATCTAATATTTTACTTTCTTATAACCGACAAGAGACAGAATTCGTTATCAAGAATGATAATTTAATTAGAAATACGATTACATTAAAAGCCGATACTAAATTGGGGAAATGGAATCTTGGTGGAAATATAAATTATATTGTTCAAGGGACCTCTGAAACAGATGGCGATTTGTATAATGATTTAATGCAAACTGCGTCTAATATTCCGGTGGGTAGGTTTAATCATGGAAAAAACGAGCACCACTGGACAGTATATTATAAATCACCTTATTTTTTAAGAGATGCGGTTAGAAATGATTCTGATTCGGACGTTTTAAATGCTACGGCTGATTTCGGATATGAGCTTAATAAAAACATCAGTGTTAGTTTAAGAGCTAATTACCTAGAGAATTATAGAAGAAGATTTCAACACAATGACGGTTATGGAAATTCGTTCTTAGATTTCGAATATCTTCTACAAGATGATTATTCTTATGGAGGAGATAATGCCCCAACTTATGGAGATTTGGGAGGTTCTACAATAGCTTCGTATTATGTAGAATCAGTGAATAAAAGCAGTAAGTTCTATTCTGACTTTTTAATTAATTTAAATTATGATTTTACCGAAAACATTAGTTTTAAATCTAATATCGGATTCAATGTACAAGACCAAAAACTTTTAAATTCTGGTCGAGGAGGAGCAAATCTAAATACACCAGGATGGTATAATATGCAGAACGTTTTGAATCCTTATGGACCTACTTATTCTGATGCTGTTGTAAATATGCGTGATTTAAACAGTGACTTTAGAACCCGAAAAGTTGGGGCTTTTGTAAATGTTGATTTAGATTACAAAGATTACTTATTCTTTAATGTTACTGGTCGTTATGATAAATCATCAGTACTTTATGATACGTTAGGGAATCCAGGGGCTAAAAACGATGGATATTTTTATCCAAGTGTGGGAGTATCTTTTATTCCAACTAAAGCATTCGTGAATTTAGAAAATAATAAGATTTTGAATTATTTGAAATTGGCTTCTTCTTATGTAGTTGTGGCTAATACATCAGCTATTTCTCCTTATGATGTAAATGATATTATTGAGCCAAGTAGAGGGTATCCTAGAGGGTTTGTATTTCCATCGGCACCAACAGCTCCTAATATAAAACCAGAGTATGTAACGACAATGGAAGCTACAGTAAACTCGTCATGGTTTGATGATAGAATTACGCTTGATGCTTCTGTTTATCAGCAAGATACTCAGGATTTGATTTCTAGAAGATTCGTTTCAAGAGCATCTGGTTTAGCTTCACTTACAACTAATGTAGGAGATTTGCGTAACAAAGGATTTGAACTGGATTTAGGAATAACTCCTATAAAAACTAGTGGAGGTTTTGTATGGAATATGAAAGCAAGTTACGCAACCTTCAACACAAAAATCACTAAATTAGCAGAAGGTTTAGAAAGTGCTCCTTTATTAAGAAATGGGTTTGTTGGCGTATTTGCAGAAGTGGGTGAAGATTTTCCATTAATTAAAGGAACTAAATATGTGAGAGATGTTAATGGTAATATTATTGTTGATTCATTTGGAAACCCAGAACAAACCTCGACTTATGAAAAATTAGGAAAGGCAAGTCCGGATTATATCTTAGGATTCACAAACTCTTTTGAATACAAAGGGCTTAAATTAACGGCTGTAGCGGATTTTAGAACGGGTCACAAAATTTACACTGAAACGATTGGTAGTTTAGGTTTTGCAGGTCACTTAGTAGAATCAGCTGGCTTTGATAGAAATGTAGGATATGTAATTCCTGGTTCGGTTGATATAGACGGAAATACTAATACACTTCCTGTTGGTGGTGGTGGATATGCTGGAGTGCAAGATTATTTTATCAATACTTACACCGGTACAGGAGAAACGAATGTGGTAGATGCTACTGCCTTAAAAATTAGAGAAATAGCATTAAGTTATTCGTTGCCAAGTAAGTTGATTGAGAAAGTGGGAATCGAAAATTTTAGAATTGGAATAAATGCCAGAAATCCATTCGTGTTTTTAGGTAACCCTTTCAAAGGAAAAATGACTTATTCTAACAAAGGATATACTGATCCGGAAGCTTCTATTAGTGATGAGCCTTCCAAACGAAATTTTTATGGTAATGCTATGGGACTTTCAGATATTGGGAAGTATCCAACAACGAAGACTTATGGTTTTACAGTTAATGTAACTTTCTAATGTATAGAATTATGAAAAAAATAAAATTTTTAATTCCCGTTTTAGCTTTTTTCCTTTATTCATGTGATGAATATTTGGATATTAATGATACACCAAATGATATTGGTGCCGTTAATGCGACAGCTGATAAATTATTGCCTGCTGCACAGCACGAATCGTATGTTATTCAGGCTACCACAATGAATACATTAGGTAATGTGTTTTCTAATGCGTGGGCTGGAAACGTGTCTTCTTTTGCAGGACCGTTTGACAACGAATATCGTTTAAATTTAAGTACTTCTTTTTATAGCGGTATATGGGATGGTTTGTATCGATCATTGAATAATTTTCAAGCAATTATTGATATGGACAATGAAAATGGTGATTTAAACAATTATCAAGCTATTGCTAAAATTACCAGAGCACATTATATGCAATACATTGTAGATTTGTATGGAGATGCTCCTTTTTCTGAATCTTGGAAAGGGAAAGAAAATTTAACTCCTGCTTATGATAATGATGAGGATATTTATAAAGATCTAATTGCTGATTTGGAAGAGGCTCGTAATCTAATAGACAATGCTCCAACTACAGCATTAAATCCTTCGTCTAACGATGTAATGCTGAAAGGACAAATGGCCGATTGGATAAAATTTGCCAACACTTTAGAATTAAGATTGTTATTGAGAATGTCTAATGTGACAGGAACTCTAGCGACCTATAGAGATGATAAATTAGCTGCCATTGCGGCAGGCCCTTTTATTACCAACGATGTTATTGTTAACCCTGGATATTCTGCAGCTTCAAATGCTCATATGAATCCAGCGGTGTTAGAATATGTTTATGATGCAGGGGGAAATGCGAATCAAAATTCGACTTTCTTAACCATGTCAGGACATGCTTATAAATGTTTGCAAAGTACCGCAACTACAAATTATAACAATACTGGGGATTCGAAAGAAATCATATCTGGCTCGGGGGTGTTCTATCCAAATGTAACCGATCCTCGTTCACTTCGTTTGTTTGCTCCAGGTACAGGAAGTATCAGAAGAGCTGTAACCCAAGGGGCTACAGTGGCAAACATTACTACCCCAGCAGCTAACCCTCAAATTGGTAAACCATGTGTAATTGGGATATTAGGACATTTTAACTTATACAATACGCATGGCGTAAATGGTGTAAAAGATTATGCAACAGAAAACGGATATGTAATGACTTATGCTGAAGCGTGTTTTTTACAAGCTGAAGCTGCGGTTAGATGGCCTTCATTGTTTACCGGGGCACAATCAGCTTTTAATGCCGGAATAAATAGAAGTATGTCTATGAGAGTAGTTCTTAATGGTGCGCCACAATACGTAACAGCCATCAATAACAAACCATGGTTTGGGTTGACAGCTTCTACTACTTTCAATCAAAAGATACATGCCATATTGTATCAAAAATGGATTGCCTTAATGGGAATTCATGGTATTGAGTCGTATATTGACTATACAAGAACGGGTTATCCATTAACTCCGTTAGCTTTAACTGCTACTCAAGCTAGAAAACCATACAGATTAATGTATCCGCAATCAGAATATTCTGCAAATGCGAACCATGTTCCCGTGATGACCGAATCAGATTGTTTTACTAAAAACACCTTGACTCCATTCTGGGCACAATAATCCAATCATTTTATACAGTAAAAAAACCTCGCTTTTGCGGGGTTTTTTTATTTCTTTTCATTTTCCTACTTTTGTACTTCATATTTTCAAAATGAAGTATTTCTTTTATTCGTTATTCTTACTTGTTTCTGTTTTTGGACTGGCTCAAAATAAAGGGGCCGAAATTAAATCGGATTCCACTAGAAAGTCAATCCGTCAAGCTCCAAAACAAAATCCCAAAGCACCACACGATTGGTATAAAATATACTCGTTGGCTAAAGATACTGTCTATGTAGATACTTCGTTGACCATTAAAAGTGATTATAAATACAATTATCTCCGAAAGGATAATTTTGGTCTTTTGCCTTTTGCAAACGATGGACAAACCTACAACACTCTGTATTTTGGATACAACAACACTTCTGCCTTACCGGAATTTGGATTTAAGTCCAAACACTTTAATTACTTACCGGTAAAGGATATTAATTATTATTCGGTGCCTACACCGTTAACGGAATTGTATTTTAAAACAGTTTTAGAGCAAGGGCAAAATGTAGATGCTTTAGTGGCTTTAAATACATCCAAGAATCTTAATTTCTCTATTGCTTATAAAGGGCTGAGGTCGTTAGGGAAATACCAAAATTCGCTCTCGAGTACCGGAAATTTCCGATTTACCACTAGTTACCATACCTCCAACAAGCGTTACAATCTTAATTTGCATTATGTCGCTCAAGATATTTTGAATCAGGAAAACGGTGGTTTATTAAATAAAGAGAATTTCGAATCAGGTGACCCGCAGTTCAACGATCGTTCCCGTTTGGATATAGTGATAGATTCTGCGAAGACTATACTTAAAGGGAAGCGTTATTTTATTGATCATTCGTTCCGAATAAACAAAAACGATGCTTCTAATAATGTGTTTTTGGAGCATCAGTTTAGTTATGAAACCAAGTCCTATAATTTTCAAAAAACGACTAAAACCGATTATTTTGGAGAGGGTTATGTAACCAAAAATTACGATGATTTAACCAAGTCTAATGCGGTCTACAATAAATTAGGAGCAACTTTTTCCAATTCAACCATCGGAAAGTTTAATGTTTTCTCTGAAATAATGAGTTATAATTATTTTTATGACCGAATTTTAATCTCCAACAATCAAATAGTTGTCCCCAATTCTACTAATCAACAATTGCTGGCTTTAGGAGGGAAATATTTTTACAACAAAGGAAAAATTAGAGGGGAAGCCTTATTCTCTAAAGGTATTTCCAAACAAACTTTTTCTACTTTAGACCTTTTTGCCAAGTACAGTATTAATGAAAAAAACAGCATTTCCGCGCAATACCAAAATTTGAGTAAAGTGCCCGATTTGAATTATACCTTATACCAAAGTGATTTTGTGCATTACAATTGGTACAACAGTTTCGAAAACGAAAAGATTAACTCATTAAAAGTAAAAGCGCAAACCCAATGGTTTTCCGCCGAAGCGCAACTTACCCTGCTTACCGATCATTTGTATTTTAGCAATGACGATGCCACACAAGCTACGCTGCTGGTGACTCCAAAGCAATACTCAGGAAGTATTAATTACCTTTCCATAAAAGCGGAAAAAGAAATTAAATTCGGGAAATTCGCGTTAGACAATACTTTCTTGTATCAGAAAGTGGTTCAAAATGACGACATCCTTAATGTGCCACAATTTGTTACCCGAAACACGCTTTATTTTTCTGATTATGTCTTCAAAAAAGCCATGTATTTACAAACCGGATTTACGTTTCAGTATTTTACAAGCTATTATGCCAACAGTTACAATCCGTTAATTGCCGAATTTTATAACCAAAACACGACCAAAATTGGGGCCTTCCCAATGGTTGATTTTTTTATCAACGGACGCATACGCCAAACTCGTATTTTTCTGAAAGCAGAGCATTTTAATTCTGGTTTTACCGGCAATAAATTTTATTCGGCACCTAATTATCCGTACAAAGATTTTGTTGTGCGTTTCGGATTAGTGTGGAATTTCTTCCAATAATTTGACAGCATTATTTACCTTTGCATAGTTTTTTAAACTATACATCTTAATCTTAAAAGAAAAAATAAAATGCAATACGCAAAAAACATATTAGAAACCATTGGTAATACTCCGTTGGTGAAATTAAATAAAGTAACTGCGGAAATTGATGCTTTGGTGTTGGCCAAAGTAGAAACTTTCAATCCAGGCAATTCGGTAAAAGACCGTATGGCGGTTAAAATGATTGAAGATGCTGAGGCGGATGGTCGCTTAAAACCAGGCGGAACTATTATTGAAGGAACTTCAGGGAACACGGGTATGGGATTGGCATTGGCAGCAATTGTAAAAGGCTATAAATGTATTTTTGTAATTTCAGATAAACAATCGAAAGAAAAATCAGATATTCTTCGTGCGGTGGGTGCTAAAGTGATTGTATGTCCTACCGATGTAGAACCCACCGATCCTCGTTCGTATTACTCGGTTTCTAAAAGATTGGGCGAAGAAATTCCAAATTCTTGGTATGTAAACCAATACGACAATCCGAGTAATGCTACGGCTCATTACGAGCAAACAGGTCCTGAAATTTGGGAACAAACCGAAGGTAAAATTACCCACTTTGTAGTTGGAGTAGGAACAGGAGGAACGATTTCTGGAGTGGCTAAATATTTGAAAGAAAAGAATCCGAATATTAAAATTTGGGGAATTGATACTTATGGTTCGGTTTTCAAGAAATACCATGAAACAGGTATTTTTGACGAAAATGAAATCTATTCGTATATCACCGAAGGAATTGGAGAAGATATTTTACCCAAAAACGTCGATTTCTCATTAATCGATGGTTTTACAAAAGTGACCGACAAAGATGCGGCTGTTTACACCAGAAAAATAGCTTTAGAAGAAGGGATTTTTGTGGGAAATTCTGCAGGTGCGGCTATAAAAGGATTATTGCAGTTAAAAGAGCATTTTACAAAGGACGATGTAGTGGTGGTTTTATTCCACGATTCAGGAAGTCGTTATGTGGGAAAAATGTTTAACGACGATTGGATGCGTGAACGCGGTTTCTTGGAAGAAGAAATAACTAAAGCAGAAGATTTAATCAAAGAACATATTGACAAACCTTTAGTTTTTGTGAGAACCGAAGAGTTGGTTTCACACGCTATCGAACGCATGCGTAAATACAAAATCTCTCAAATTCCGGTAATTGATGTCAATGGATTTGTAGGATCAGTAGACGAATCGGATTTGTTTCAAGCTTACATTGCCGACAAAGATGTGGCCGACAAACCTATCCGAGAAGTAATGGGCAAACCTTTTCCAATTGTACAGTTAGGTGCTTCGGTAGAAGAAGTTTCTAAACTAATCAACAAAGACAATCAAGCCGTCTTGGTTGATTTAGGAAATGGAAAACACCATATTATCACGAAACACGATATTATCAATTCGATAAAATAATTTTTCTTAAAATTTTTTTTAACCTGCAAGCCCTCAAATGTTTGCAGGTTTTTCTTTTTTTAGTACTTTTGAAGTATACATGCCCATTTATTTTTATACGCCACATTATGAAAGAAGATTTTTTGCACTACGTATGGCAAAACAAAAAAATTGATTTTGCTAATCTCACCACCACTCAAGGAGAATTGCTCCAGATTCTAAATTCAGGTAATTATTTACAACAAGCAGGTCCTGATTTTTTTAATGCTCAAATTGTAATCGGAAACCAGAAATGGGCAGGGAATGTAGAAATTCACCTGAAATCCTCCGATTGGTATTTGCACCATCATGAAACCGACGGGAATTACGACAATGTAATTTTACACGTCGTTTGGGAAAATGACACTGAAATTTTTAGGAAAAATAATACTGAAATTCCTGTTTTAGAACTTAAAAAGTATGTTTCCAAAGATTTAATCCATCAATATCAAAAACTAAAAGTAAAAAAAACGTGGATTAACTGTCAGAACGATATCCAGTCAGTGCCTCATTTTGTTTTGAAAAATTGGCAGGAACGCTTGTTTTTTGAACGATTAGAACGTAAATCCAATCCAATTTTACAATTGTTGGAGGAAAATAATCACGATTGGGAAGCTACTTTGTTTTGTTTTCTTGCCAAAAATTTCGGATTGAATACCAATGGTGAAGCTTTTTTTGAAATGGTAAAAACCATTCCGTTTTCTGTCATCCGAAAAGAAAGTTTTGATGTACAATATCTAGAAGCGTTGTTGTTTGGACAGGCCAATTTAATTCCTGAAAATCCAGAAGATCATTATGCTAAAGACTTACGGAATTTATACGATTACATCGCGATAAAATATAAGTTAGATAAAAAAGCAAACGAACCTGTTCATTTTTTTCGATTGCGTCCGGATAATTTCCCTACGGTTCGGTTGGCGCAATTGGCAATGCTGTACCACACCCAGCGCAATTTGTTTTCTAAAATAATAGCGGCAAAATCTATTGCAACGCTTCATAAGCTTTTTAATGTGTCTGTCTCAGAGTATTGGTTGCATCATTATAATTTTGAAAAACCCTCCAAATTCAAAGAAAAAAGACTTTCCAGATCGTTTGTAGATTTGCTGCTGATGAATACCATCATCCCTTTTCAGTTTGCTTACGAACGAAGTTTAGGGAAAGAAAGTGCAGAAGAAAATATTAATATGCTTGAGCAGATTCAACCCGAGAAAAATGCAATTATAGACAAGTTTAAGGAGTACGGAATCGCTTGTAATTCTGCTTTCGAAAGCCAAGCCTTATTGGAATTAAAAAGAGAATATTGTGACCGAGGACAATGTTTACAATGTGCTATTGGTTTGGAACTTTTGAAGAATTGAAATTTTATTGTAGTTTTATAAGCGAATAAAAAATAAACAAACGGTGTCACTAGTAATTCAACTCAAATATTTTTTCGAAAAGCAAGGTTTTCATATTGCTTCCCGATTGGCTGACCGATTGGGCATGCGTGCCAACAGTGTGCGTTTGTTTTTTATCTATATTTCCTTTGTTACCGCAGGATTGTGGTTTGGGGTGTATCTTACCTTGGGGTTTATTATAAAATTAAAAGATTTGGTTCGAGCGAAAAGGTCCTCCGTTTTCGATCTGTAGCATATGGAATTTAAAGAATACTTTCATTTCAATAAAGGGCAACGTACAGGTTTGCTTATTTTGGTAGGGTTAATTGTTGTGCAGCAATTGGCCTATTTTTTTATTGATTTTAAGCCAAAACAGCAAATAACAGCCGAAGACCAACAGTGGCTGGCGTTGCAAACGGAAATTGATTCGTTAAAAAATAATGTTGAGGATTCCGGCTATAAAATTTATCCCTTTAATCCTAATTTTATCACTGACTTCAAGGGGTATAAATTAGGAATGAGCGTGGCCGAAATTGACCGATTGTTGGCTTTTCGAAAAGCAGGAAAATTTGCCAATTCGGCAGAAGAATTTCAGCAGGTTACCCAAATTTCTGATTCTTTGTTGGCCAAAATTGCTCCGCACTTCAAATTCCCAGATTGGGTTAAAAATAAAAAGAATAGGGATGTGGCGTATTCAAAATCTGAATACAAGCCTTATGAGAAAACCGTCAAGAAAATTATCGTCCAAGATATCAATACGGCTACCAAAGAAGAGTTGATGAAAATTTTTGGAATAGGGGATGCCATTTCGGAACGAATTATAAAACAACGTGAAATATTTGGCGGATTTATCAGTATGGAACAAATGCAGGATATATGGGGACTTACTCCAGAAGTCATTTATGAGCTAAATAAA
>Ga0209599_10001504_pt1 | contig 10942 bp, 7 predicted proteins | sample Shrwel_input2_FT_FD_187534 | JGI IMG/M metagenome (GOLD analysis project Ga0209599, IMG submission 187534) | Subsurface microbial communities from deep shales in Ohio, USA - Utica-3 well 1 S input2 FT (SPAdes) (version 2) ... | reverse complement strand
TTTTTCAATTTGGCTTTCTCCCATCATTTTGACATTGCAATATTCTTAATCATCCCATTAAATATAAAATAATGAAAAGGTAACATACTGTACCAATACAGCCTTCCCCAAATGCCTTTGGGACGAAATGTTGCAATTTGATGCAGTGTGTTATCCTTATCTATTCTAAATTCTAACCAAGCTTCTCCTGGAACTTTCATTTCCGCAAAAAGGAGTAAGCGTTTATTTTCTTTGTCGGCCAAAATCACCCGCCAAAAATCCAAGGCATCTCCCGTATCCAAATGGTTGGGACTCGTTCTACCGCGACGCAAACCCACTCCACCAAAAAGCTTGTCTATAAATCCTCGTATTTGCCACATCCAACTGCCATAATACCAACCTTTATCTCCTCCTATCGCCCAAATATTTTGCAAGGCTGTATCTGGATGCTCTATTTTGATTGTTTTGCTATCTTTTAAACAGCCGTATTTTGGAATCTGAATGTAACTACTCAGATTATATTTAAAACTACTACTGGCTAAACTGTCTTTCCAACTGGAAACCACTAAATTTTGCTCTATTTTTTTGAAAGCTAATTTAATGGCATCCACGTAAGAAATTGGCTTAATCTGCAACATTTTTTGAAGCTCATTGTCTTTGCAGATTACTTCCACTTTCATACTGTCGACCAAATTCATGGCTAATTTAAAACTAGTAGAAGTCACAAAATACAACCAATAGGAAGATAATTTTGGAGTCATGACCGGAACGGAAATCATCCAAATCTTAAAACCTCTGGTTTTAGCATACAATTGCATCATTTGCTTGTAACTGATAATGTTTGGCCCTCCAATGTCGAACGATTTATTATAACAGTCTACCCTATTTATAACTCCTATTAAATACTGAATGACGTCGCGAATGGCGATGGGTTGCGTTTTGGTTAACACCCATTTTGGGGTAATCATTACCGGCAATTTTTCGCATAAATCCCGAATGATTTCAAAAGAAGAACTTCCAGAGCCTACGATAATTCCGGCTCGTAGGACAGTTAGCTTAAATTTTCCTTGATATAATATGTTTTCAACATTGTTTCTAGATTTCATGTGTTTGGACAAGTTGGGATCATTGACAATACCACTCAAATAAATTACTTGATTGACATTCATGTGATTCATATAAGCATTGAAATGCCGGGCTGCTTTGGCTTCCAAATCATCAAAATCATGAATGGAACTTGCCATCGAATGAATGAGATAATAGGCTACATCAATCTGTATCGGGCAATTTTCAAAATCCAATTCATTCAAAAAATCGATTTCCCAAACGGTAATCAATTCCAATGTTTTTTCCACTAAACCCAATCGCTTTTTATCCCGCACACAACATACCACTTCATGACCTTGTGCTAACAATTCAGGGAGTAACCTCCTTCCTACATAACCATTGGCACCTGTTAGAAGAATTTTCATGATTGTGTGTTTTTTAAAGTACCCATTCCGCCATCAACACTTAAAACTTGACCTGTAACCCAACTGGAATCTTCGGTAAGCAAATAAAAAACTGCCTTTGCAATTTCAAGAGGTTCGCCAATTTTTTGCATGGGGTTTCTTTTTTGCATGGCTTCTATTTTTTCCGGTGTCGATAAGAATTTTTCTCCCAATGGAGTATCAACTAATGACGGAGCAATACAATTGACCCGTATAGAAGGAGCAAACTCGGCAGCCAAGGATTTGGTTAACCCTTCAATTGCTCCTTTTGCCATTGCTATGGAAGCATGAAAAGGCAAACCTAATTGAACGGCTACTGAACTAATTAAAACCACTGAAGATGACGGAGCCTTTTTTAAATTAATCAAATACTTTTGAATAACATGGACAGCTCCCAAAGCATTCACCTCAAAATCATGTTGAAACTCTTCGGGTTTCAATCGATGAAAAGGTTTTAAATTAATGGTTCCTGGAAAATAAACGATGCCGTCGATGGTTATGTCTAATTCCGGCAGTAAATTTGATTGGTATCCTTCAACTTTATAAAAAGTATCATACCCAAAACTATTTTCTTTAGTACTTATTGCAATTATTGTAGCGCCTTTTTCTGTTAAAACACGAAAAGTTTCATTAGCAATGGCACTTGATGCTCCGACAAACAGATACGTCTTCATTTCTTTTTATGTGTTTAAATATTGTTTAACATTATTTAAACAAAGTTAAACAATATTTAAACACAATCCAGCTTACCTAAACAAAAAAGGTTAGAGCATTCTCTAACCTTTTTTATAAATTTAATTGTTACTTCACTTCAGCAAAAGTATCGCCTTGTCTTAAATCTCCTGTTTTATACCCTTTCATGAACCAGTATTTTCGTTGCTCGGAAGTACCGTGGGTAAATGATTCGGGGACTACGTATCCTTGCATACGGTTTTGAATGGCATCATCACCTACTGCTTGAGCTGCACTTAAAGCTTCGTCTATGTCATCTATATCAAGATTTTGCTGGTTGTGGCGTGCCCAAACCCCTGCATAGAAATCGGCTTGAAGTTCTAGGGCAACTGAAAGTTTGTTGCCATCTTCCTGACTCATTTTTGATTGTAGTTGACGTACTTTATTGGAAGTTCCCAAAACGGTTTGTATATGATGTCCCACTTCATGGGCAATGACATAAGCTATGGCAAAGTCTCCCCCTTTGGCCCCAAAACGAGTTTGCAGTTCATTAAAAAACGCCAAGTCCATGTATACTTTTTCGTCACCTGGACAATAAAATGGTCCTGAAGATGCAGAGGCTGAACCACAAGCGGTTTCAACAGCATCAGTAAACAATACCATTTTAGGTTGACGGTATTCAATATTATTCTCGGCAAGAATTCTTCCAAAAATATCTTCGGTATCTGCAAAAACTGTCGCTACAAATTCGCCTACTTGTTTGTCTTCTTCAGAAAGTTCTTGAACCCCGGTAGTGGTTGTCGTGGATTGTTGTTGGTTCATTTGTTCCAACATTGGTGTAATCATTTGACCCGTTTCCCCTCCGAATAAATTAAGCAACAAAATAATAATCCCGAGTGCTCCACCGCCGGCTATTACTTTTCCTCCGGCTGACATGCCTCTTCGGTCTTCTACATTATCGCTTTGACGTCTTCCTTGCCATTTCATCTTTTTTAATTTAGTTTGTTATTCATATTTATTAATTCATTTTTCTCAACCATTTAATCAGTACATTTTCAAATAAATCTCTGTTTATAGGTTTTGAAACATAGTCGTTCATTCCTGATTCTATGCATTTTTCTTTTTCTCCTTTTATGGTGCCTGCTGTTAATGCTATAATGGGTACCGTGGAATTAAATTTTCTTATTTGTTGAGCTGCTTCATAACCGTTTAACACGGGCATTTGAATATCTAAAAGTACAATATCAGGTTGGGACTCTAAGCATTTTTCTACACCTTTTTTTCCGTCTTCTGCTTCAAAAAGTAAAGCATTAGGAAAAATTTTCTTTAACAATGTTCGAACCAACATCATATTTATTTTGTTATCTTCTACAATCAGGATACGTTTGGTTAATTGTAAAACATCTTTTACTAATTGGGCACTAATATTTTCATATTCGACTTCGATAGCGTTAAGATTAATCGTATTACATTTTTTATCATTAAAAAAGTGTAAATCTAATTTGAAATAAAAAGTACTTCCTTTTCTATAGAGACTGTCGAGTTGAAGTTCGCTTCCCATTAGTTTTAAAATATTATTAGAAATCGCCAAGCCTAATCCTGTACCACCATATTTACGTGTGGTTGAATTGTCTTCTTGTGAAAAAGGCTCGAATATTTTTTTAAGATTGTCTTTTTTAATTCCAATCCCGCTATCGATAACTTGAAAGGTAATTAGTGCTTTGTGATCAATGACCGATTCAAGTTTTATATTTAATGTTACCTTTCCTTTATCGGTAAACTTGACGGCATTGGAAAGCAGATTGAGTAAAATTTGCTTTAATCTTAAAGCGTCTGTCAAGACACAATGAGGAACGTTTTCATCGATATTTAATTCAAGTTGAATGTTTTTTTGTTGGGAATCAAAACGAATGATGTCCATAATTTGATTGACCAATTCATACAAATCACTTCTTTGGTACTCTAAATCAAATTTACCGGTTTCAATTTTTGAGAAATCCAAAATATCATTCACCACATCTAACAAAATATCTGCCGATTGATTTACTGTGGCCACATATTCTAGTTGTGATTCATCCAGCTGGGTATCCTTCAACAAATCGGTAAAGCCAATAATAGCATTTAATGGTGTTCTAATTTCATGACTCATATTGGCCAAGAAATCGGATTTGGCTTTATTGGAGGCCTGGGCTAATTCGCGCGCTTTTATTTCATTCTCTATTTCTTTTTTCTGTGTAATATCTAATATGATTCCTTCTAGAAACTGAACTTTATCATCTTTAACAATGGCATCTCCAAATTCTTCCACCCAAATATAATCGCCCGATTTTTTTTTGAGTCTGTAGGTAAAATGCAAGGGTTTTCTATCTTTAATTGCTTCTTTGTTGAGTTTTATGAGATTTTCCTTGTCATCAGGATGTACCAGATCGATTAAATAAATTTTATTTTCCAGAAAATCTGATTTATCATATCCTGTAAGATTTTCGATTTCATCATTAACGTATAGTTTTGAATATTTTTCATCATTTTCAGATAAATAAACCGTTCCGGGTATGTTATCAGCCAATAATTTGAAACGCTCTTCGCTTTGAATTAATAGATTTTCATTGTCAATTCTTTCTATAGCAGTAGAGATATTATTAGCTAAAATTTGGAGTACTCCTATTTCGTCATCGGTCCAGATTCTCCCTTTAGTACAATCATCTAAACCAATAGAACCATATAATTGATTTTTTACAAAAATAGGAAACACCAATATGGTTAAGGTTCCTTGTTTTTTTAGCCTTTGCTTTATTTCTTGATCTTGAATATCTGCCACGGTGGCAATAAAAACTTTATTTTGAGAAAAATAATCTATAAAAAGAGAATTCTCTGAATGTTTCATATTTTGAAGCTCCTCAAGCGTAATAAGCTTGGTAATAGAATCGTTGACCCATTCGCTTTTAAGGCTCATTGTCTTGGCAGTTGGGTTGTTTTCGAAAAAATAAATCCGATCCACTTTAGTAGCTTTTCCAATAATTTCAAAAATTTTGTAAAAAATAGATTGAATATCATTACTGGCTAAAAGTTTTACCGTGCTCTTGGCAACTGCCGACAATATTTCAGTTTTTTGTTCTAATTTATTTTCTGTTTCTATACGTTTGTATGTTTCGATCGCTAATGATACCACATCTGCTATGGATCTGGCAAAATTAATATCATCATTATCCCATTCTTTTGGTTGATGAGTGGTTTCAAAACCTAAAATAGAGTCTAATTTCCCATTGATCATAACAGGTACATTTAACATCGATTTAATGTTGTTATTAGGGAAATAATCATTTACATATTCCTTCGTTTTTTCGTTATTGTACACATCCGAAGCAACTATGATATTATCATTTTCAAGCGCCTCAAAATAAATGGGGCTTTCTGCTTTATAATCTACTGCACCACTCGAAAAAGTGTTGGTCTCTAATGCAAATAAAGAATAACAATGCAAGCTTTGTTCGCTTACATATTTCCAATAACTAACCCTATCAATTTGTGTTTCTTGCGCAACCGATTGTATAATAGTATTGATTCTTTGGTTGAAAGTTTCATTCTCTAAAAATGATTTGGTCACTAATGAATTAATAATTTTATTGAATTTTTCCAGTTTGTGGTGTCGTTCATTTTTTTCGATTTCTATATTTTTCAAGAGAGTAATATCACGTGCTATAGCTGAAAAACCGTTTACTTTATTATCTCCATTTCGAATAACAGTCACGTTTTGCGAAAGCCACATTTCGGTTCCATCATCTTTAAAGATAGGAAACTCCAAGGAAGGAATTACCTCATTTTGAATGGTATAGTATTGATAAAACTCTTCTACCTTCGCTCTGTAATCTTCTCTGATAAAAATAGAAAAATGCTTTCCTAATGCATCTTTATAATCGAGTCCTAGTATTTTTTGGGCATATTTGTTAATGAAAGTGAATCTACCATATTTATCAATTTCAAAAATGATGTCGGTTGCCGATTCAATCATATTTTGGTATTGATTTTTAACCATTATGCTATCGGTAACATCCTGACCAATACCTACATAAATATCTTCGGAGTATTTAGAGTCTTTCCATTGAATATGTTTATAACTCCCATCTTTACAACGCAATTTTCGAGTATAAATCTGATTGTTAATTTCATAGTTTACTGTAGTAAATTCGGCATCATGAGTTAATTTCCAAAAATTAAATCCTTTAACTTCTTCAGCAGTATAGCCCAATATTTGTTCAATATTTTGACTACAATAAACCACTTCTCCTGCTTTATTCACCGCTAAAACCAAAGAGGTTCCTTTATTGACAATATTGTCAACAAATAAAAAATTATCTTTTACTTTTAAGTTTACTATATACTTGACATGATTAATAATGGCAATTAAAAAGCCAGTATAAATGGTAGCTACCATGAAAACTTTAGGAATTATATGGTAATTGTATAAAACGATAATCAATGAGAAACTCAACATACTAAAAACCCAGTAGTTTTTGTTTGATTTGAAAATGTTATAAGACAACACAAACAGAATAAGCAAATCGAAATAAGTAGAAGCATACTCCGGATTTTCAAAAATCCTATAAATGGTAACCCCATAATAAGCATAAAAAACCAAGGTAAACAACTCCCTGACATGCTCATAGACCATTTTAATTTTTTTACTTAAAAGGTAAATAGAAATCAGAATAAAACCCGTTATGATATTAAATTCAAACGATTCTTTTTGTCTTATTGAAAAATATTCAATTACAAACTCAATTGCGGGAATAGTAATTCCTAAAAACAAAAAATACAAACTGAATTGTTCATTAGAGTTTTCAATCTCAAAATAACTCTTTATTAAATCTTTGTTTACCGTTTCTTGTTTTTTGTAACCATAGAAAACAAAAGCCAATATCAAGCAAGTAAACAGGGCGGCAAACCACCAATCTAGAAAATCGTTATATTTGAAAAACATAACAAAGCCGTCAAAATCATAATATTTGACAAAACTTAAATCATTAATAAATTTAACATTGGGATTTGAAATCATTAAACAGCTGAATTCGTTAAATTTATGGGTTTATCTAATTTACTAAAAAAAATAACACCCCTACTTATTTAGCCGAATTTTTATTTTTTTCTTCAATCCATTTGGACATAAATTTAGTGCTAGAAAATGATTGTTGGTAAAGTAAATTTCCTAAAAAATTTTGCTTTCTATGAGTATTTATTGAGTCTTTTAAAAAATATATTTTTTCAATAAAAGTAATGGCATAATTGTGCCTTGAGAATTTCATTGAAAGTATATTTAACCCATTTGCTTGTTTCTCTCCAAAAAGAGTCGGGTTTTGGTACAACAAAACTGCATTTTGTGCAAAATGGTCTAAATCATCGGTTACAAACCCATTCCAATCATCAGAGCTTGAAATTCCCTCCGCGCCAATTGCAGTGGTTACTGATGGTGTCCCAACTGTCATTGCTTCCAATAACTTCCCTTTGACACCAGCACCAAATCGCAATGGAGCCAGCATAACCCTTGCTTCTTTTATAACCTGTAAAGCATCATCTGCCCTTCCTTTAACCAAAAAACCCTCTTTTTCATGATGCAATTGCATTACTTTTTGAGACGGATAGGCCCCGTAAACATACAGTTTTGATTCTGGTAATTGTTTTTTAATGGGTGTCCAGATTTTTTCTTTCAATTGTTTTACAGCATCCCAGTTGGGTTCGTGCAAAAAATTACCTATAAAAACGAAGTCTCTTTTTTCTTCAAAAGAAAGAATTGTTTGGTCATGGTCATAAAACAGTGGTAAATAATACAATAATTGGCTGTCTATTTTAAAAACATAGTGCAAAATATTCATTTCAAAATCAGAAATAATTAAAGACAAATCACAGCGATAAATGCTGGCAATTTCTCTTTTAGAAACTTCCTCATCTAATAAATCTTCCAATTGAAAATCTATCTGTTTTTTGATCGCCTTTTGACGAGCCAAACGCAAACAATGCAAATCTTCAGTGTCTAAAATTCTGAGAGCATCCGGACAATTTTGAGCCACTCGCCAACCAAATTGTTCTTCAGTTACAAAGCGGTCAAAAATAACATAATCCGGATTTAAGTTCTTAACAAAGAAATCAAAACTGGAAGAATTCAGTTCAATTCGTTCTTTTTTGATGTTCCGACTTTCTAAATCAAAGCTAAAATCGCTTTCTTGAGCCGCCGATGCAAACACAATCTCGAAATCTTGTTCTAAAAACAAATCAATTAACTGCAACATACGTGTGCCAGCTGCCGATGATTTGGGTTCAGGCCAAACCAAACCTATGATTAAAAGAGTGCTTTTCAATTGAAATAATTTTATACAAAATAACAACTATAAATTAGTTCTAAAAAATGTAATTTTGCATTTCAATCAACAAAGAATGTTAGGATTAAAATTAAAAACCGACCCAAAATGGGTAAACATTGCCGAAGGAAATATTGCTGAAATATTATCTGATCATGCCTGGTGCGAGCAAAAGGCTGCCACGAATGCCATTACCATGATTATCAATAACTCTGAAAAAGAAGAATTGGTAACCGAATTGCTCAATATTTCCCGTGAAGAACTGGAGCATTTTCAAATGGTGCATGAGATTATAAAAAAGCGAAAGCTAGAATTTTCGCGAGAAAGAAAAGACGATTATGTAGGGCAATTGGCCAAGTTCTTAAAAAAAGATGGCTCTCGCGAGCAATCATTAGTAGATCGATTATTATTTTCGGCAATGATTGAAGCTAGAAGCTGTGAGCGTTTTAAGGTGCTTTCAGAGAATATTAAAGATGAAGAATTGGCTCAATTTTACAGGGATTTAATGATCAGCGAAGCGGGACATTATACTACTTTCCTAAATTTTGCCCGAAAATACGGTAACGTAGAAGAAGTAAACAAACGTTGGAAAGAATGGATTGATTTTGAAGGAGAACTAATTACCAACTACGGAAAATCAGAAACCATACACGGATAATTTAAAGCGTTCTAATTTGAACGCTTTTTTTATGTAACATTTTTAAAAAGTAAAGTCTAATTAAGAAACTATAAAACATAACAAAATGCAAGCACACGAAATAGATTACCATATTTATGGGGAAGAAATGCAATATGTAGAAATTGAATTGGATCCGCAGGAAGTAGTCGTTGCCGAAGCCGGGAGTTTCATGATGATGGAGAACGGTATCAAAATGGAAACCATTTTTGGAGACGGTTCCGGACAACAGTCTGGGGTATTAGGCAAATTACTGAGTGCAGGAAAACGAATGCTAACCGGAGAAAGCTTATTCATGACTGCCTATCTAAATCAGGATTCAGCAAAACGAAAAGTTTCATTTGCCTCTCCTTATCCAGGAAAAATTGTAGCGATTGATCTGACCCAATACCAAGGCAAGTTTATTTGTCAAAAAGACTCCTTCTTATGTGCAGCCAAAGGTGTTTCGGTGGGTATTGAATTTTCCCGCAAATTAGGCAGAGGTCTTTTTGGAGGCGAAGGTTTTATCATGCAAAAAATTGAAGGAGACGGAATGGCATTCGTACATTCGGGCGGAACGTTGGCTCGAAAAGAATTACAAGCCGGTGAAGTTTTAAAAGTAGACACCGGATGCATTGTAGGTTTTACCAAAGATGTTGATTACGATATCGAATTCATTGGCGGAATTAAAAACTCTATTTTTGGCGGAGAAGGTTTATTTTATGCCACTCTTCGTGGGCCTGGAGTAGTCTATATCCAATCGTTGCCATTTAGCCGATTAGCGGGTAAAATTATTGCTGCCGGTGGCTTTAACAGCACCAAAGAAGAAGGTGGAGTTTTAGGTGGCTTAGGAAAAATAGTAGATGGAATTTAATAACCCACTTCCTTTTATTTGTCTTTTTGGAACCAGCTAAGAATATACCTAGATTTGAGTTAAACTGTCCTGAAATGGATAAAAGTTATAAAACAAAATGCCCCACAAAAATGGGGCATTTTTATTTTAGTATAACTACAAATTATTCTTCTTTTTCCCAAGTTCCTACAACCGAAGTAGCAAGAGCATTTCCTAATACATTGGTAGCGCTACGAAACATATCGCAAAAATGATCAATTGGTAAAATTAAAGCAATTCCCTCTACAGGAATATCAAACATACCACATGTGGCAGCAACAACCACTAAACTGGCTCTAGGCACACCCGCAATTCCTTTACTGGTAAGCATCAAAACCAATAACATGGTCAATTGCGTTGGAATATCTAGAGGAATTCCATAAGCCTGCGCAATAAAAATACTGGCAAACGTCATGTACATCATACTTCCGTCTAGATTAAAAGAATACCCAAGTGGAAGCATAAACGAAACAATTTTATCTTTTACACCAAAACGTTCTAATTCTTCCGTTAATTTTGGAAAAACAGCTTCACTACTTGTGGTACCAAACGCAATTACTAATGGAGACACAATGTGCTTTAAAAGAGTAGTCATTCTGCTCTTTAAAAACAAGTATCCCACCGCTAATAAAACTACCCAAAGCGAGGTAATTCCAACTAGAAACGAGCCAAAATATTTCGCGTAGGTAATTAATAATTCATTCAAATCGCGAATAGCAAAAACCCCCGCAATAGCTCCAAATACTCCTACTGGAGCAAATTTCATTACATAGGTCACCATTTTCAAAATGATGTGAGAAGTTTTATCTAAAGCATTCACTACAGGTTTTGTATAATCTCCTAATGAGGCAGCCGCCAATCCGAAGAAGATAGAAAAAATTACAATTTGTAATATTTCATTGGT
>Ga0209599_10001502_pt1 | contig 10948 bp, 9 predicted proteins | sample Shrwel_input2_FT_FD_187534 | JGI IMG/M metagenome (GOLD analysis project Ga0209599, IMG submission 187534) | Subsurface microbial communities from deep shales in Ohio, USA - Utica-3 well 1 S input2 FT (SPAdes) (version 2) ... | reverse complement strand
TTCTCTATATATCTTTAAACAAAACCAAAAAAGTGTGTGCAGAAAACCCACGCCCGCTGTCCTCCTTCCTACCAATACCGTATTTGAATCGGGGCGCGTGGGCGGGCGCGTAAACTGCACACACTTTTCGACTGCACACACTTTCTCTATATATCTTTAAACAAAACCAAAAAAGTGTGTGCAGAAAACCCACGCCCGCTGTCCTCCTTCCTACCAATACCGTATTTGAATCGGGGCGCGTGGGCGGGCGCGTAAACTGCACACACTTTGGCGCGGCTATGGTGTGGCAAGGTACTCTCAGAGAAAAATTTAGAGCGGGGCGCAACACCGCAAAACGCAATATTTTTATTTTTAAAAAAATATGAGTTCGCGCTCGCTTTTTAAAATAGATATAAGAGTTAATAAGTTAAAAATTTTAAATGCGAACTGGCTATTTTTTGAGTTCGCTTTGAAGCAAAAAAACGTGGGCGGGCGCGGGTCGCTTGTAATTGCAGCTATTTTAGCTATAATGATACACATGCTGACACTCGATATAAAACCACAACCTGCTAACTTCATTAAAGAGTTGCCCTCAAAACAATGTAAACAAGTTTATGTTGCTGTATTAGAGCTTATGAAGAATCCTAAACTAAATGACAGCATAAGCCTTCATGGTTATGCGGGGCTTTTTCGTAAGAATGTAGGAGAGTATCGGATTATTTACCGTTTTGATGATACACATTTATTTGTTCTGTTAGTCGGTAAACGAAACGATAATGATATTTATAGAATGCTTAGGAACTCACAATTATGAACGTTCAAGCGACTGAATTAAAAAACCGTTTAGGTAAATATCTTGACGCGGCTATAAAAGAACCTGTGATAGTTGAAAAAAACGGGCGTAATGCCGCAGTGATTATTTCTTTTGAAGAATACAATCACCTGCTTGAATTAGAAGACTTTTATTGGGGAATAAAAGCATTAGAAGCTGAAAAAGAACAATCTCTTGAAAACGGATTAGAAGTTTTAACTAATATCGTGAAAGAAAAAGGAATTGCTCTTGACGGGAAATGAGTAGTACGAAAAAGTAACTGCTTTGCTTGCTGCAATGAAAGATAAGTATTGGTGTGATTTAGTAATGCAAGTGAAAATGGTTTCTTTCACTTGCCTTTCGTGGCTTGTATGGATTGAAAAGAACAAACAGAGGTCATTATGAGTGCGACATTATACGAACACGACTTCAATGCTTGGATTCACAGCCAAATTGGTTTGCTTACTAATGGAAAGTTCAATGAACTCGATATTCAACACCTTGTTGAAGAATTAGAAGACATGGGGAAAAGTAATTTATCGGAATTAGAAAACCGTTACATTGTCTTAATTGCCCACTTGTTGAAATGGCAATACCAAAATGAACAGAAAAGTAGTAGTTGGTTAGGTACAATAAATGAACAGCGAGTACGTTTATCACGACTGATTAGAAAAAATCCTAGCCTGAAAACTAAGGTAAATGAGGCTATACAGGATGTTTATCCCGATGCTTTAGATTTAGCAATACAGGATACAAACTTAGACATCACAACCTTTCCTGCTAATTGTCCATATACCCATGAACAATTACTAGACAATAAGTTTTTTCCTTAATCCCTAAATTCCTATCGAGACTAAAAAGGGCACGTATTTTATACGTGCCCTTTTGATCTTTTATGCCGTCCTCCTTTCACACCAATACCCTTGCTTCGTGCTAAAATTCCTCTCCCTTAATAACCTTTTTCTGAGTAAATTTACCCTGTGAATAAATTAGTTTTAGGTGATAATTTAGAAATCTTGAAAAGTCTTGAATCAGAATCAGTGGACTTGATTTATTTAGACCCGCCGTTTTTCTCTAATCGAAACTATGAAGTGATATGGGGGGACAAGGGAGAGATAAGAAGTTTTGAAGATAGATGGGTCGGTGGTATAGACCACTACATAACATGGCTAAAAGAACGTGTTGAAGAAATGCACAGAATTCTAAAGCCCACGGGTTCTATTTTCCTTCATTGTGATTGGCACGCTAACGCTTATATTCGTGTGTTAATTCTCGATAAGATTTTTGGGGAACAGAATTTTAGAGGTGAAATTGTTTGGCAACGTAGTTTTGGCACAGGTAGTAGTAAATCTCTTGCAAAAAAATTACCTGTTAATCTTGATAGTATTTTTTGGTATTCAAAAAACTTAGATAAATGTGTTTTCAATATTCAAACGAGGACAATTAATGAAGGTGCATTAAAGCGTTATGATAAAATTGATGAGCAGGGGCGTAGGTTTAAATGGGCTGATATGAGAACTTACTCAAAAGAAAAATTAGAAAAAATGTTGGTTACAGGAGATGCAAAATTTACCACAACAGCAAAAAATCCAATGTATAAAAAATATTTAGATTTGAGCAAAGGAACACCAATTGATACCTTGTGGAATGATTTTGCTTTTATTGGGAATAATGAACGTATAGGCTATCCCACGCAAAAGCCAGAGGCATTGCTTGAACGAATTATCAACATGGCAAGTAATGAAGGGGACGTAATCTTAGACCCGTTTGTAGGCGGGGGAACAACTGTTGCAGTTGCAGAGAAACTTAAACGTCAATGGATAGGGATAGACCAGTCAGTACAAGCGATAAAAGTTTCACAGTTTCGACTCGATAAACAACGTGACTTATTTTCACAGCCCTTTGTCGTGCAACTGCATAAATACGATTATGACACGCTTAGATATTCGGACGCTTTCGAGTTTGAATCTTTTATCGTTACGCAATACGGCGGTATTTCTAACGCTAAACAGCGTGGTGACTTTGGTATAGACGGCAAAACGAAAGAAGGCATTGCCATTCAAGTTAAGCGTTCCGATAACATAGGGCGCAACGTAATCGATAATTTTAAATCGGCATGTGAACGCTTCAATAGCAATTTATTTACTCAGAATAAAGAAGAAAAGAAGCCCGTGGGCGTATTGATAGCGTTTAGCTTTGGAAGGGGGGCGCATCAAGAGGTTGCCCGCTTAAAGAATGAAGCAAACCTGATAATCCAATTATTGGAAGTAAAAGACATTATCCCAATAGCGAAAAAGCCAGTTTTAACGCTAGAGTTCAAAGATTTAGGGCTAGACGCTAAAGAGTTGAGAGAAATTGAGTTCACTGCTACAGGTAAATCGGACGCGGGTATAGAGTTCTATGCTTGGAATTTTGCCTATGAAGAAGAAGCAGGCTTCAAAGCGGACGTGATGATTGATAAGGAAGGCAAGCAAGCCCACAAATTTAAAGCAGGCAATCACTCGATAGCGGTGAAAGTAGTTGATAACGATGGTTTGGAAAGCTTGGAAGTGGTTAAACTGAAAGTGAATGGGGTTGTGAAAGTTTCTGAGTAAAAAGCAGGATTGATTAAGGCTAAAACTGATTCATTAAATCAAATGTTGTCTTGTAAAAAAACAGTTTATTGTCATATTTTGTGACGTATTGCGTTAATATGTGACAGTTTACTTTACTATCATGTAGTTATATTTCATTTAAAACATAGAGTTATTATACTTGCTTTCATAGTGGTTTATTGTTTTTATTAGTTAAATCAATTGTATATATATATGATATTGAATTTCATTGATTATTTGATTGTTTAAAATATCATTGTGCAAAAATGCACTGTGCATTTATGTACATAATGGAGTTATTCATTCGTTTTTTTGATTCAACTACTTAATTTTTCATGAGGTTGCAGTCTTTCTTATTTGCAATTTAATCTCGATTGGCTTAACATAATATCCAGCTTGTAAGCCCTATTGTAAGTCCTCCTTAATTACTTAAGTTGAGGCTTTAGGACAGGCGAAAAAATTTAACCCGTATTCTGTGCACAAATTTTCTTGGCGGAAAATCACAGAAATACGGGCTTCTTCTTACAACAAACAAATCTACTATCGTTAAAAGCAGACAAAGTGATTATTGCGTATTTTTGATTGTTTTGCAAATTCGCTTTTTACTCCTTATAAAGATATTAGATTCCCCAAGTAAAGGGAATCCAAAATTGAAAACGACCGCCAAATTAGTAAGTTATACCGCCTCCTTAAATGCCTTTTTAGCCTCACATGGCTTGCCATTACAGTTTGATAGCCTTCCTCATAGCAAGCAAATTTTACGCGGGCGGGGCTTGAATCCTCATGTTAAAGATAAAGCTTACAAAGGCAAGATATACGCCGCGTTAGACTGGCATATACACCGTTTGAGTGGTGTGCAATATCCTGTTTTAACAGTAGTTAATCAAAAAAACGGTGGCAATAAGACTGTTTACAATGGCTTGGAATATCTCTTAACCCAATTAGATGATACCGCCTTAACACCCTTATATATTGCGCCCGCCGCGCTACCTGAAAAAGAATTAAGCCCCGCCTCAACACCCGCGCCCGCTGTTGAAAAATCTGAAATAGACCGTGCTGCGGCATGGTTCAAAGAAGTTGAAACATTACTCGAAAACCCCGCGCCCACACCCGCGCCACACCCCTATTTAGTGCGTAAGGGGCTAGGCAATTTTAGCCATTTGTTCAAAATAATTAACGGTAAAGTAGCAGGAAAAACAGATAGTTACTTAGTAATTCCCTTCATAAATCATGAAAATGAAGTGGTGTTTTATCAGTTGATAGGAACGCAAGAAACTGACAATAAACGCACGATCAAGCGTAGTGATAGCACAGAAATGAAGGGCTGTTATGCTGTTATTGGTGCTGTTTCTTCATTGCCTACCAATACCGAATACGTTTGTGTTGCTGAGGGTGTTGCCACTGCATTGACCATATACGCCGCTAACATGTCACAGTGCGTAGTTTGTGCATATAACGCTAGCAACATACTGCACGCTGTTGAAAACCTTGTGAAAGTCCATACAGGCGTAAATATCGCGATATTTGCAGACAACAATCATGAAAAATTTGATTCAGGCAAAACAGAAAAAAATACGGGGTTATTTGCAGCCCACGAAACGGCTGCAAAGTATCCAAAGCAGGTAAAAATCTACTTAAGCCCTCGTGGTTTTGCAGATTTTAACGATTACTATCAAGCCTCGGGCTTACTTTCAGAGAAAAAAGTGCTTAAGTTTAGCAGTGTAAAACCCGTTATAGCCCGCCTTCAAACCGCGCTAAAGCCATGTAAGAACTTCAAAAAAGTTTTATCGTTGTTAGAAAAAACAAAAGAAATAGCACGCGGTGAAACGCTGTATAAATTATTGTCAGAAAATGGGGTTTTGAACACGCATTATGAGTATGTAAACGGCTTAAAAACCGCTTTTTACTCCTTTGATGCAATGCTTAAATTTTCATTTGAAAACAGTAGATTGGAGTCATTAAATAAAGTCGATAGCGGCTTGTGTGAATTTTGGAGAAATGCTTCAAACAAGATTAAAAAGACTTGGAAAAGAAATGCAAGAAAGTTTTTAGCCGTTGAGACGTTTTTTTTGGATAAAAATATTACGCGAGTGAATGACAACTTTTTGCCTGAAAATATCGAGATAAAAGAAGGCATTACCTTCATAAAGTCCCCAATGGGTAGCGGCAAAACGCACTTAATACGCCGTTTACTTGAATCACAAGCGGGCTGCCGCGTTGCTTATATTTTGCCCTTGATTACCTTAGCGGACTCAATGGCTCGTAAGCTAAATGCTGTTAATTATCAACATGTTAGCGCGTCAGATTTGACAAAAGCAGAGCGTGCAGTGTGCGTTATCAACTCGATTGATAAGTTCAAAGGCGCAACCGCCTACGATTTTCTCATTTTTGATGAAATTGAAGGTATTTTGAACTTAATAACATCCTCATTAATCAAAGACAAAATAGCCCTGATAGAAGCGTTTGATAATTTGGTGCGTAAATCAAAAAAAATAATCTGTATGGATGCGAATTTAAGCCCTGCTTCTATCGATTTTTTACGCGCCGCGCTTAAACGTGTGGGTAAATCGCAAGTGAGTGAAACGTTAATTCTTAACGAATACAAGCGTTTTGACGGCGGTATAGTTCATAAATACCCCACGCAAGAAAGTATCTTTTTAGCGATAACGCAAGCCGTTCAAGACGGTAAAAAGCTTTTTATCCCTACAAATTCTATGCAGTTAGCGCAAAAAATCGAAGAAATTGTGTTGAGGGAAAACCCCGCCTTGAAGGTCAAGGTAGTGCACAGTGAAACTGACAAAGAAGAAACAGCCTTCTTTCTGAATCACATTGATTCTGAGCATGTGAAATACGATATTGTGATCGCAAGTCCTAGCCTCACAAGCGGCGTATCCATTGAACTTACAGCGGGTTGTAAGCACTTTGATGCTGTTTATGGCTTGTTTTTAACAGACGGGAATAATGGATATTTACCAGACGTATTTAATAGCGTACAACAGTTAGGGCGCGTGCGTTATGCCCGGGAATTGCATGTGTGGACTGAGAACAAAGTTTATCGGGATTTAATAGTTGATAAGCAACAGCTTTTAGCCAATAAGAAGAAAGAATTATTGGCTTACTATGAGCCGAATGAAGCATGTAATCTCGAAAAAACCCCTTATGTAGATTTGTTTTTAAACATGTTGAGCCGTTCTAATTTTCTTCAAAAGAACGCTGCATTGTCTCTCGATATGCTGTTAGAGCAAGACGGCTGGCAAATTGCGCCCGTATCCACAGAAAATGACAACAAAGAAGACAACGAAACAGGCGAAAAAACGCTTGTAAAGTGGGCAAGTGAAACGGTGCAACTCAAAAATGCAACAGCTATTTCAAATTCCGAACGGCTTGAAAAAGAGGTGTATGAAGAATGGAAAAACAAGCCTGCTAAGCACACAACTGCTCAAATTAAGCAGTTAAAACGATATGAGTTAGAAGATTTTTTCTGTGTTCAAGAAAACAATGAAGTCTTGATCGCGGCTTTAGAAGATAAAAATGGGCGGTTGCGTGAAAAAGTAGTGAACAATGAAATTGTAAACGCGCCTACTGACAGCCTTAAAAAACTCGATAGATACCATTACAAAGAAGCTGCAACGTATGGCAGTGAAATCGAGTTAAGCAGTTTTGCACGCCGTGCAGAGATAGGGAAAATAGCCTTAAGCGCGTATGTAGGCGGGGTTGTTCACAAGGAGGCTGCAACGGTAAAGGCTGCAAAGAAAAAATTGCTTGCTATGTCTTGCCCTATAGACCCTAACAACCCTATGAAATTTTTAGGTGAAACGGTTAAAAAGTTGGGTTATGAAGTTAAGGGCGTGCAGATAACAGTACAAGGAAAAAGAGTACGCGCCTACGAATTAGCGGGGCTTGATAGCACTATAACCCAATACCTAGAATTGAGACGGGCGGGCGGTAAAAACTATGTTCAAGACAAGTTAGCAGAGTTTGAAATTTACTTACCACATGAGGAAGTTGAGACTTTACCGCCTGTATTGCCCACGGTATTTGATACGCCACATGCTGCAACAGAATATTTACAGTGGGTTGTCAGTGGGTTGTGTGACATAAAAGACTGGTTTGATACGTTAGAAAATACAAACCTATGCAGTCATGAATGGACTAAGTTTTTAGATGTGTTAGTCCCTCTCTTAAGTAGTGTGGACGTAACACTTGACGTTACAGCTGATAAAAACGTGCTTAAAGAGTGTTTCGACAGGGCTTTAAACGCGGTTTAAACAGTTGATTCACGATTTAGTCATGAGGAAGGAAAATGAGTCCGTCAATGAATCACAGTAGATTACAGGTAGCACTAGGTGCTTCTTTTTTGGGGCTTAATGATTATGCGGTATATTCAGAATTATCGATAGAAATATCGGGTAAAGAGTACGTTCCCGATATAGCTATTTACCCTATGCAGCCTATCAACTTACTGAATGACAAGATAAGAGTTTCTGAACCGCCGTTATTGATAGCAGAGATTCTTTCACCTACACAAAATATTCAAGAGTTAGTGGATAAGTTCAAAATTTATTTTGAGTTTGGAATAAAGTCATGTTGGCTTTTATTACCAGTGTCCCACGCGATAACGGTGTTTAATAACTTAGATGAAACGCCTGCAACGTATGCAAGTGATAAAGTCATGGATAAAGCGTTAGGAATAAGTTTGAACTTGAATAAAGTATTTTTGGATTAAACAGGATTTAAGCCCCGCTATCATCTAGCACAGAGTCCTTATCATCTGATAACGCGCCCATGCAAGATAACAGGGTTTTAAGCCCTGTAATTTCATTTTGTGGATACCGCCCGCGCCCGTGCATATATTCGGTTTGCTTGTATTTAACAAGTGCCAACTGGTTAATGTACGTTTCAATCAGCATTTTACGGGCGTATTCTTTCAACTCTTTTTCACTCTCGAACGTGGGTATTTCAATACCCATGTCTGCATTTTCGCCCGCCTCATAATCATCAATTTCTTCAGCACTCATACCTTGCACAACCCCATTACTACGCTTACTGCTTAAGCCCGTGCTGTCTGCATAACGCTTGATAGTCATGTGAGATACATCAAAGCTTAGCGACTCCTTACACCACGCGCTTATCGCTAGATAACTGTCCCCTGATAGGATTTTTTCATCAATCGTGGCGCGTTGTGGGTGTGTCTCGATTTTTAGCCGTGCTTTACTTGTTGCCATAATTTTTTCTCAGAAAAGCGTAGTGTTCTGCACAGCCTTCCTTGCCTGTGTCTTTACCTCGTGCAGAGGCACATTTAGACACAGTACGATTGAACTGTTCACTTATGCCACATTTAGCATGATGCTTTTCGAGCATCTCTTGATTTTCATCGAACCACTTCTTAATCGTGCCAAACGTGCACTTAATCGTGTCTTGTAACAGCTTTGTAGAGATACGTCGTTTATTCACATGCACAGGGTTTTCACCCATCATAACCACTTCATTATCAGATTCGTTAGCCATCATTTGTAGCTTTACAAATTCTTGGATTTTAATCGTGTTTCTATCCACTGCTTTCGTTGTATCAAGTTCAGACTCTGCAAGATTGAGCAAAAATTCAAGTAATTCCAAGTTGCTCAAATCCATACCGCCTTTTTTTGCCTTGGCAAGTTCCTTAACCTTCTCAACACGTTGCTTTAACGTATTAGCTACGTTTTCATCACGGGTAAAAAATCTGATGATGTCTGTAGATTTAGAAGCCATTTTTTTATCCTCATTAAAGTTTGTCTATCCGATGTGGCAATAATAGAAAACAAGCACTAATAAAATAATACAATAAAGCACTTTATTTTTATATAATGAAGCACTTCATTATATAAAAATATCAGTTATTTGGATAAAGCATATATTCCATATAGTTATCAACAGCCCCGCTGTTAGCGTGTCCTAAAACCTCATGAGCAAAACTACCTAAAACAGCAGTTCGAGCAAGATTATAGTGAGCAATATGCACATACATACTTCTAAGGTTTTTAGGCTCGATAGAATTCCAAGAGACAAGGTTATCAAGAGATAAATCAACAGAATGCTTGATAAAGCCCTTTAAGTTACGTTTAACAGCCTTTCCAATAGAATTTGAAACAAGAGTATTAACTTCTTTCTCAGTCTTATCTTGCAAAGGTTTTAACTCTCTAACACGGGCTAAAGCATCAATAATGCGTTGAGAATCAGCAAGGACAGGGATAACGTAATTATCACGCGCCCCTTTAGCTGCAACACCACACTTTTCATTCTTCAATTGACCAGAAAAACGCACATGATTATTGTCAATAGCATAAAAGTGTGCTGTTTTGAAAATCTCAGTAACGCGCCGTCCAGTTAGAAGAAGTAAGCCCGCTGCAATATCGTAGACACTATTCGAGTCAAGTAACGCGCCCGCCTTCTCAACTAGATCAGAATGATTACAGATAATCAAACGTGATAGCCCGTGCAAATATTTATCCTTACGCGCCGTTTCTTGTGCCTCATAGGTTTTCGTTTCTTCTTTTTTAAGAATCAAATACTTAAGCGCAATGTGTCCATTTCCAGAATGTCTATCTTGGAAGGTAACAGGCAAATATTGCCCCGCAAAATGATTTCTAACAGCGTTTCTATAGTCGGTTAATGAACTACGTAGAGAAGTCAGGGTTAAGTTTTTTCTGAGATATTCCACTTCCTTCTTACAAAAGGCATTTACGCACTTTCTATACGCGGCAACGCTATCTTTATCGTTGCCATTAAGATGAATACTACTTAAGTCATCAACAAACTCATCAATACGTGTAATTTTAGTCATAAATCCACCTGTTATGTATTTAATTTATCCAATAACAGCAGTATAGCAGATAGCTACAATAATGCAATAATTTGCAGTGCCTATTTTAAATTATTTATTTATGTTACGTTTAAAATAAGTATCATAACACCCGTAACATTTATTAATTATTAATGAGTTACTTATTAATGTAATCGTTGCTTCATTGATTAAACTAAATTGACGTTTCACTATAAAAGAAGTTTTTTATTTGGAAGTAACAAAACAATAAATATAAATAACATTACAACATAACATAACATAACATTACTTAATTGATAGCTATAAAATTATAAATTGAAGCTATATAAAATAATGTATACAGCTAAAAATTAACATCAAATAAATTAAGCAACCTAATAAATGAAGTGCTTCAATTAAGTGCCTACTTTGTAAATAGCTTCAATAACTGTTATATTTGAAGTGCTTTAATTATATAGCTTTGTATCTATTAATTTGAAGTGCTTTGATTTCTTTTAGTATTGAAGTGCTTCATTTTCTTTTAATATTGAAGTGCTTCATTTTCTTTTAATATTGAAGTGCTTCATTTTCTTTTAATATTAAAGTGCTTCAATTATTAAAATTGAAGCTCTTAACTTTGATAGCTTCATTATAGCTCATTTTTGAAGCACTTCATTTTATAAATATTCATAAGTGCCGCCTATAATTATAGGCGGCACTTATGAATATTTATAAAATGAAGTGCTTCAAAAATGAGCTATAATG
>Ga0209599_10001500_pt1 | contig 10958 bp, 16 predicted proteins | sample Shrwel_input2_FT_FD_187534 | JGI IMG/M metagenome (GOLD analysis project Ga0209599, IMG submission 187534) | Subsurface microbial communities from deep shales in Ohio, USA - Utica-3 well 1 S input2 FT (SPAdes) (version 2) ... | reverse complement strand
AGTTAAATCTGAAAATGGATTGCCAATGTTACCAATACTTTCATTTATTCTTCCTAGAAAAGATGGGTCATATCCACCACCGCCTGCAAATGTTGCTGGTCCTTGACCACCTAAAAATGATGGGTCATATCCAAGAGTTGAACCTTTAGCAACGTCAAACATGCCTTGAGAGCCTGTGTATATTTGAGGGTTTAAACCTTGAGCATATGTACCTGCTTGACCTAATGCAGTTCCAGCTCCAGTATTAAATGTGTTAAACATACCAATATTACCCATATTGGCTGCACCTTCTGTTGCGGCAGCAGTTCCTAATAAACCTTCTTTTGCAGCATTAGCAGCATTTTGAGCTGTAGTAGCAGTTGCACCACCTAAAGCACCACCTAAAGCACTACCTGCACCACCTAAAGCACCGCCTAATAAAGCTCCTTTAAATGGACTTTTACCTTGAACAGCACTTCCTAAAGCACCAATACCTGCTCCAATAGTGATTGGATTAAGTGATGTAGTAAATAGGTTTTGGACTAACCACAAAGGATTAAACCAGTTAAATAACTTCATGTTATACCTTTCCTACTACGTAGCAAATTGGTTCAATAATTGCACGATAAATCATGCCATAAGTATCACGTTTTTTACTTCTTTTTTGTTTCCAGATATCAGCAGTCCTATGTCTTGCGATATGCTCTAAAACACCCCTTAAAATGCGTTGTAGGGCATTCTTTTCACCTGCTTTGTAAGCATAGTTTACTAATGGTAAGAATAGTCTATGGTAACCTTTTTCATATGCTGGGTCTAAGTCTTTAGACTGAGCTAACCAGATAGCGTTACGGAAGCTACCAAAGCCATATTCTTTATTCATAGCTGTACATACAATCTTGCCACCACCAGACTGTGTAGTTGTAGATACTTGACCCATAGGAGCACCATAAGCTGCACCAAGGTAAGCAGATAGTTTTTGATATGGTTTGTTTTGTTCAAAGTTAAAGCGGTCAATATCAGCTTGTAACGCAGTTTTTTGATAGTCTTCAGCAGTTTTACCTACATTAGCTAATTGTGAGATATCTGCGTAATCAGCTTGTGCAAGTGCAGGAGCATTCATAACTGCTTGGTTTTGCATGCCACGTTCACCAGCGTAGTTTTGATAAGCTAGGTTACCGTATGTATTTGCAAGTGTTGTAGCTAGTGTGTTTGCTGCTCTGTTTTGAATATCAGCAGATACACCTGAACCATAACGACCAGCTTGTGATGCAGTACTTTGTGCAGCTTTAATAGCATCATTGTATGCTTGTGTAGCTTGCTGTGTAGGACCTGCTAATGCTTGTGTAAAGTATGGGTTACCAGCAGATAAGTAATCGCCTTGAATAGAACGTAATTGTTGTTGTTGAGCTGCAGGAATTAATGGACTACCAGCTAATGCTCTTTGTCCAGCTAAACCTAATGCTTGAGTAGTTTGTGAGGATGGTCCAACATAAGTTTGACCAGGAAAGTATGTAGGCGTATCTGTTTGATAAAGACCTTTAGCTTCTTCAAGACCGTATTTAACAAATGGTTGAACAGTAGGGTCTAATTGTTGTTTAGTTTCAGATGTGCCACCACCACCAGAACCACCACCACCATAAAATGTAAATGACTCAACTAAACTTGTAAGCCAATTAGATAAATTCAATAATTTCATATTTCTTTCCTTAAAGTATAAATTCCCATGTTTGAGGTGTAAAACCCATTAGCCTTGCTCTACGTTCCCACCCTTTTCTTTGTGAAGAGAATGTAACTTTAGACTTACCGCCTTGTTTTGCTATTGCTTGTATTTCTTGAAATGCTTGTTGAAAGAGTGTTATATCGTTAATTGTTGACCATGAAGCCCATACATGAAGTGTGTCACCTATAGGTTGAAGTACTACAAAACCTACTGCTTTGTTATCTACTAGACCTACAAATAACATAGACCTGTTTTCGTAACAGTCGCAATAGACATCTTCTACTATCCATTGTGTATGACCACGTTGTCTTACTAATTCAAGACCATGTTTAACATAATCCCAATGTGAACGTAACTGGTCTTTAGGTATGTAATGTAATATCATCCTACTATTATATAACGATATACCTTATTCGTGCCTGTATTTGCAGGGTGACTGATAGTTGCTTGTCCATTAATTTGTGAGCTAATGTAAGGCTCTGTAAATAAGTTAGTCGTAAATGAATTAGCACTTAAATACTGAATAGTAACAATAGCACTTGGTGTTGCAGGTCTAGTTGGTGTTGTTTGTGCTGCTAAATGTTCTACTGTAACTAATACTGAGCTTGTAGCCCATGCTAAACTTACATAGTCATCTTTAGCTAGTTCTATATTAAAGTTTAATGCAGAAATAAGATGACCTTTAACGCTACCATGCTTACTATCTATAGAAAATTTACTATTAGAACCCGCAACATCTGAACCATTCTTTTTAAACCATATATCTACATCTTGTACTTGTGAGTCATCATTAGCAAACTGAATACTAAACTGCACATTATAAAGACCAGAATAGTCTACTTTTACTTTGTATCCATCTACTAAACTTGTACCTAAAGAATAGTCTGTAGTGTTAAGTGTAATGTTTGCTGTAGCTGTTGTAGTGGCTATGCTTTGGTCAGTCGTATCTTGAAATGCACCGTATGGAAAATATGTACTAGCTGACGTTTGTGTTTTAGGTTCTAGTCCAATATAAGAGTTATAACCTATACGTTCATCATAGATAGTGGTAGATGAAGCACCACCTGCTACTAAAGTAATATCACCTGTGTTGTTAGACTTACCTTCTACAAGGTTGTTCACAATTTCAGCTACACTTCTAGCATCACCACCTGTCCAAGGTAGTTTACGGTACATATCACTACGTGCCATTATCTAGTTCCTTGCTCAGAGTAATCTATATCCATACCAATGGCAGATGACCAGTTAACTCCTGTAGGTGTTAAAGCTATTCTATGATAACGACCTGCACTTCTTACAGAGCATCTATCTTCTTCACTTGCTGTAACAGATGAACCATAAGTAATAGCGTCATCTAACATACGTCTGGAAGCCACAGAAACGCTTGCAGAGCCATTATCTACAGAAGGTCTAATAAGAGTAAGCACAGAGTTATAACCGTATTCTAAGTCGTTAGTAATGATATTTCCTGTAGCGTTAGTTCCTGTAAATGTGATAATTTTAGTACCACGAACACCACCAAATAAGAACTTACCGCCTTTATATAGTCTATCATCTAGTGTGGTTACAAGAGTATCTACAGTTTTGAGTGCTGCTGCGGATGCTGCCATATCTACGGCTACACCTGTACCTGAACCTGCACCTGTAGCTGTAAATAATACACCTACTGTATTAGCTACTGCACCTATAAGAGTAAAGTCTGTTGAGCCTAATGTTCTAATTGTATAAGACTTACCTACAACAAATGCACCTGCTGTTATATTGTAAGCAGAGTCAAGACCATCTAATGTTGTACCTGAAGTTGCTAGTGTAGATAAATAGTCTACATCTGTATCTGCTTCACACCATTTTTGTGTTTCAAAGTTATAGATAAGTAGTGAACGACCACCGGATACGTTAGCATAATTCCAAATAACTAAATTACGTTCAGGGTCTACTGCTGCTGATATAGAGTCAATGTCACCAATGTTAGCATTGCTAAAGAAGTATCTGTCTACTTTTTCTGAACCAATACCACTTAGTGTTTGACCATTGGTAGCGTAGAAACCATCATCTGATAAGAAGTAAGCTGTGCCAGAGTATTGTGCTATAGAGTTACCTTCTATACATCCTACGTTACGAGAGATAGTGTCAAATTGGAATATAAGCGGTGAACCAATATATGACATACGAACAATGGCTTTTTCTAGGAATACAATACCAAACTCTCCTCCAACGATTCCGGTGACGTCACCCCCGTCGGGCAACAACTGGAAGTCACTTTGAGAAGTCGCTGTTGCAGTCCAAGTGGTTGCATCATTGATACCTGACCATTGCACTTTGTTAGGAGCAGTACCTGCACCAATATTAGCTGCAACTACGAAGTCACGAACTGCTGTAATGTATTTAGCAATAGGTGCTTCTGAGCTTGCATCTGCAAAAGCTGTAGAGCTGTTTACGTCATACGCTTGTATCTTTTCAGAGCCATTAGAGGCTAATGCAAGACTGCCAAATTGTAAAAATTGCCATCTATTTGTGCCTGTATATCCACCTGCTTTAGACTCGTCTACTAGAGATAAGTCAGTATTATCTACTTTAAATAGTTTACTAGCACCACCAGCAAAGATAAATACGTCATTGTCTAATTTAGCAGCAAAGCAGTTATTCAGGTCTTCTGTAGCCGCACCTGAATAGTTTACTGCTGACTTAAATGGACCATATCCTATAGCTAATGGAATGACGTTGTTAGCTTCTGATACTGTGTCTAAAATGCTTGGTTGGTCAGGTAACCATTCTTTAAATTGTATACGTTGTGTAGGCATAATTTACCTTTAACTTAATTCAGCCCATGTATTTAATGTTTGAGTACCAGCATTTACAGTATACTTATAAGTATTTCCATTTGGAACAATAGCGGAAATACCAGAAATTTCACTCAAACCTGATGCAGATACAGTCCCAACATTAACCCCACCAATAGCTAATGTTCCATTTCCAGATGACCCCTGAAGTATTGATATTGAAACTTGAATTGGTTTTCCAGTACTATTTGTATAAGTTGAACCAAGTAATCTGCTACCAGTAACATTTGACCATGTTTGACCAACACCTATTGCACTTGGTGCTGCACTTGTCCATGTTGTTCCGTTAGATGTAAGAACATTGCCTGAAGTGCTTGGTGCTACTAAATTACCTGATAATGCAGAAGTACCATTACCTAAAATAACAGAGTTTGCTGTAATAGATGAAGCACCTGTTCCGCCATCTGCAACAGCCAAATCAGTAATACCTGTAATAGTTCCACCTGTAATAGCTACTGCTGTAGCATTTTGTGTGGACATTGTACCTAATGTGCCTACTTTAGTTTGTACAAAAGCAGTTGTAGCAATTTTAGTAGAGTTATCACCTGGTGATGGTGTAGGGGCTATAGCTGTTCCTACAAGTGTTGTAGTACCATTAACAGATAAATTACCACCCACGACTACGTTATCGCCACTAGAGCCGTCTTCAAAGTTCTTTAAGACCGACATTAAGCTACGAATAGCATTGTTTACGTTAGCTGGTGAACATCCTTCAGCAATATTGATATTAGTTATATCTGTATTATCTGCTGACGTTGCACTAAATTCTGAAATTTTTGTTTTTGCCATCTTTTATCCTTGTCGTAACCAAATGTCTGTACTTGGAGTTGTATCAGTCCAAGTTTCTGTTCCTGCTGTAATTTCTGTCCATGTATCTGTAGAAGGTGATATTGCAGACCATGTTTCTGAACCTGCTGATACTGGTGTCCATGTTTCTGCACCTGGAGTAACAGGTATCCATCCTTCACCTTGTCTTGTACCTTTAGCTGTTACACTTCCTATACCTTCTACATAAGCAAAGCCTGCTAGTATAGCGTTAGGACTTGCTGTGACTATAGCAAACCCATTTACTTGTGCATTAGCTGATACTTGTAGACCACCAAGTGCTGTTATTGTAGTAGTTCCTGTAATAGAACCACTATCTAGTCTAATTCTGTTGTAATTTACTTCTACTTGAGCATTGGCTGTAATAGAAGCATTACCATCTATGAGTAATGACCCTATACAAGTAACTGTGCCATTAGCTGTAATACTTGCTGAAGCTAGTGCTATAGAACCGCCAGTAGCAGATACTGTAGCTGTTCCTAATATTGCACCACTACCAAACTGTGTTCTAGTGCCTAATGCAGATACGTCTGCAAATCCATTTATAACTGCACTACCAAATACTAATGCACCGCTTGTAGTAACTGTAATTGTTGCAGTAGCAGTAATGCTTGCTGCAGACGTTCTAAATCGCGTTCCTGACGCACTTACGGTTGCGTCTGCTGTTATTGCTGCTGCAGCCTCTACTGTTCTACCTGCTAATGAACTAAAAGGAGCTTGGGAAAAACTAGCTATGCCAAACATTTATGCTCCTTAAAGTGTTACTTCTTCCCAGTTAGTAATGGACTCATTCCATCTATAGTCTTTACCGTCTGTAGGATATGCTACAGGTGCTTCCCATAACCATGTTGTATTGTTTAGTATCCATGATGGAAATGGTTGTGGTGCGTAGAATACGTCATTAGTAGCGTCATAAGTATAACCAATACCAGCGTAATTACCTCTTAAAGGTCTACCTTCTGGATGTTGATTGCCTAGTGTATTGTATGATGTTTGTAACCAAGTGCCAGGACTTGAGTCTACAAATGTATCAAAGAATTCTTTTTCTGCTACGATAACTTGTGTTACTTTACCGTCTGTTACTTTTGCAAAATGTGACATATTTCTTCCTTATGCTGTATATGAGCCAGAGGCTGTAAATTGTAATATTGTATTAGAGCCAGATGTAGTAATGGTTGGGCTTCCTGTTGTAGTTCCAGTGTAATAATTAGTAGGTAATGAAATGATAACTATGCCTGAACCTCCAGCACCACCCCCAGCACTTGCATAACCATAAGCACCTCCACCACCTGAACCTGTATTAACAGTACCAGCACTACCACCAGCTGAAGCACCTGCACCTCCATTACCACCGCCTCCAGTACCTCCAGTACCAGCAGCGGTAACACTTCCACCTCCGCCACCTCCAGCACGAGTGACTGAAGTTCCTGTAATAGATGATGCTGTTCCAGCTCCTCCATCTCCTGATTTTAATGAAGTAGCATTTTGTCCTACAGCACTAGAACCACCTCCTCCGCCACCAACATGAGAATCATTAAAATAATTTCCACCTGCAAACCCTTGACCAGAAGTACCTGCATATCCAGCTCCACCATTAGGAACTCCACCACCTAAAGAATATCCAGCTCCACCTCCACCAGAACCTCCAGATGAACCAGCAAGGGTAGTAACTGCTGTTGTACCTGCACTACGACCCCCTCCAATTGCTGTTAGACCTAATCCAGTAGAATTGTTCCCATTATTACCTATTGTTGATGCTGCAACACCTGCTCCACCAGCACCAATAACAAATGTATAAGTTGTTCCTGAATTTAGAGTTGATGTTCCAGTTAAATATCCTCCAGCTCCACCGCCGCCTGAAGTAGAACCAGCTCCAGAACCACCTCCAGCAATGATTAAATATGTTGCTGTAATAATTCCTGCTGTTCCTGCATTTTGCCATCCGCCACTTGTATTATAAACTTCTAATTGACTTGTAGTAGTATTATAGCCTTGCTGTCCTGTACTAGGAGCAGACGGTCTTGTACCAGTAGTCCATGTAGCATTGGTTATGCCATTTGTTCCAGAGATAACAACAGGCATTATACTGTTCCTTGTAAATCTTGAATTTGTTTTTGAATTTCATTAAGTTTAATCATGAGCTCTTCTACCGTAGGCGTTACAATAACAATAGGTGCAGGTTCTACAAAAGTAACTAGAGCATCTTCGTGTTCAGTTACTTCCCCTGTTAATACGTTAATTTCTGTTCTCATGTTTTATCCTACTCATAAAGAATGTTAATAGAGCCTGTGTCAAATGTATCTGTGCCGTTTACTGTGGTTATGCGGATGCGGTCTAGAGTTCCACCAAGTGCCAATTTTCCCCCACAATAAAATGTAGCAGCAGAATCTGTAAAAGCACCATTGCCATTTGATACCCAAGTAGTTCCTGATATATTGACTATTGTCATTAATCCAGTCCTTGTATTTGTTGCCACTCCACCAGTAGTTAAAATCAATCCTGTTGTAGCTTGTGCGGAACCAACACTAGTTGATGAAAAAGATGCACTGCTCAAGTATCCAGAAGATACAATCCCACCAGAAGTTCCTAGTTTTACAATAACTGCTGATGTACTATTGGTGCTAACGACATCAAACATCACAGTAATACGTTTAACCCAAGATGGAATACTTGTAAAGTCAATACTTGTACCGCTTGTAGATGCTACTGCTGTGCCACTTGTTAATACACCTACTCCTGTAGGAGTTCCGTCAATTGCTGGGCTAGTTAATGTTTTATTAGTTAGCGTATCTGTTGTTGTTTTACCTACTAGCGTGTCTGTTGTAGTAGGTAAAGTAAGTATAGTTGTGCCTGACACTGCAGGTGATGATAATGTAACACTTCCGCTAGTATTACCGTTTAAGACTAAAGATGCCATATTATTTAGCCTCCAATGCTTTTAATTCTTCTACTGTATTTGCTGTATCTACCAATGTAGTAATATCACGAAGTCTTTGTTTTTCTGCAACGATAGCAGATGTGTCTGCGTTAGACTCTAAAGCACGTTGAAAAGCTACATCTTGAGCTAATAGTAATGGTTCACGTTCTTGACGTAACCTATCTTTAGTAATGTCTTTAGCTTTATTTATGTCAATAATTATTGCCATGTCCATGCGTTCCTAAATGTTCTATCTTCTGGGATATCTGATACGTCTACAATATGATATTCTTTACCTTGTGGCACATCTTTAGCAGCAATTTCTTCTATAGTTAATCCACATTCTTCTGCTGGAACTATGATGCTAATTCCACCTTCGTCATTTTGATATATTATTCTTTTGTTCATAATTTTTCCTGATTAACGGAATACAGCTACATTTAAATATTTAACATCAAAAAAATTGGAGTTTGCTGCATTAATTATGTTAAATCTAAATGACGAAGTTGTTGGCGCAGCTTCAGCAACACTAGGTCCGTTATAAAGTTGAGCGCATCCCACAGTAGTTGCACTTGCATAAATAGCAGAAGCAGAAATAACGGTAGAATAATTAACATCCGATAAAGCATTAGTAAAATTTACTGTATAGTCACCTGTGCCGTTATCTGTAATAGATGTTACATTACCACTAGCTCTAATAGCTACTGTACCTGTTCCGTTAAAGTTTACCCATGCACGACATCCGTATGCTGTTGCTACCGAACCATAACCAGAGTTAAATTTAAAGTTAGCAGATGAGTCAAACTGACCAACAGCAGCACCACCTTCAGCAAAGTCTATAGTATCAGCCGCAGAGAAAAATATACCTGTATTAGTGTCGCCTGTTGTAGTAATAGCTGGAGCTGCTGCTGTTCCTGCTACAAAGGCTGCTCTTTGTGATGTATCTATAGTTATTGCTGTAGTTCCGCTATTAGTTTGTAATACTAATGAGCCACTATTATCAGGTTGTATAACAACACCATTAGTGGTAGTTGCATTTATAATTGTACTCATACTATCACCCAACGAGAAGTGGAAGGAACTGTAACTGTTACGCCACCAGAAAGAGTAACATCACCAGCTTCTACAGAGTTATATCCTGTAGGAAATGTATAAGATGTACCTATAGTAGCGTTATTAACATTAAGTCCGTTAGATGCAGCAAACTGTGGAGCATAAGCATCACCATTAGCATCTTGGTAAACAGCTTTTTCAGCAGGATAAGTTACAAATACATTCTTTGTGCCTGCACTAAAGTTGACTGCTGTGCCACCATTGCTAGACTCTAATATGGTATCACGAGATAAAAGAGTGCCTGATAGCGTGTATGTGCCTAGACCTACTTCCCATTCTGTGCCACCTACAATAGCGTAGTAAGTAGTATTAGCATTGCCTATAACAGAGAATGACTGAAAGCCAGATACTGCACCAGCAAGCGTAAACGTACCTGTGCCTGTAGTAGTAGAAGTCTCTTGGACTCTATCCTTGACGACTAACGCCATGAGTTATCCTTACGCTAATGTAACTGAAAGATTGCCTGTTGAAATCTTAAAGATATCACCAGAGTCAATTGTTTTAGATGTATCTAATGCTGTATGGTATAAAAGGTTACCTGCTGTTGCTGCATCATTAATACCAATCCAACCTACCGTTCCCCATGAAGCTGTTGCTGTTGGGAAAGTTACGTCAGCATCATTTAAAATGTTACCTGATGTACCTGAAGCTGTTGCAAAAGATACTGCTGTTCTAGCATAACCAGTACCCATTGTGCTAACTTCTGTACCTGAAGCATCATCATTAGGGTTTGAAGTCCATAGTGATACATATACTGTTGCTGGTGCTGTGTATGTTGTTGCATTTAGAGTTGCATTTAAAAGTGCGTTCTCTAAAAAGTTACTCATTTCTGCCATGATTTTTCCTTTATCTTGGTGTTACGTTTAATGTGGTATATGCGTATGTTTTACCTAAGTCGCTTGTTTTAATATTAGCAATAGCTCTATCATATAATGATGACCATGTTACTACTCTTGGGTCATTCATAAGATATGGTTCTGCTTCTGCTAGAGTTGCGTAAAGTAAAGCGTCTGGATAATATGCTAAGAACAAGTTACTAGAAGTTGTGCTAGAAATAAATGTAGGTTGAGCATAATATAAAATTTGAATGGTGTAATCTGTATCTTGAGTAGGTGCAAATTGAAACTCTGTACCTAACATTGTAAAGTAGTGTGCACGACCTGATAATGATGTTTGACCATTACGGAAGAACAAGTCAGGTGATTGAAACTCTAAGACAATAGGTGGATTACCCTGAAAGTGCATCTCTCTTAACTCTAAGAAGTCACTAGGAAATGCTACCTTGCTATCTGTAGGTGTAGTTGTTGCTACTTTTAACATAGATTCTGTTCTTAAATCACGACTCATTCTTAACTGTGCCATCTGAATAAAGTCAGGTATGACGCTTGTCAAGTCTGTTCGTGCTAAGTAACTTTCTACTGTAGTTACAAAGCTACTATAAGTTGTAAATGCCATCTAATTGTCCTTTTAATCTATCCCAGCACTTGTCCATCTCATCTTTATGCCATTCACTAGCAGCTAATGAGCTTAACCATGCTGTTCTGTCAAAATATGTTAAGTTTTC
>Ga0209599_10001499_pt1 | contig 10962 bp, 10 predicted proteins | sample Shrwel_input2_FT_FD_187534 | JGI IMG/M metagenome (GOLD analysis project Ga0209599, IMG submission 187534) | Subsurface microbial communities from deep shales in Ohio, USA - Utica-3 well 1 S input2 FT (SPAdes) (version 2) ... | reverse complement strand
GCGCCTGCAGTAAAGCCACGCCGAACTGGATGCCACCCTGCAGGCCATACCCGACCTGCTGTTCGAGCTGGATGATGAAGGCCGTTACCTCAACGTCTGGGCCCAGGACGCCGCATTACTGGCCGCACAACGCACTGCCCTGCTCGGACGCACCGTCGGCGAGATGCTGCCACCGAAGGCAGCCAGTATTGTGCTGGCGGCGCTGCTCGAAGCCGGCAGGATCGGACAATCGCATGGCCATATCATGCCGTTGTCATTGCCACACGGCGAGTGCTGGTTCGAGCTGTCCACCTCGGTCAAGGCAGCCATCAGCGGCAAGCCCCGCAGCTACATCATGCTCTCGCGGGACATCACCGCCCGCAAACAGGCCGAGGAACACGTGCGGCTGGCTGCCAGCGTTTTCGCCTGCAGCCAGGAAGGCATCATGATCACCGACGGCGGGCGGCACATTGTCGATGTCAATCCGGCCTTCAGCCGCATCACCGGTTATGAGCGTCACGAGGTCATCGGCCAGACCCCGAAAATCCTGTCATCGGGCCTGCACTCCCCGGAATTTTTCGGTCAACTGCGCAAAACGCTGGACGAAGCAGGCAACTGGCACGGCGAATTGTGGAACAAACGCAAATCCGGGGAAATCTATCCCGAACGCATCGCCATCGACGCCCTGCGCAATGACCAAGGCGGCATCAGCCATTATGTTGCCGTGTTTTCGGATATCAGCCACCTCAAGGCGCACGAAGCCGAGCTGGACCGCATCGCCCACTACGATGCCCTTACCGGCCTGCCCAACCGCCGCTTGCTGGCCGACCGGCTGGCGCTGGCCATTGCCCGCTGCAAGCGCAGCGGCCGCCATCTGGCAGTCTGCTATCTCGACCTTGACGGCTTCAAGCCGGTCAACGACACCTGGGGCCATGCCGCCGGCGACCAGCTGCTGGTGCAGATCACCCGCCAGTTGCTGGGCGTGCTGCGCGGTGACGACACCGTGGCGCGGTTGGGCGGAGACGAATTTGTCCTGCTGCTGAACGACCTCAGCAACGCCGAAGAATGCCAGATGGTGCTGGAACGGGTGCTGGCGGTGATTGCCGAGCCGCAGCCGGTGGGAGCGGCCAGCGTCACCGTTTCGGCCAGCATTGGCGTGGCACTGTTTTCGCAGCAGGACGACACCGATGCCGACACCCTGCTGCGCCATGCCGACCAGGCCATGTACCGCGCCAAGGAATCGGGCAAGAACCGCTTCCACCTTTTCGATTCGGAACAGGACAAACGGCTGCGCGCCTACTGGGATGTGGTGGCGAGGGCGTCGTCGGGGCTGGTGGCGGGCGAATTCCGCCTTTACTACCAGCCCAAGGTGGACATGCGGCGCGGCGTCGTCATTGGCGCCGAAGCGCTGATCCGCTGGCAGCATCCGGAAAAAGGCCTGCTGGCGCCCGGCCTGTTCCTGCCCATGATCGAGAATTCCGAACTGGCGCTGCCGCTGGGGGAATGGGTGATGCACGAGGCCTTCCGCCAATGCGCCGCGTGGGCGCGGCAAGGGCTGGAGCTACCGGTCAGCATCAATGTCTTCAGCGAGCAATTGCAGCAGGAGGGCTTTGTGCCGCGACTGAAGGCACTGCTGGCGGAATTCCCGGAAATCAGGCCGGAATGGATTGAGCTGGAAATTCTGGAAACTACGGCCATGGAAAACATCGAGCATGTATCCGGTGTCATCGAAACCTGCTCACAACTGGGTATCAGCTTTGCACTGGACGACTTCGGCACCGGCTATTCCTCGCTCACCTACTTCCGCCGCCTGCCGACACGGGTGCTGAAGATCGACCAGTCCTTCGTGCGTGACATGATGAAAGATCCTGACGACCTGGCCATCGTAGAAGCGGTGGTGGGGCTGGCGCGCACCTTCCGGCGCAAGGTGATTGCCGAAGGCGTGGAAACCATTGAACACGGCACGGCGCTGCTGAAACTGGGCTGTGACCTGGCACAGGGTTACGGCATTGCCCGCCCCATGCCCGCCGATGCCATCCCGGGCTGGATACGTGACTGGCTGGCCCCGGCCGACTGGACCGAACTGGCCGACAAAGGCTGGATCTATAGCCTGTAAGCGTCAGGCCGCCGGCTTTTTCCAGTACACCGGCGTCACCTCGACGGTGCGCTCACCGGCGGACACCCAGAGCTGGCCGTGATCGACGGTGCATTGCAGCTGCATGGTGCGCTCCACCAGCGCCCCCAGGGCTTCCGACTCGGGCAGGGAACAATTGATGACCGTCAGGTTGTCGAAACGGGCCAGCGTATCGGCGTTTTTCTTCCACCAGATGTCGGCCGCGCTGCCGCCATAAGTCAGCAATACCACCTGCTGCGCCCGGTGGCAGGCCTTGCGGATGCGTTTTTCATCAGGCTGCCCCAGATCAATCCACAGTTCCACCTCGTTACGCAGGTTCTGGCGCCACAGATCAGGCTCGTCTTCGCTGCTTAGACCTTTGCCGAATTCCAGCTGCTCATCGGCATACAGGGTGAAGGCCAGCAGGCGCAGCATCATGCGCAGGTCGGTTTCGGATGGGTGTCGGGCCAGGGTCAGGTTGAAACTGGCGAAATACGACCGGTCCAGATCACTGACGTGCAGTTCCGCTTTGAAAATAGTCGATTTCAGCGCCATGAGCAGCACCCGGGGTTGGTCAACGGGAGCGCATCTTACCACCCCCGCCGCCCGGCGCTGCCGCTCGTCTGCAAATTCCGGTCGTTGGGGAAGAAAGGCTGCTCAAGGCTGCCCGAATTGTTGGCTTCCCGTTTGTTTTTGGCGGGAATTGTCGTATAAAAGCTGTGACCTGCGACACGTTTGCCGGCATCCACAACAACAAGACCGACCTCTAAACCAACAAGGCTGAATGCCATGGCCCTGCGGCACTTCCTCTACGGGGATCGCGAACCGACGCCGATCCACCAGATCATCACCGGCATCATCTTGGTTTCGTTCATATTGGCCCTGTATGGTTTGCAGGCGGATTTCATTCCGGATCACGGCTGGACCCAGGGCGGCGGTTTTTTTGCCCTGAGCCTGCTCGCCATTATGGTCATCGGGGCCAAGGCCATTGAAGACCGAGACGGTTCCCAGAATTTTTATGTCAGCTCCAGCAGCACCTTTGAAACCCTGCTCGCCGGCAGCATCCGCTCGGTTTTTTACCTGACGGTGCTGTGGCTGGCCTTTGTGCATGGCTTTGCCGCGCTTTATACCGGAACGTTCGGCCGCCCCTATCAGGCTGAAATGGAAGTCAGTAAACAACGCTCCGAATTTGCCGCCGGTTGTGACTATCAGGTGACGGCGCCGGACGTGGTGTCTGGCGCTACATTCTACCTCTGCATTTCCCGTGAGCAGTTCTTCCGCTGGCCGGAAAAATTGCGGGTCCGGGTGGAGGGCCGAATGTCTGTATTAGGCAAGACGGTCAACCAGCTGGAACAGATCAGGACACAGGAACCCGGCTCCTGAGGCTGGAGCACCTAGGTACGATGAAGGTGTTCACGCACCTTCATCAACATCAACGCAAATCCAAGCAAATTCAAACCAGGCCAATGCTCAGGCCAACCCGCCAAAGGATTATCCTGTGCAAGCCCGATACCCCAAATAAGATCCAGCGGACTAGCTTCGACAAGTATTCGATTGCCAGTTGCTATCAAGAATTGCCCAAGCGCGTCATTCTGGCTGAATTTGGCCTCATTGCCCTGCACCACGATATCAACACAGCGTGCTTCCCAAACGTGTGAATCAAATCCCCGTACCCGGCGGCCCAGGGCTTTAGCCTCCTCCGGAGAGCTTGTTGCCAGTATCCTTGAACGAGTGTCCTCGTCACCGAACAGAAATGCTTTTTCAGCCATCATGAAATGCTCTGCAGAAAGATACAGCTCTCCTTTCAGTTCAAATCTGGCAGGGTACCATTGGCTGAGGCAGGACTTTCCCAAGTCATGCCCCTTCTGTCGGTGTCCCCAAAAATAGAGGAACTCTGGCTGCAAACCGTTGGATACTGCCTCTATCAATTGCTTCTTGTTCAACATATCTATCCTCTTGCCGCATGCCCGGCCCTTAAACGACGTTCATTCCCAACAGATCAGACAATTCCTGATCAACGGGATACGGCCTCTCTAAAGGCAACAGTTTCCTGGCGTCGTCCACAGAACCTTTCTGTACCAACTCATGAACAGATTTTGCCAATGGCGTAACATCTGTAATTGTCCTGATCCAATCCCCGACATACCGAGTGACAGCCTCTCCAGAAAGCCCCATTTGAATTGCCCGGTATTCCAGCGGGGAAAGAGTCAGATCACGCTCAGGATCCCATTGGATTCGCACCGGAAAACGGCTCTTGTAATCCAGCCCGTCTTTACGTTCCTGAAACTCTGCAGGTGCATGGCTCAAACATGAATGTTTCAGAGCCCACTCAAAGCCTTCCCGTGTCATATCGATGGCCAGTATGCGCTCCTGACCAGCATCTTTAAGCCCCCAGCCGGACCGATACATCATCCACAGGAATGAAGGCTTGATCCAGGTCATACGCTCAAGTCGAAAGGGCGGAGACACAAAAGTCCCCTTTTCCAAAGCTTTGTCCGCAATTTCCCGCGAATATGCCTGATATACCCTGATGACTGAAGAGTCATAACATGCGCGGATTTGTCTGTATGGTGTTTCCATAACAGTGTCTCCTTATTAATTGAAGTTTGCTTCTATATCGCACGCTCCCGGATCACCGCCAGGCTGTCTTCCGCCCTCAGTTCCCCATTGCGGTACACCGTTCGCAACAGATTGCAGCGGCCTGCCAGCGCCTCCTCACGCACCGTTTCATAATCGCCTCCGGTGTTGCGGACCAGCGCCAGACGCCCGCGCTTGCTGCGCTTTCCGCTGTCCGTCACCGGATCCTTCCACACCTCCCGCCATGCATCATTCACGCAGGCCGCCGAGGCCTTCATCGCAAAACGCTGGGTGTCGCGGTTCACTTTCTGCAGCAGCTCACCGCCCATGCCAAAGGCAATGTTCTCTGCCGACAAACCGCGTATTTTCATCTCGGCCAGAATCGCCTCAATGCTGTCCAGAGAGATACCGTCACCCTGAATCACCCGCACGCAACCCGGCAACACCTTGTAACCCTTGCCATTGACGCTGTAGCCGAATTTCACCATCAGCTTCTCCAGCGTGGTGCTGACCACCGCCACCGGATCGCCGCTGTCAGGGCGAATCACCAGCGTGCCGCCGCTGTTGAGCACGGCTTCCTTCAACTCCTCACCCCACAGCGTGTCGATGGCATTCCACAAGTCATAAGAGTCGCTGACCACCGCCACCACTTTACCCGCCCCCCCGAACTGCGCCAGCATGTTGGCATAGGCCTCCCGCTCGCCATCACGGCCCCAGCTGGTGATGGTGCTGTGCTCCGCCGCCGGGATCGATAAGGCCGCCATTGGCTCCCGGTAATAACGGCGCGCCGCCATCACCGCACTCAGGTTGTCCGAGCCCAGGAAGTTCACCAGGTGCGCCATGCCACCAAGTGCGGCGGTTTCTTCGGAGCTGGCGCCGCGTGCGCCGAAGTCGTGCAACTTGAAAAGCAGGCCCTCCATACTGTCCGCCGTTTCCGCCAGATAGCGGGCAATCACCTGTTTGCAAGCGCGGGAGTAGGTGGCCACCGTTGTCGGATACCACACCGCCCGCAGCAGCGCGGTTTCAATGTAGCTGGTCAGCCAAGCGCAGGCCGAGTCGGTATTGCGCACCTGCACCATCACGTTGTGCACCGGCAACACCGTGCCCTCCGGAACAGCCTCGATCTCCAGCGGCAGGTAGCCGTTATACGTTTCCAGGATGTATTCCCAGCCTTCGCGGTTGAAGGGCAAGCCGTGGGCGGTCAGCACCTCGGCAGCTTCTTCAATGTCGGCGCGGCTGAACGGCTGCAGCAGGTACTGCTTGATGAAAGCCTGCAGGCCGAAGAAAACGGTGCCGTCAAAACGGCCGCCGTGTGATTCGATATAGCTGGAAACCACGCTGGTGCCTTGCGGATACTGGAGGAAGTGCGAAGCCTTGTAGGAGTCGGTATTGAGGAGCAGGTTCATGACGGAATCCCCGTGCATTGTTGGCAGAATCAGCGGGTCTGTCCCGCATCGGCTGTGGCAGCTGCCGGCGGGAATCCCCCACCGGTATCGCTGCATGACCTAATAGTGGCTTACAGCCACTTTATTGTCAACACCCTGCCTGAAATTTCCCGGCATCACCCGACCGCTTGTCCAAAACATCCGGGATTTCAGTACCCGGACGTTGGCAGCCGTTAGAATATTGAAGGAGGACCTGCCTGTTTAGCCGATCTCCGATCACTGACAGATCCGGCAGGCGATGACGCTTCTCCTGTGTGGCATGGACTTCCAAGCCACACCATCTTGCAGAAATCTGCCCTATTTATTCAGGAGCCTTCATGAGAGTCAGATTGTTCGCATCGCTATTGCTGATGGGCGCGCTGTTGCCGCTGTCCCTGCCCGCCTTGGCGGCTGCCGATGAGGAGGATGACCTGGATGCCTTGCAACAAAAGCTGACCAACGAATGGTATCTGGTGAAGAATGACCGTCGGCACAACATCAAGTCCTGGGTGAAGCAGGAGGATGGCAAACGCTACCGTTCATTCAAGGTGGAGGCGGTGCTGCAAGGTTCCATGGAGTCCTGCGTCCGCATCCTGCTGGATTTCGGCAATTACCAGAAATGGTACTGGGAGGTCATCGACTCCCGGCTGATCCGCAAATCTTCCGCCACCGATTACTATGTCTATCTCAAGCATCGCGCGCCTCACGGCTTGCCCGACCGGGATGCTCCCGTACTGATGCGTTTCGAGCCGCAAACTCCGGATAACCGCTCCCTGAGCCTGCGGGTCAAGGCCATTCCGGACATGATGCCGGACACCCCACGCTATATCCGGATGCAGGCCGAGGACATGTATGTGCGGCTGACCCCGACTCCGGAAAAGACAGTCATCATTCAGGCTGAAGGCTATGTGGATCCCGGCGGGCGGGTGCCGGGCTGGGCCATCAACTATATCCAGCGTTCGGCTCCCTACGCCATCGTCGTGGGCCTGCAACGCATGATGCGGCTGAAAGGGGAGCATCGTGAACGCAGCCCCTTACCGTTCAAAGTGGATGAAGCCTTGCAATAAGGAATATTTTCAATCACCTTCAGATGATCGAATCTTTCTCAGCTTCCTGTATTTAACAATGATGACCTCTGCCTTCGTCGGCAGAGTGTTCAGCGCTTCCATCATCAACTCCAATGCACCTGACTCACTGAACCCCCCGGTTCCCGCACCAATCACAGGAAATGCGATAGAACCGTAATTTCGGTCATTAACAATTTTGATGGCTGAAATGACGGATTTCTGGATCGACTCCCGAGTTGCCACCCAACATAGGTTAATTCCGGCTACATGAATGATTGCCTTACAAGAAAGTTTACCTGGACCTGTAATTGCGGCCTCCCCGAGGCCGATGGAACCAAAACGACCCAGTTCAACAAACGGTCCATACCCGGCTTTTCTCTTTATTGCTCCGGAGACACCCTGAGGCAATAGCAGCCACCAAGGAATAATGTTCCTGTTCCATGCGTTAACAATGACATCAACCGATTGATCCAGCAGATCACCCTCGACAATGATTGGTTCAGTCATGATGGCCTCCCCCAGTTTGACTGCAATTAAGTGTCCATGAGCCAATATACAACCAATTTAGTGGCTTACAGCCTATTAAAATCTGTTTCACGAGAAATTTGTGCGCAATTTGCAGGCAAAACCGTAAAATACTTACCTGAATCCACGCGAAAATCACCATGACCACCCCCAGCCAGACCGAAGCCGATTTTCTCGCCGCCTACGATCCGCGCGCCTTCGACAGTCCCCTCAGCCCGGTGGATGTGGTCATTTTCACGCTGCATCAACAACAACTGAAAGTCTTGCTGGTGCGTCGGCATAATTTCCCGCACAAGGACCGCTGGGCCTTTCCCGGCGGTTTTGTCGACCAACACCACGATGCCACCCTGGAAGCCGCCGCCCTGTGCAAGCTGACCGAAAAAACCGGCGTCACCACCCCTTACCTGGAGCAGTGGGGCGCGGTCGGCAATGCCACTCGTGATCCGCGCGGCTGGTCCATCACCGTGCTCTATTTTGCGCTGATCCCTTTTGCAGAGCCGCCCGCCGACAGCGATGCCCGCTGGTTCACCCTCGACGATGCGCTGACGCTGAACCTGGCCTTCGACCATTCCGAACTGCTGCCGAAAGTCGTGGAACGCCTGCGCAGCAAGGTGTTGTACACTGTGATGCCGGCACACCTGATTGCTTCTCCCTTCACGCTTAGCGAATTGCAACGCGCCTACGAATGCGTCCTGGGGCGGGAACTGGAAAAGAAAGCTTTCCGCAGGCGGCTTGAAACCGCCGGGGTTCTGGAAGCCACCGGGAACAGCACCCGGGAAGGAGCCGGACGCCCGGCTGCCTTTTACCGGCTGAGACCGGAATGTGCTTCCTTCAATTTCAACCGGCAACTGGGTCATCCGGGCTGATTCATGGCAAGCCAAGATGCATCAGCCCGGATTTTTTACAGAATAGCCCGAATTCCGTCACGCCCATCGCGCGCCTCACCCAAAACGACCAACAAACACCCATTTTGTAATTTATATTACGGTTACATATTACGTAAAATACTCTTGAAAAACGTGCCAGACCCTGGTCCGCAGGCAACCACCCCCGCCTGAATCCTGATGTCTAAAATCAATAAATACAGTCAAAACAAGCCATTGGAAAACATGCAGGCTGATTTCTGCCCCAATGGTTTCTCTAAATACCGGGAAAACGATTAAATTTTATTCAAAAACAGCGTTCCCGCGTAGCGGGAATTGGGTGCAGACAAGACTAGCGGGAGTTTTGCGGTAGGTAATGGCGGGAGGATTTCTGGATTGCCCAGGCATGGCGTCATGCCTATATCAAAAGCTTCAGTGCTGATGCCCGCCCGGTTTGCGCACCTGTAACGCTGGCGTCGGACTATCCGGCATGGCGGGTGCAGCCTGAGGCTCCGGAATCCCGGCCTCATCCGCCAGCAGCCACGCCATGGTGCCAGCCGGCGCCGCATACCAGCCCGGATCGGCATAATCCCCGGGCTTGAGGTCATCGCGCACCTTCAGCACGGTGAACATGCCGCCCATTTCCAGCGCCCCGTGCGGGCCCTCCCCCGCCATCATCGGCAAGGTGTTTTCAGGCAAGGGCATATGCATTTCACTCATTTCCGCCATGCCGGTTTCACCCATCGACATGTATTCGGGAACCAGTTTTGCAATCCTGTCGGCAATGCCTTCCTGCGATACACCCAAGGTGCTGCGGATGCCATGCCCCATGGCGTTCATGGTGTGGTGCGACTTGTGGCAATGCAGCGCCCAGTCCCCCGCCGTCGCCACGAATTCAATGACCCGCATCTGACCCACTGCCACATCCACCACCACTTCCGGCCAGCGCGCCGACTTCGGAACCCAACCGCCATCCGTGGCCGTCACTTCCAGGATATGCCCGTGAAGATGAATCGGATGGTTGGTCATGGTGAGGTTGCCGACGCGGATACGCACCCGTTCGCCGCTGCGCGCCACCAGCGGGTCTATGCCCGGAAACACCCGCGAGTTGAAGGTCCAGAGGTTGAATTCGGTCATGGTGGAGGCGCGCGGCACCGAACTGCCGGGATCAATATCGTAGGCGTTCAACAGGAACATATAGTCCCGGTCCACCGGCATGAAGCGGGGATTCTTCGGATGCACGACTATGGCACCCATCATGCCCATGGCAATCTGCAGCATTTCATCGGCATGGGGGTGATACATGAAGGTACCGGATTGCCGCATTACAAACTCATAGACAAAGGTTTCTCCGGGCTTGATTTGCGGCTGCGACAGGCCGCCAACACCGTCCATGCCGGACGGTAACAGGATGCCGTGCCAGTGGATGGTCGTGTGTTCCGGCAAGCGGTTCGTGACAAATATCCGCACCCGATCACCCTCCACGCATTCCAGCGTCGGTCCCGGGCTTTGCCCGTTATATCCCCATAACCGGGCCGTCATGCCGGGGGCGATTTCCCGCTCCACCGGCTCAGCCACCAGATGGAACTCCTTGGCGCCATCCTTGATCCTCCAAGGCAAGGTCCATCCGTTCAGCGTGACCACCGGGCGGTATGGCAGGTTGCCGGATACCGGATTGACCTGCCCGGCGGCATCGTGCCGACGGGTAGGCGCCGGAATGTGATCAGCCTTGCTGCGGGATACCAGCCCCGCACCCAGCAGGGCGGCGCCCATGCCGCCCAGCAAACGGCGTCGTGAAGTCATGGCTGTTCTCCGTCAGACAGGGGGGCTGTTTTAACATGGGTGAACACGGCTGCGGACTTCCAGTAACGTTCCTGGGCGTCCAGACCGTCATTGAGGGTCCGGATTTGTTCGCGGGTTTGGGTCAGCACTGTGAAAGTGTCCGCCAGCATGCCGTTATAGCGTAGCAGAACCTCGTCGAGCAGCTGCTTCTGCAAGGGAATCAATTCGTCCCGGTAGATACGGGCCGCCTCCCAGCCGGACTCGATATCCGCCCTTGCCGACCGGTATTCACTGTGGGCGTTCAACGCCGTCTGAGCCGCTTCTTCCAGTACCTGCCGGTATTGCAACTCTGCATTCCTGACGCGGGTACGGCCAAAATCGAACAGTGGCAACTCCAGCCGGATTTCCGCACCCCGCTGTTCCGGCTGCCCGTCGGCACGGTTGGACTTCAGCCCCAGCTCCAGGACATTCACAAGCCGGGTGGCCTTGCCCAGTTTCAGGTTGGAAGCCAGCGCCAGGGTATCGGCACGCGCCGCCAGTATGTCCAGCCGCTCCGCCGTGAGGTCCGTCGGTATTTCGGAAGGAGTGGCGGCTTCTGGCAAGGCGGGCAACTGCATCGGCAGTGTCATCCC
>Ga0209599_10001496_pt1 | contig 10977 bp, 9 predicted proteins | sample Shrwel_input2_FT_FD_187534 | JGI IMG/M metagenome (GOLD analysis project Ga0209599, IMG submission 187534) | Subsurface microbial communities from deep shales in Ohio, USA - Utica-3 well 1 S input2 FT (SPAdes) (version 2) ... | reverse complement strand
GGTCAAACGTGCTACTTTTGCAATTAGATCCTTATCTAATATATAAAAACTTATATTTAAAAGTAATAAATTAAGTAATTCTTCCAAAAGCCCTTGATTGATCAAACAAGCTGCATAATTATTTAAAAGGGTTGAATCTGAAGGTAGTAAATTAATGGCAATATTAAAACAACGGATCATTTCCGTTGTTTCATTAGCATAATAGTTTGCAACGCCTTTTACATGCCAAGCATGCCCAGCATCAAATGGAATAAGTTTATCTGCTTGATTTAAAAAACGTGCTAATGCAAATTCAGACAATACCCTACCTTTAGGTAAGTTGGATAACTCACTTAATAGCTTATCTATTTGGGTTTGCGGTTGAATTGACATAACTCATATCTTTTGTATTTAATCTCGGAAACTCGAACATTGTATCTCATAAAAAAAATAGGCTCTATGACTTTTACAATTTCCCGTGTATTTTTAAATTTTAAAATATCAAAATTAAGAAATTGAATAAATTCTTATAAATAAGCAATTTAACCTAATTGAATCTTACAAATTCATATTTTCATCATTCGCAGCCTTTATTTCGAGCACCTCTTTTAAAGTAGGAAGATGGATAGAAGGATTTGGAGTGGCACTGGGTGAAATGGTATGGGTGATCTCAATATGTCCACCACAGGTAAAACCACAATGTACGCTACTGCATTGGAACCATAGTGTTTTTAAAACTGCATGTTCTTCTCTACTGGACCGTATAGCTAAAGCAGACAAACAATGTGGACACTTAAATTGACGTTTTGAAGCCATACTTTGCCCATTGGTTATAATTTTATTCATTATAGTAAATAAGAACAAATATTTGTACCTTTAGGTGTTTTTTTATAGTATTGCCGAACTTTGTTAAAAATAGCCAAAGTTATGAAAGCTTATTGTTCTGAAGTATCTTTTTCCGCCTGAAGTACTTTGTATTCACGCTCTACAGCTGTCGTTGCAGTTTGTCTGTTTTTATATAAATAAGTCAGACGTTTTGGTGTAGCCTGATCCCCTTTAGTGACCTTACCAGTCTTAGTACCGTCCTTATAATAAGCCAAGATACCCGTGTATCCCCCACGTTCATCATCTATCAATTCTGATAAGTCATCGGCATCGGGTAAATAGACTTCAGCCTCACAATCTGTGGTATAGCCACCTGAACCATCTAGATCGTGCACCACCCGTGTCCCCAGCCAAACGATTTCATCTATGAGTGGTTTAAACCCTCCAAATGATATAGGGCATTCAGGAATTAATTCAGGGTTACCATAGGCCAGCTTAAAACTGAAGGTTGCAGATTTGCTTTTGATTTTGTTGTATTCAGCCTTGGCCACATGCTCTGCAGTCTGTTTGTCCCTCTGAATATTGCGAAGTTCACGTGTATTTTCATCGGACATGCCCACCGTGACTTTCTGGCGTTTGGCTTTGTCATTGTCATAGTAGGAAACCGTCACGCCTGATACATCATCTGCACCATCGGTATCCGAATAACGGTGTGAATCACCATCTGATCGAGTGATGAATATTTCAGGTAATGGATTGCCTTTAAAGGTTTTTCCTGCACCTTTAGGCATAAACAGTAAATAGCCGTTTTTTACAGTTGCGATGGCATCGTGTTCGTCTGCAATACGGGTAATCAGATTTGCATCCGATTCGTTCTGATCGATATGAGGTAGTAATACTGCGCCTAAATCCTCATTGACCTTGGGCACCAGTCCATGCTCTGAGGCAATGGTATTGACAATATCCTTAATGGTTTTGTTGTCGAAGCTGCGTTCCTTTTTCTTTTTAAATGCTGTTTTAAGATCTGCAGCTTCAGCACGTAAAGTTAAAATATCTGGTGTACCTTGATGACCACGTTCTTTGACCAGGTATTTGCCTTTGTAAACTAGTCCAGTATTGCTCCAGCCGATCCATACTTCGATTTCTGCCCCTTTGGGTGGGATTTCCACCAAACCATCATGATCGGAGAGCTCAATCTCAATCGAGTCACTTTCAATACCGCGATTGTCGGTGATCTGCATGCGGATCAAACGGTCTTGAACTTGTGTACCAACGTCGATGCCATTGACCAATAAGCGATAAATTGCATGTGGGTAGCTGTCAGTAAAGCCTTTTTTAAGATCTGAACCAATATTGGATAATGTGGAACCAATACTCATAGTAAATTACTCGCAATATTGCCCAGGACATTGCCAATTAATACCCCTGCTGTTTGGGTCTTCTTCAACTTGAGTGTGAATTCAACCTTTCGTGGTTTGCCATTATCAAAAAAGTAAGTCTGTGTTTCATCGACTGATTCTAGTATCCATAATCCATAGACTTTGCCATTGCCAGCAATCAATGGAAATGACTTACCTGTATCCCCCATCACCCTTAGGGCAGTTAATGACAGTTGCGAGCCAAACTGTGGAACGATAGATCCATCCAATGTGATGGAGTCCTCTCCTTTTCCAGTAAATTGATAAGCTGGCATGCTGTTCACACGGTTATTGCTGGCATGATTCCATGATGTGGTTCTTTGGAGGCTCTGGTATGTGGCTGTTGGTATAGAAAATACGAATACGCCATAAATCATCATCATAATGTTTATACCTGGTCTTTATAGCTGCTACGGATACGTGCATGCTTTTCACGTTCACGACGATCCAACATATTTTCAATCATTGCTTGAAGCTGCTGGAGACTTTGTCCTGGTGCTTGGGTAATTTGGATGGTGATGTTGTCACCTTGAATGACAAAACTGCCTGCAGCCTGTCTAGGACTCAATGATGCTGTTGGACGTACCTTATTTAATGCTGGAGCAACGTTAATCTTAGAAATGGCTTCACTGGCCCGTGGATTAAATATATTGAGCGCATGCTGGAACTTTTCTTTTAGATTTGGGAAGCCCTGTTCCAAACCTAAGCCAATCCCACCCATGACATGACCACCAAGAGCAGCCATAACACGTGATGGGCTATGAATGTCCATTTTCGTCTTCATGAATTCAGGCATATAGGTGTTGATTTCTGACCAGATACTTTTTAATTTTTTAAAACCTAACCTTATTCCATTTACAAGCCCATCAATAATCATGCCACCAAAGCCTGTAAATTTAGATGGCAAATCAATACCAAACCAACTCAGTACTCCAGCAAATGCCGTATAGAACAATCCCAATGGAGACCAGTTCACAATCAGTGCTGAAATACTTCCAATACCGCCACTAAATGCACCTTTAACTTCAATCCATTTCGTCAAAAACCATTGACCCACTGGAGCAAAAATTACTTTTATACTTTCCCAAATATCAGAAAAGAATGCTTTGATCGGCTCCCAGTTTTTATAGATCAAATAGGCAGCTGTAGCCAGCAAAGTAATTGCGATGCCTAAAGGATTCATCAGCAATGCTCGGCCGAGCCATAAAAATACGCGACCAACCATGAAAAGTGATGATTTGAAAATATTGAATATCGCTGGGGCTGCTGCAAATACACGAGATAAAAGTGTAGCTCCAGTCGCTGTGGATGCCATCATCAAACGTAAGCTGAGCATGCTTAAAATCAACGGTGAGAATACGACTAATGCACCGCCTATGACCACCATACTAGCTGCTATGCCAAGCAAACCAACACCAAGTGCTTTTGCTAGGGTTGGATTTCGCTCCATCCATCCTGTAAAGGTTTGTAGTGCCCCAGTCGCAATCTGAATAGCTTTTGTATAGATCGGTAAAATCGTAGTACCAAATTTCAAATATGCATCATGAAGTTTGGCTTTAGCTTCAAGCTCTTTACCCGTGGTCGTTCCTTTTGCTTGGTTTGAAAGCTGATCAATGTTATATGCACCCTCATTCAACTTGGAATTTTTATGGATCTGCTCACGTTGCATATACATCTGAGCAAACAAGTTTGATGCTGTTCTGTTCGAGAAAATACTCCCGATTGCATCAACAACATCTCCTTCTTTGGTAATACCTTTTGCATTTAATGCTGGTACAAGAACTTGCTCCATCCATGCAAATTGATCTTTTTTGAACAGATCAGCCCCTTTAATCGCACCAACATCAAGATAAGACATATCCCCTGTTTTATTGTGTTTGACTTTACTTTTATCACCAATGAGTCCGAGTTTATCCATGTTGTTCATGGCTCTCTGAGTGGTTCGCCCTTGATAAAGGTTCTGGTACGCTGACATCATAGATGTACCGACACGAAAGCCCCCCATTTCCTGTACCAAAGGTTCCATCTTGTAATAAAAGGCTTTGTTATCCATGCCTTTTGCAGCAATACCACCTGTTTTAATGACATTTAGCCATTCTTCACCTTGTACACGTCCACCCGTTGCTGTAATGACTTGTTGGATAATATTGGCTTGATCCTTGAAAGCTTTTTCACTTTTTAAACCGCCACGTAATTCAATGACTTTGAGCATGTCCATGAATTTTTTTTCATTTTCAGCACCATGTTCATTTCCAAACATAGCTTCATTGGCAAATTTCATTTTTGCTAATGTCGGTGCAACCATTTCAGCATGATGTACGTCCGCAAAGGCGGTAATTCCATCTCGCATAAGCGTAATGTTATCTAATGTTGATGTCCCGAAGGTTTTCATCGCTTTGGCATATTGGATCGCTTCATCAGTTGCATGCTTACCTAATCCCAATGATGCAATACGATTTTCTTCAACATCTGTCCTTTTCGATTCCTCAATTGGTTTGCGCATGGAGTAAAGTGCTCCAGCTCCAGCCATAGCAGCTCCCATGCCATAGCCCGCTGCAGCTCGAATATTTCCTGCCTGACGCTCATAGTTCCGATGCATTTGAGTCATGCGCTGTAAACGTTGTTCTTGTTCACGCATGGATTGATTGGCTTGATTGAGCTGATTGCGTAAACGCACCTGGTGCTCAGACAATTGACTGGTTGAAAGCCCTGCATTATTCATTTCCGTACGCATACGTTGCAGTTCGATGCGGTTTTTTTCATATTCTTGTTTGAGCTTCCGCGCCTTGGCCACTGACTTATCAAAATCTCGAGTGAGATCTGCAGATGGATTTGTCTTCATCTGCTGACGTAAATTTTTAATGTGATTTTGTAGGTCTTGGAGTGCTTTAGCCTGGTCTTGTACGGCTTTCTTTTGCTTTTGATAACCGTCTATTTTTTTCTGTTGTTCATTGAGGGAACGGATTTCATCTCTGGTCTTCTTTAAAGCACGACTGGCAGCATTGCTGCTGCCCATAATCACTTTAAGGGCTGGACTTAACTTGTTTTTCCCTCCAAAAATCACTTCCAATCTTAATTGCTTCATTCAGCATCGGCCCCATTTCGTTCAATTGCTTTTTGATGCCACTCCATCAATTCACTCAGTGACATAGTGTCATAGGTCTGTGGTGTCCAGTTGAACACCACAGCGATATTTGCGATCGCGTCTTCTACTGTTGGAGTGCAATTTCCGCACGCACTGATTTCGGTTGCAAAAAAGTAATAATTGCTCCCCCCATCTGAATAATGTCGACTGGATCAACCACACTGTTGAGTTGGCTCGCTGTTAGGGTTGGACTGGTACATAACGGCAATAAAGTACAAATGGCATTCACATCACCGTTGAGAATGTCTGCAATACGCACTTTTTTAAGGGCTGGAACTGAAGGTTTACGCACTTCAACTTTAGTGATCTCTGTATCACCCACTTTAAATGGTGAATCTAAAGTGACTACTGCAACATCTGGGTTTTGAATGGCTTGTAAATTTTCGAGTTGTTGTTGGGTTTGCATGGCAAATTCCTTAAATAAAAAATGAAATAAAAAAACCTCCAGCAGCACTGAGCCACTGAAGGGAGGAAAAATTAATGACCAATATTGGCGCGGTGTTTCTCAAGTAGATCCACACCGTTGACAGTTTCAATTAGACCAGGGATATCAATCTCGATTTCGACCTTGCCATCGATCGTCAGCTTGTAATATGTCCAGATGGTTTTGATCGATTTTTCAGTATCGTCCCCTGCTTTGGCGTTGCCGAAATCAATTTCTTCATGACGACCACGGACAACAACTTCGACTGCAGATGTTTCACCCGTGTCGTCACGTTGATATGAGCCAGCAAAGCGCAAACCGATTGCACTGACTGATGCAGCGCCAAATTGGCGAATGACCAAAGGATCGATACCACCGAGCTTCCAAGCCATTTCGATCATGTCATCAGCAAGGCCAGCATCCCATTTGATGTTGCCGTTCATGCCACCACCGCGCCAATCTTCAAACTTACGTCCAAGCTTTGGCAGTGTGACTTCACCTGTTTGGCCAAGGTATGAATTACCTTCGTTAAACAGATCCATTAATTTGAGTTTTTTTGGTAAAGCCATGTTCGTTCCTGTTTATTAGGCGGTCATACGTGACGCGAAATCAGCGAGATAGCGGTCTGTAATACGTTGGCGTAATGTGAGATCTTCAAGTGGTGGTACTGGGGTATAGTCATAATCCAGTAATAAACGACCAGCTTTAAGCGTATCTTTTGGATTCACAGCTGGATCAAACCAACATTGGCCATCGATGATGTAACCTTGGGTACGCAAGTCACGGAATTTGGCATTTATCCCTTCAACAATGTCTTTTGCAAGGGATGGATGGATGGGCTTATCGTTCGCCCACATATGCCCTTCAGCCATCGTATCGGCTAAAACCTGTGCAGTACGGGTAGAGTTTTCAAATGCAAATAGCGGATCGGTCGCACATGTGCGTGAACCCCAAAAACGGAAGCCATCACGTTGAATAAGGGTGGTAATTTCGTTGGAGTTCAAATAACCAGCATCGGTATCCATCGATTGAAGTTGCCAGAACACATCTTTTGAAATGCCTGTAACACCATTCACTGCAACGTTTGAGAGGGTTTTGTGCCAACCAGTATCATTATCAATTTTTGCACGTAGTCCCAGTGCACGGGCGGTTGCTTCAAATGTTTTGGTAGATGATGTAGCCGTATCGAATCCCAAAAAATCTGGCCAAATGATCATAGTCTCGCGTGATCCAATCGCATCACGGTATGCAGCTGCTTCTTCCTTGGTTTCACAACCATGTGCGCTGACATAGTTAAAGGCACGTAACTTTTCTGCAATACCTCCTAAGGCAGCAGTCACTGGAGCAGTATCGAGTCCTGGTGCACCTAAAATACGTGGTTTTACTTTAAGGTTTTGTTCAGCAGTAAGTAGAGCTTTCATACCCGTATATTTACCGTTGACCTGTCCCCCAATCACGGCTGTGTTCTGCTCTGCCTCAGTGGTTTTTTTCTCAACACGGACTACAACAACGATCGTATTTGTCTGGTCAACAATCGCCTGTAATGAACGCGCCAATGTACCGTTTACCCCTGCTTTTTCGATTGAGCGTTGAATATCAGTAACAAGTACAGCTGTGTTAAGAGGGAAAACCAAAGGATCAGCATCTTCAGCTGTGGCTAAGAGACCAATAACTGAAGTTGATACTGTCCGAATGGGACGTGTACCATCATTGAGTTCAATGACTCGTACACCATGGAAATATGAATCTGTAGCCATAAAAAAGCCTGTGATCTGTTGTTTTGTTTTCAGATCACAGGCTGACAAATCACACTATTAATTTCATGTAGTGTGAGTTGTAAATATGGCTTTTACAACTCTATGTATTTGGTGCAATGAGATTCATCACATCGGGATTATTTTGTAAAAAATCTGCCAGTTTTTGTTCTGCAGTCATGGGTTCTGTAATTTTAGGTTTTGGAATCAGCACCCAATCACTACCATTGAATCTTGGCCAAACATCATCTGGCCAAGATTCAAGTACTGGAGTTTCCGTACAATAGGCTGGAATTAAAAATACACCAGGTTCTCTAGGTGATTCATCTGCAGTGGTTTTGTGAACAAATAAACCTGCCTGATTAAATTGATATACCATTTTTGATTGCATTACATCACCTTAATATTTGATACAGCAAAGCCAAGCAATGTTACGTGGGCGAGTTTCCTCACCAATGACACCAGCAGCATTTGGAATCGAATCACCATCATCAGATCCATCATTGGTATAGAAATAGCGGTTATCCCAGTCCATTCCACCATTTGAACCAGTTTTACCATAGCTAGGAGAACTCCCAAAGGGCCATTGATAGCTATAGGCCTCACCCATTGAAAGGTGTTTATGCTTTTGTACTTGTTGGCTTTGCTTACTACCAATAACACGACCTACATCAATACCACGACCATCATCTAAACCACGTGGAAACTCTGCACGTCCATCGGGTAAATTGAATGTTAAGACACCATCCCCAGCACCATACGTAGTTCCAATTTCAGCAAATAACTCTGGGTAAGCTGTCCGTGAAATAGTTGCACCATTCGCTTTAAAATATCCTGTGGGTGCGTTATTCATAGCGAAATAAACTATTGCACCTGGTGGAAGTCCATTTGCCCGAGTTTCTTCTTTACTAAATACATTAAGGTTTTGGCGAGCTGAAGCTTTGTTCGGTACATCAACTAGATTTTGGCTTTTGGCCAGAGGATAAGGTGCAGATCCTAACGGCTCATTTTGAACACCTAAAATCTTGGTACCAGCAGGATAAGACTTTCCTAAAATTGACTCTGTTGCACCATTGACTATCCAACTATCTACACCCACTGCATTGTGTAAACGTTTGCCATCGATGTAAATCGCTAGTCCTGTAGTCGTAACAGTTGACCAAGTAACATGCGTTTGGTTGGCAGCTAATACTTGTTCTTCTTCAATTGAATCGACAAAAATATCAACTTCAGCTGCATTACCCCATATAACATCCCCAGCAATGTTAGATGCTTTTTTTAATATCTGGCCAGTCGTTCCACCAGGTAAAAGTTTTGCCGTATTGATTGTATTAATGATCCAGCTATGTGTCGCAATAACAACATTCGGATCAATTTTTAGTTCAACGGTTTCAACATTATTGACGAAGAATGGAATGCGAAAAACTGTATCGGTAAATAGTCCATCTGTTGCAATGGGTTTAGTGATATCTGGTAGATTTCCAACGGCAAAGAGATTGCCATTGCTATCAAAGATACCAACTTCTCGCATCACAAAACCGCCTACTGAAACAGGGATAATCAGTTCTGCTGTAAACTTTAATTCATTTTCTGGATCTTGATATACACGATTGACCACAGCTCGAAATCGCTCTCTGACTAGCTGTGTCATATTGCTATCTATATTAATCGGATACCCAGCTCCATCCCCAACAGCCATATGAGTTAAGCGAATCTGAGTCCCTGTTGATTCAGCTTGTGTAAGGAGTTGTAAGCCTTTTTTTGTATGTATGGATCTATATTTCATGACTTATTCCTAACTAATTTTAAGCATCGCTGAAGCATAGTTATTACTGGCAGAAACAAGGATTCCCCCATCACAAACCATTTCATTGTGTAAAGTAAAATTTTGATTACTTTCAACGATTTCGACCATTTTACCATTCATAAACTTTGGTAGAGGAAGCTTCAATAACGTTGTATTACTATGAATATCAAAAACAATGTAATAGTCTTTGTTGTCTTTAAACCAAGTGAATGTTGTAGCTTCAGGTACGATTTGCGAATTGAATACTGATCGATATGAAACTGCATTGAGTAAAGTACCGACTGGAATCAGGCTGCTAGGATAAGTATCTCCTGTTTGTGTGTGAGGATAAATTTTCTTGGTTGGACCGTTGAAGAAGCCGACTTCACTTGATGATTTTCTAATAGAAGGTTTTGTAATACCACGTGTCAGACTATGACCAATAACTTGACCAAACTCATTATTTGCACCATTTTTAACAATACTGACAAAACGATCTGGTGGATTGTTTAAATCTGTCCAATTCACCTTAGTAAGAGAAATAACATCTTGAGTCGATGTAACATTTGAAATATTGATCAGATCCCAAGTATTAGAGCCAACAACTATCGGCTTACTTTTTGGTACATATAAGAGTAGGTTCTTACCACCATAGTTCAATGGTAATGCTTGCATGAGGCCAATCCATCCCCATTTCACCGACTTCTTAACTTGAACTTGGGTTAAACCTGTAATTGACCCATTTAAAGCATAGGCATAAGTCACACTGACGCGTATATCTGAAGCAATTGTATTCACATCAAATTTTTGCTCTGTTGTTGTCCCAACTCGTGCTTGTAAATAAGTAAGTAAAGCTGGAATATTTATGATGTCATAAGAATCAATTAATTCTAAATATTCAACGTCATAAACTCCTGTAGCTATAAGTTCAATGAAACCATTCGCGATCACTTTTTTACTGTGATTATTAAGTGCTTTTAATAACTGAGTAATAGTATCGCTGGTAATCGTATCAATTACTGCTGTGTTCGTTGCTCCACTGACGTGTGTAAGAGTAGATCCAGCTGCCAATGGCACTGTATAGAAAATCCAAGCAGAATCAGTACCAGTATTATCAGAAATAAACCAAAGAGTATTTACATCTACAATACGAACAAGAGTGTAATTTCGAGTTCCATCAGTCCATTTTGAACCAACATCAGCATAGCTTTTACCATGTCCATTTTTAACTATACGGTGGACAATATTTGCGCCATGGTTTGCCCCAATGTAAGTATTATTATATAGCAGAGGGGTTGCATCATCGCCTTGCGTTGCAACCAAAATTCCTGTCGTAAATGCTGTAATAGTCGCATCTTTTGCGGTAGTTGAAGAAATATTCTTGATTGCCCACGGATTAATAACATTATTATTCCATGCTGTAATTGAGTTATAACGAACTTGCTGAACCTGATCGATTGCATCACTAAATTTTGTGCGGATAAAAGCATCTGTTCCATCGAGAACAACCGTAAAAGTTTCACGTGTATTCTGAGTGGTAGCTACGGGTATGGCTGGGAGTGCTTCTGGTCGAATAATTATCTTTTTCCCACTTGCTTGATATTGTTCAAGTGCTGTTCTTACTGAACCTAATTCCAACTGAGTTC
>Ga0209599_10001495_pt1 | contig 10979 bp, 8 predicted proteins | sample Shrwel_input2_FT_FD_187534 | JGI IMG/M metagenome (GOLD analysis project Ga0209599, IMG submission 187534) | Subsurface microbial communities from deep shales in Ohio, USA - Utica-3 well 1 S input2 FT (SPAdes) (version 2) ... | reverse complement strand
AGAAAGTGCAAGTGATTGGCCATATTCTGGTGTTATACCGTCCGGCTAAAGAGAAAAAATTGCAATTGCCACGCGGCTAACTGCATTTGCTCTGTTGTTGCCGTGATGCCTGGTCTGGCTCACGGCTGCAGAAAACCTGCCACAGTCAGTTGCTGTCTGGCCTGCTGATCATCAGCCACTAAATGTCTGATCAAATCGGCCGGCTTAGTCACATCTGTAGCTTTCAGATATTGCCAAGCCAATAACGCATCATTGGGTTGTAGCACCACCACAAACTTCAATTGATTAGCAAAACACCACAGCGACACCTCTTTTAAAATATCGATGACCGCCAACGGACTGGGTTGCCAACTGCGCACATCCATCACCAAAGCCCAGGGTGAACCCAGTAATGGCTGCACCAGTTGTTTCAAATCACGCTGATAATCCCCGGCGCTACGCACCGTCACAATGCCGGTGGCCTTGACCCAGACAGTGCGTTTTTCCAATGTTAACTGATAGGCTTTATGCTGCTTCATCCAACTCCCCTTGTCACTTGCAGCCTACCCTTTTAGGGCAAATAAAAAAAGCGGCAGAAGCCGCTTTTTTTAATCAGTCCGACTAAAGTCGCAACTTACTGATACTGCACTGCAGTAATTTCAAATTCAACCATGCCACTTGGCGTGTTGATATTGACCACATCATCCAGCTCTTTGCCAATCAAACCACGGGCAATCGGCGAGTTCACCGAAATCCGGTTATTTTTGATATCTGCTTCATCGTCACCAACGATGCGATAAGTCACTTCTTCCTCAGTATCCAGATTCAGAATAGTCACAGTAGAACCAAAAATAACCTTGCCGTTATTTGGCAGCTTAGTGATATCGATAATCTGCGCATTCGACAGCTTAGCTTCGATATCCTGGATCCGGCCTTCGCAAAAACCCTGGGCTTCACGTGCCGCATGGTACTCGGCGTTTTCTTTTAAATCGCCGTGCGCACGCGCTTCCGCAATCGCCAGAATAATGGCCGGCCTTTTTACGCTTTTCAGCTCATTCAGTTCATCGCGCAATGCCTGTGCGCCCTGAACTGTCATCGGGATTTGACTCATCCGTTTACTCTCTTGTGTAACTCCTGCACTGAATTGACAGTGGCAAATGCATTGGCTGCATTGGCTTTACAAGTGGCAAAAGCCGCATTCAGTGTGGTCGTGTAATTTGCTTTATGTTGTAACGCACCGCGACGTAACACTTTTGAGTCTTCAATCGCCTGGCGTCCTTCAGTGGTGTTCACGATATAGCTGTATTCACCGTTTTTAATCCGGTCCAAAATATGCGGACGGCCTTCGAATACTTTGTTTACCAGCCGGCATGGAATGGCTGCAGCGGTTAGTGCTGCATAAGTTCCGCCTGTGGCATCCAGTTCAAAGCCTAACTCCACCATAGTTCTGGCCAGTTCAACCACGCGCACTTTATCGCTATCCCGTACTGAAAGTAAAGCCCGACCGCCGGTAGGAATTTGAGTACCAGCACCGAGTTCACCTTTGGCAAAGGCCTCAGCAAAGGTTTCACCCACGCCCATCACTTCACCGGTTGAACGCATTTCAGGGCCAAGTAAAGGATCGACACCCGGGAATTTATTAAACGGGATCACCACTTCTTTCACCGAGAAATACGGTGGAATAATTTCCTTGGTGACACCTTGTTCCCGTAACGACTTGCCAGCCATACAACGGGCGCCCACTTTAGCAACTGCCATACCGGTGGCTTTTGACACAAATGGTACAGTCCGGGCAGCACGTGGGTTCACTTCAATTAAGTAAACTTCGTTATCTTTAACGGCAAATTGCGTATTCATTAAGCCAACCACGCCCAGTTCCAGCGCCAGCTTTTTCACCTGCTCACGCATCACATCCTGAATTTCCTGGCTCAGGCTGTGTGGCGGTAATGAACAGGCCGAATCGCCTGAGTGGACACCGGCTTGCTCGATATGCTCCATGATGCCGCCGATAATGACTTCTGTACCGTCACAAATCGCGTCGATATCCACTTCAATGGCATCATCGAGGAAACGGTCCAGCAACACCGGGGAATCGTTTGAGACGCTGACAGCCTCAGTCATATAACGACGTAAATCGCTGTCGTCATAAACGATTTCCATCGCGCGGCCGCCCAATACATAAGATGGACGGACCACCATCGGATAACCGATATCCGGTGCTTTGTTCAGTGCTTCTTCCAGGCTGGTCACTGTGGCGTTTTTCGGTTGTTTTAAGCCAAGCCGCTCCACAGCTTGCTGGAAACGCTCCCGATCTTCAGCACGGTCAATCGCATCAGGTGAAGTACCAATAATTGGCACACCATTAGCTTCCAGCGCGCGGGCTAATTTTAGTGGTGTCTGACCACCGTATTGCACGATCACGCCTTTTGGCTGTTCTTTCTTCACGATTTCCAGCACGTCTTCCAGCGTAATTGGCTCGAAATACAAACGGTCTGAAGTATCGTAATCGGTCGAAACCGTTTCCGGGTTACAGTTGACCATAATGGTCTCATAACCATCTTCACGCAGAGCAAGCGCCGCGTGCACACAGCAATAGTCAAATTCAATGCCCTGACCAATCCGGTTTGGACCGCCACCGATAATCATGATTTTATCGCGGTTGCTCGGGGCAGCTTCACATTCTTCATCGTAAGTGCTGTACATGTAGGCGGTATCAGATGCAAATTCAGCCGCACAGGTATCCACCCGTTTGTAGACCGGATGTAAACCAAAACCATGGCGTTTTTTCCGAACTTCGGCTTCAGCCACCCCCAGAATATCGGCGATGCGCTTGTCAGCAAAACCTTTGCGTTTTAGCACAGTTAACCGGGCTTGATCTAAACCGGCAAAGCCAGCCGCTTCAATAGCCGCTTCTTCTTTCACCAGATCTTCAATCTGCACCAGGAACCATGGGTCAATGTTGGTCAGTTTGAAAATATCATCCATCGACATGCCAAAACGGAAGGCATCCGCGATGTACCAAATGCGATGCGAACCAGGTTCACGCAGTTCACGGGTAATTTTTTCTTTCGCTTCAGGAGCATGGATATCAATGATTGGATCCAGACCACTGACACCGATTTCCAGGCCACGCAAGGCTTTTTGCAGCGATTCCTGCTGGTTGCGGCCAATCGCCATCACTTCACCCACCGACTTCATCTGGGTGGTCAGACGATCGTTAGCGCCGACAAATTTTTCAAAGTTAAAGCGTGGCACTTTGGTCACTACGTAGTCGATACTTGGCTCAAACGACGCTGGAGTGCGACCACCGGTAATATCATTGGCCAGTTCATCCAGGGTGTAACCAATCGCCAGCTTAGCGGCAACTTTGGCAATAGGGAAACCTGTGGCCTTGGAAGCCAGGGCCGACGAACGGGAAACCCGCGGGTTCATCTCAATGATCACCATCCGGCCATCCACCGGATTGATGCCAAACTGCACGTTCGAACCACCGGTTTCAACGCCAATTTCACGCAGCACAGCTAAACTGGCGTTGCGCATCAGTTGGTATTCTTTATCGGTCAGCGTTTGTGCTGGCGCCACCGTGATCGAGTCACCCGTGTGCACGCCCATCGGATCAAAGTTTTCAATAGCGCAGACAATGATGCAGTTGTCGTTTTTATCCCGCACCACTTCCATTTCGTACTCTTTCCAGCCGATCAAGGATTCATCAATCAACAACTCTTTGGTTGGTGACAAATCCAGACCCCGGGTACAGATTTCTTCAAATTCTTCCCGGTTGTAAGCAATACCGCCGCCTGAGCCACCCATGGTAAAAGACGGCCGGATAATACAAGGGAAACCAATGGTTTCCAGCACCTGGTAGGCTTCTTCCAGCGTATGGGCAAAACCAGCACGCGGGCAGGCTAAGCCGATAGAACGCATCGCTTTATCAAAACGACCCCGATCTTCAGCTTTATCAATGGCGTCTGCCGTGGCGCCAATCATTTCAACATTGTATTTTGCCAGCACGCCATGACGCTCTAAATCCAGCGCACAGTTTAATGCGGTCTGACCGCCCATGGTCGGTAACACGGCACATGGACGTTCTTTTTCAATAATTTTTTCCACCACCTGCCAGTGAATTGGCTCGATGTAGGTGGCATCCGCCATGTCCGGATCGGTCATGATAGTCGCCGGGTTTGAGTTCACCAGGATCACCCGGTAACCCTCTTCGCGCAGCGCTTTACAGGCCTGGGCGCCTGAATAATCGAACTCACAAGCCTGACCAATTACAATCGGGCCGGCACCAAGGATCAGAATACTTTTAAGGTCGGTACGTTTTGGCATGTCTCGTCTCTTTTCCTGGCTTAACTGCGGTTTGCTTGGGTCATCAAATCAATAAAATGGTCGAACAGTTCAGAAGCTTCATGCGGCCCCGGACTGGCTTCAGGGTGGCCCTGGAAGCTAAACGCCGGTTTGTCGGTGCGATGAATCCCTTGCAGCGAGCCATCAAACAACGATTTATGGGTGGCACGTAACTGTGCAGGCATCGTAGCTTCGTCAACGGCAAAACCATGGTTTTGCGCGGTGATCAGCACTTTTTTGCTGTCCAGATTTTGCACCGGGTGGTTGCCACCATGGTGACCGAATTTCATTTTCAGCGTTTTGGCACCGCTCGCGAGCGCTAATAACTGGTGACCTAAACAGATACCAAAAATCGGGATGTCCGTTTGCAGAAATTGTTCAATGGCGCGAATGGCATAATCACAAGGTGCCGGGTCGCCAGGACCATTAGACAAGAAAATACCATCTGGCTGCAGCGCCAGTACGTCAGCGGCTGAAGTTTGCGCTGGTACCACGGTTAAGCGGCAGCCACGGTCAACCAACATACGTAAAATATTGCGTTTGACACCAAAATCGTAGGCAACGACGTGAAACTTCGACTCAGGCGCCGGACGATGGCCTTCACCTAACGCCCAACTGCCTTCAGTCCACTGATAAGTTTGTGCGACTGTCACTTCTTTAGCTAAATCCATCCCGGCCAGGCCAGGGAAATTACGCGCCAGTTGCAGTGCCTTGGCTTCATCGATATCGCCAGCCATTAAACAACCATTCTGCGCACCTTTTTCGCGCAAAATACGGGTTAATTTACGGGTATCGATATCAGCAATGCCGAGGATGTTGTGATCTTTGAGATATTGACTAAGAGAGCGTTGATTGCGGAAATTGCTGGCAAGAAGAGGAAGGTCACGAATAATCAGGCCCTTGGCCCAAATTTTACCGGATTCTTCATCTTCGTCATTGGTTCCGGTATTACCAATGTGCGGATAGGTCAGCGTGACCATTTGCTCAGCATACGAAGGATCGGTCAAAATTTCCTGATATCCTGTCATCGAAGTGTTAAACACCACTTCACCAACAGAAACACCTTCAGCGCCAATGGCTGTACCGCGAAATACGGTGCCGTCTTCCAGTACGAGCAGGGCGGACTTAGTCAAGGTAACCTCCAAACAGCAAAAAACGGGCGAAAACTGACAATGTTTTACAACCCGTTCTGACCAAAATTTGTGTACTCTGTGCTGCTCTGACGCTGTGCCAAGGTGGACATTCTGTTATTCCACCGTTGCTAACAGACCCTTCAGGCAAACCGCTGTATTTTAGGCTATTTGCTGGCTTTGGTCTAATCTTTTTTTGAAAAATTATAAAAATAACGCTTTAGTAGCAATTTTGCAGAGAATTGCTCAAAAACCTATGCTAAGTCAGCTAAACCCAGCACTTGTTGCATAGAATAAAGTCCAGGCTGTTTATTTTGCAACCACAAAGCTGCCCGCATGGCGCCTTGGGCAAAAGTGCTGCGGCTGGAGGCTTTATGGCTGATTTCCAGCCGCTCGCCGAGGTCGGCAAAAAGTGCCGTATGGTCGCCAATGATGTCCCCGCCGCGGACAGTAGCAAAACCAATAGTCTGCTGGTCACGCTCGCCGGTCATACCTTCACGGCCATACACCGCACATTGCGACAAATCACGTCCGAGCGCTTTAGCAATGCTGTTGCCAATGGCAAGCGCAGTGCCACTGGGTGCGTCCTTTTTAAAACGATGGTGAGCTTCAATAATTTCAATATCGGCTGTCTGCCCCATCACTTTGGCGGCAGTTTGCACCAGATGCAGCAGTAAATTCACACCAACACTCATATTGGGCGCCCAGACCACCGGGATCTTTTGACTGGCGGCCTGTACCTTGGCGTATTGGGCATCGGTCAAACCTGTCACTCCGATGACAATGGCTTTATTGGCTGCAACAGCCAATTCTAAATGCGCCAACATGGCTTCTGGCATGGTGAAATCAATCCAGATGTCGGCTTGTTGCACTGCCGCCAAGGCTGTTTCAGTCAAGGTCAGGCCTAGCTTGCCACAACCGGCAATCTCACCGGCATCTTGTCCGAGCAGCGCCGAGCCAGCGCGAACTGTCGCAGCAGTCAGCGCCAGTTGTTGTTCGGCCGCAACCGTGACTAAAGCTCTGCCCATCCGGCCGTTGGCCCCAAAAATTCCCAATGACATCATCTCATCCTCATTCATTCAGTTGCGCTATTGCGGCAAAAAACCAGCTTGATATCGCAGTCAGAGCAGTAATACTAGCCCACCGGACTGCGATACCTTCTTCTGCGTTCAGCTCAGGCAAAACAGGCACTGAGTTGGTTTTTTTGCGCGGTTAAATCCAGATACAAGCGAATTTGATTGCGGGCCCGCTGTAGATTGTGATCAGGGCGTTTGATGGCAAAATAACTATCACCATTGAGATGATCGGCCAAAAACCGGATGCCAATCATCAGACACATCACTTGCGCCCCCAACAACAAACTGTCACGTTCTGCTGCGGTGATCACCCCTGCCAGCCCTTGCAGATAACCATCGGCCAGCGCCTGGAAAATTTCAGGCCGGATCCTGACTAACTCGGTATTTAACGAATCTTCAGCTTCCGGTGAACAACAGGTCCGCACCATATCGCCAAAATCAAACATCCAGTAACCCGCCATGCAGGTATCTAAATCAATCGCAGCAATACCGCGACCTTCAGTTGCCGAATACAGCATATTATTGATTTTGGTGTCATTGTGACAAACCCGCAGCGGTAAATTTGCCGCCACTTGCGACAGTTCAGTCACCAGCTGTTGTTGCGCCAGACAAAGCTCTACCAAATCGCGGCACTGCGACAGGCGACCGGCTTTATCAGTGGCAACGGCTTGCTGGAGTTGCGAAAACCGCATCGCCAGATTATGAAAATCCGGGATCACCGTCACCAGTGTGGTGGCGTCAAAATCGGCCAGCGCAGCCGCGAACTGACCAAAAGTCAACGCGGCGGCATGTGCCTGTGCTGCAGTGTCGACCACTTCCAGACTGCTGCCATGATCGATAAACTGCAAAGCGCGCAAATTGCCTTCCAGCCCAGCCAGATAGCTGCCATCGGCTTTAACTTGCTGCCTCAGCACTTGCATTGGGTAACAACCTTGCTGTTGTTTAACTAATAAATGCCGCTCAATTTTCAGCGCATTTTCAACTAAATCTTTGGCAGACGGAAAAATAGCCGTATTAATCTGCTGCAAAATCAATCGCCGCTCGCCGGCGGTTAACAAATAGGTTTTATTAATATGACCATTGCCAAATGCTTTGATCTGGGTATCGCCTGGCAATTGATAATCTGTCAGCACTGCAGCGGTAACCACCGGGTGGGCTGTCTGCTGCTGCGCTGTGTTTGCTTGAAGTGTTGTCATCAAAAAAAATCAGCTTTGCAGCTGTCTCCGATCTTATTGTGGTCACTGCGCAACATCAGCAGCCGCTTAATCTGCATCTTTGCGTTGAAAATAACCGACTATTTCCGCTAAGTCGTCCGGATAAGTAACGCCAAACCAACGTTGTTCCGACATATACACCTGCAGTTGCTGGCCTTGACTGAGCGCCTGATCCACCACCGCCGGTAAATAACATTCAGCATTGCCAAGCGGCGGTTGCTGTAAAAAGCTTGTCAAAGCTTGGGTTAATACCGGCACAATATCAGGGGTAAAGCCCCAGATGTTCATCGAAACCGGCTGCTCTGCCACTAACGGTTTGATGTCACCGCTGGGATCCTTGCCTTGTAATTGTTGCTGTTGATACTGGATATCAGTCCATTCAGACACGGCTTGCAACTGACCCTGCCGCACCTGGCAGATACCACGATTGACACCACCAAAAGCAGACAAGGTCTGACTGAGTTGAAAAGCAACCATGGCCCAGCCAGCAGCAGTGGTGAAATGCTTGATCAACAATTGCATGGCTTGCACGTTGTAATAATCATCGGCATTGATCACGATACAAGGCTGCTGCGTCAGAAAATCCCGGGCACACCAGAGCGCATGCGCAGTGCCCCAGGGTTTTTGTCTGGTGGCGCAATCCACAGCTGCCAGCGGCAAATCATCCAGCGCCTGCACCACCAGTTCAACTTGCAAATCGGCTGGAAAATACGGCAACACTTGTTGCTGCATCGCGCTGATGATAGCGCGACGAACCACCAATATCACTTGCCTGACGCCGGCATCATAGGCATCCATCACACTGAAATGCAATATGGTGCGCTGGGTCGTGCCAAGCACAGCCAATTGTTTATCGCCGCCAAAACGACTGCCCATGCCGGCAGCGAGCACAACCAGACAAGGAAGATTTTGCTGACTCATCTTTCGTTTACTTTCGTTAATTGGATTAATGGTGACTATGATAACGTCTGAACAGGCAGCATGACCAGCAGAATAACGCTGAAGCCTTACAGGATTCTAAGGATAAAAGCAAAATCATTGCATCATGCTAAGGCAGGTAGGCCAACTCAATTCACTTACGTTGCAACTGAGTTAGGACATAAAACACTTTCGAAACACAGCAGTTTGCAGCTGTGATCTACACCACAGCTGCGGATCACGGCAGTTACAACGCCCGGCTTAAAATAGCCCGCGATACTTCCAGCGTGATATCTGCCTGTTCGCCTAGCTTTAACATCTGATGCTGTTGCAATTTTGCCACCAGAGCGTCAACGGCATCGGCACTAATGCCATAATCGGCCAATCGGGTTGGCACGCCCATCTGTTCAAAAAACGCCCGGGTATGCGCAATGGTTTCATCAATCAAGCGCTCTTCATCAGTATGTTGCAGTTGAAACACCCGACGACCATATTGCAACAGTTTTTCCCGTTTTTGCTGCCGTTGCTGCTGTAATAACGCGGGCAACACAATAGCCAATGTTTGCGCATGGTCAAGACCATATAAAGCAGTGATCTCGTGACCTATCATGTGGGTGGCCCAATCTTGCGGCACACCCTGACCAATCAGACCATTCAGCGCCATAGTGGCAGCCCACATCACATTGGCCCGCACATCGTAATTGTGCGGGTCCTTCAGTGCAAGCGGGCCTTGCTCCAATAACGTCAGTAACAGGCCTTCAGCAAATCGGTCTTGCACCGCCGCATTGACCGGATAGGTCATATATTGTTCCATCACGTGGACAAAAGCATCAACAACACCATTAGCCACCTGTTTTGGCGGTAAGCTGTAAGTGACGGTTGGATCTAACACCGCAAACTGCGGGTAGACCAACGGGCTGGCAAAGGACAGTTTTTCCTGAGTACTGTAACGGGTCACCACTGAATTGCCATTGCTTTCAGTGCCTGTCGCCGGCAGTGTCAGCACACAACCTAATGGCAACGCCTGTTTAACCGGCGCACGGCGCGCCAGAATGTCCCATGGGTCCCCGGCAAACAAGGCGGCTGCGGCAATAAATTTAGTGCCATCCACCACACTGCCCCCCCCAACCGGCAATAAGAAAGTAATGCCTTGCGCTTTGACCAACTCAGTCGCTTTTAATAAAGTTTCAAAAGATGGATTGGGTTCAATGCCAGAAAATTCAACCACGTCAAAACCTTGCAGCGCTTGCATCACTTGCGAATACACGCCATTCTGCTTAATAGAGCCACCACCATAGGTCAGTAGTATTTTACTGCCAGCGGGGATCAGGGCAGACAACTGTTTGATTTGTCCCTCACCAAACACGATGCGGGTTGGATTCTGGTATGAAAAATTAAACATAAATACTCCAGGGCTGTGATGCATTGAAATCAGTCAAACGCTGACGCTGTGCACTGGCTGCTGTGGCCAATAGATATCGGCAGACAGAGTGCATTGATAGATTGCTAATGACTATGGTGCTATTCCGGCTGATTTCAAGCCTTGCTGGCTGTTGTGAGCGCGGAAAATTAGTTTTTGCTTAATTCAGAACTGAAAGTTATTTGACAGGACTTCTGGACGTCTTTATATTCCGCGCAATTATATTTGCGTCTCAATTTGTGAGGTTTAGGAATGAACGCAAGCACATTATCCCAGGCAAAACTGTCGTTATTGCCCTTGCTGTTGTTTGTACTGCTGTTTTTGGGCACTGGCTTGTATTTGCAAAGTCAGGGCGTGGCTTATGCCTTTTATCAGTTGCCTGGACCCGTTGCCATTATTCCGGCGCTGGTGCTGGCAATTTGGTTACACCGCGCGCCTTTAACGCAATCGATTGAAGTGCTGGTGAAAGGTGCTGGCAACAGCAATATCATCACCATGTGTATCATTTATCTGCTGGCCGGCGCTTTTGCCACTGTGGCACAGGCCACCGGCGGCGTTGATGCGATGGTCAACGCCGGCCTCAGTCTGGTGCCGCCAGCTTGGTTATTACCGGGTTTATTTGTCATTTCAGCCCTGGTCGCCACCGCAATGGGCACATCCATGGGAACCATAGGTGCCTTAGCCCCTATCGCGGCCGGTTTAGCCAAACAAGCTGGACTGGACCCTGCGCTGGTCGCAGGGGTGTTGTTAAGCGGTGCCATGTTTGGCGATAACCTGTCGATTATTTCCGATACCACCATTGCAGCAACCCGGACTCAGGGCGCTGAAATGAAAGATAAATTTCGGGAAAATCTGAAAATAGCGCTGCCGGCAGCTGCGTTGACCTTGCTGATTT
>Ga0209599_10001494_pt1 | contig 10980 bp, 10 predicted proteins | sample Shrwel_input2_FT_FD_187534 | JGI IMG/M metagenome (GOLD analysis project Ga0209599, IMG submission 187534) | Subsurface microbial communities from deep shales in Ohio, USA - Utica-3 well 1 S input2 FT (SPAdes) (version 2) ... | reverse complement strand
GTGTGCTAAAACCATAGAATCTGCACCGCCGCTTACAGCAAGAAGATAGGTTTCTTTCTCAGGTTTTTTTATGAGTTTCTTAAGCTGATTTTGGAACAATAATTGTGTAAGCATAGAGCTTAGGATTTCTTTTAAGCAAAGATAACTCATATTATTAAAATGAATTTTGTTACCTTTGAAACGTTTAAAAAAGTTTATTTATGAAGATTTTTAAAATTTTAGCGGCTTCGGCAGTGGTGTTGGGAATGACATCTTGTGTAAGTAAAAAACAGTATGACGCATTAAGCGGAAATTACAAACAGTGTATCGAAAATATCGGCGAAAGACAAAGAGAAATTCAGGATCTGAAAGGTCAGAATTCTACTTTGGCAGCAGAAAATAACTTGTTAAAAAGTCAACATGATGCTTTAAAATCATCATTGGATGCTTGTCTTTCAAACACAGGAAAAAGTTCTGCAAATATTGATAAGTTAGTGGGAGAGATTAATGCTTCAAATTCTTACATTAAGCAGCTTATTTCTGCAAATGCGAAGAATGACAGTTTAAATTTAGCGTTGTCAAACAAACTGAAGAGATCTTTGGATAATATGGCTGATCAGGATGTTCAGGTAAAAGTTCTTAAAGGTGTTGTAATGATTTCACTTTCAGATAAAATGTTGTACAAAGTAGGAGATTACAATGTATTGCCTGCAGCTCAGGAAGTTTTGGGTAAAGTAGCAAAAGTAATCAACGATTACGACAAATATTCTGTTTTAATCGAGGGTAATACAGATAACTCTCCTTTAAATTCATCGAATGTACCAAGAGACAATTGGGATCTTTCTGCATTAAGAGGTACATCGGTTGCTAAAGTTTTGCAGACTCAGTTTGGTGTGGATCCTGCAAGAATTACAGCAGGTGGACGTTCAGAATATAATCCTAAAGCAACAAATATGAGTGTTACAGGAAGAGCTGAAAACAGAAGAACGGAAATTATCATCATGCCTAAACTGGATGAGTTTATGAAATTGATGGATATTAATCAAAAGAAATAACCGTTAGAAAATAACAATAGAAATCCCGATAAAATTTTATCGGGATTTTCTTTTAGATAACATCATCTTTTAAATTTTAATAAAATACTTTAAAAGCGAATCACGTTATCTGGTGAGGGAATTCTTCTTAAAAATCAGATTGTTTCATCACCTAATTCTGATTTTTGTTGTGAATAATTTTTTTTCCACCATTCAGTCATCGCTTTGTATTTCAGTGAGACAAATCTACCACTAAAAATGAATGAAAAACACCCGTGTTTTCACGGTATTTTCAATGAAATAATGATTGCGAAATTTTCTGAAAATTATTTATTATTTAAGTAAATTTGAATCTTAAAAATTATCAAAATGAGCTTTTTTGAAGAAGTTGCACCCGAAATGGACAGATATCTGGAAAATCATGCTTCTGCAGAGCCTGAAATTCTCAGAAAGCTGAGAAGAGAAACGTTTCAGAAAACTACACAGCCGCACATGATTTCCGGTTATCAACAGGGAAGACTGTTGACAATTATTTCAAAAATGCTGCAGCCAAAAAATGTTTTAGAAATAGGAACTTTTACAGGGTATGCTGCGCTTTGTCTCGCAGAAGGATTGTCCGGCGATGGGAAATTAACGACTTTGGATGTGAATGAAGACCTGGCGTATTTACCGAAGAAATATTTTGCAGAAAGTGAATATTCTGGTCAGATTCATTTTAAACTTCAGGATGCAAAAGAGTTTTTAAAAGAAACTGATGAGGTTTTCGATTTGGTTTTTATTGATGCTGATAAAGAAAACTATGCAGAATATTTCAGACTAATTAAACCAAAAACAAGATCTGGCTCGGTAGTAATGTTTGATAACGTGCTTTGGTACGGTAAAATTCTGGAAGATCATCCGAAACAAAAAGCTACGCAAATTATTAAAGAACTGAACGATTTGGTTGCTAAAGATGCCGATTTTGAAAATCTTATTTTACCTTTGCGTGACGGAGTAAATTTGCTTCGCAGGAAATGAAATAATTAAAATATTAAGAAATTCAGAGATTGCAAATAAAGTAATTTCTAAATTTCTCAATCTCCTAATTTCTAAATAAATACAATGAATAAAGGAATTTGTGTGGTAACGGTAGCTCCTGTGCGTGCAGAAAATTCTGACAGAGCTGAGATTGTTACAGAAATGCTGTTCGGAGAAAGCGCAGATATTTTGGAAGTGAATAAAAACTGGACCAAAATAAAAATGCATTACGATGGCTACGAAGGCTGGATGGATACCAAACAGATAAGACATGTAACCGACGAACATCTCACAAACAGAAAAGTAACACTCATTACAGAAAATTTTGCTTCAATTATGACCAATGACGGTCGTACTTTGCTTTCCATGGGCTCGGAAGTAGAATATGCTGCAGTAGCATCTCGCAGAAGTCATAATCTTCGGGAAAGTATTGCTTTGACGGCAAAAGAATTTTTGAATGTTCCTTATTTATGGGGCGGGAAAAGTTTTTTTGCGGTAGATTGTTCGGGTTTTGTGCAGTTGGTTTTTAAAATTCATAATATAAAACTTCCAAGAGATACCTATCAACAGGCGGAAGTAGGAGAGGTTCTAAGTTTTGTGGAAGAAAGTCAGCCCGGAGATCTTGCTTTTTTTGAAAATTCTGAAGGTAAAATTATTCATGTAGGTATTATGCTTGAAAATCAGAAAATTATTCATGCTTCTGGAAAAGTAAGGATTGATACACTGGATTCCAGCGGAATTTTCAATAAAGAAATGAATAAACATACCCATAAATTGAGAGTTATTAAAAATATTATTTAAATGAAAACCTCTTCGCTGTTATTAGCAATTAATATTATTCTGCTTGTTTTCATCTGGATATTTATAGGTATTAATTTCGCAGGTTTACCTGAAACAGTTCCTTCTCATTTCGCAGTAAACGGAAATGTTGATGGGGCAAGTGAGAAAAAAGCCATATGGATTTTGCCGGTGATTGCCACATTTTTGTTTTTACTTCTTGTTGGTATTTCGAGAGATCCAGATTCCCCAATGCTTAATGTTCCCAAAAGCTATCGAAATAAAGAAAGTCTGAAATTTTTTGCAAACAGCACATTGCTGCCAATTTTACTTTTGTTGGCAGATACTGTTGTAGAAAGTATTCTTATTGCACAGGGAAAATTACGGGGAATGAGCAATGCTGTTTTTATTTTGCTTGCACTTGTTTTCGTTGTGATAGGAATTCATATTTTCAGGATGATTAAAGAAAGTAAATCTGAAACTTCCAATATTTAAAATTGAATTTTCTTTACAACATATTTATTCATCTTCTCATCTTCGGAATGAAGGTTTTTTCATTGTTTAATGCTAAAACTAAAAAAGGAGTTGAAGGGAGAAAGCAATCTTTGAACAGAGTTAAAAATGCTTTCTCTAAAGACGATAAAGTAATCTGGATGCATGCTGCAAGTTTAGGAGAATACGAACAGGGATTACCTGTTCTGGAGAAGCTTAAAGATGAATTTCCAACGCATAAAATTTTGGTAACTTTTTTTTCACCTTCAGGGTATGAGAATGTTGTGAAAAAGAAAAATATTGCTTACTCAGTTTGCTATTTACCATTTGATACTAAAAAAAATATAAGAGAATTTCTTTCTCAAATTAACGTAGAACTATTTTTTACGGTGAAGTATGATTATTGGTATAATTTACTTAGTGAACTTAAAAATAAAGGAGTGAAAACTTTTGTTATTTCCGCTTTATTTTATGAAAATCAGTCGTTTTTTACATTGTATGGGAAGTGGTTTGTAAAACACTTGCAAACCAACGTAAACTGGTTTTTTCACCAGACAAAACATTCTTATCTTTTGGCGAAAAGTCTGGGTTTAGTTAACGCTTCTGTAACGGGAGATACAAGATTCGACAGAGTGAAACATCTGAAGCATCGTGACAATCATGTTGATTTTATCAAAGAATTTATTGGGGAGGAAAAAGTAGTTGTCTTCGGAAGTTCCTGGAACGCAGAAGAGAAAATTGCTAAAATGATTTATGGTAAAAATCAGGATGTTAAATTAATCATTGCGCCGCACGATCTGAAAAGAGTAGAAAATCTGAAAGAAATTTTTCCAGATGCAATTTTATACAGTAATTTAAAAAATGCTCAAAACCTAAAACTCTCAAATGCTCAAACGCTTATCATCGATAGTATCGGTTTGCTTTCAAAAGTGTATTCTTACGCAGATGTTGCTGTTGTAGGAGGTGGTTTTCACAGTTCCGGATTGCATAATATTCTTGAAGCTGCTACTTTTGGTATTCCTGTTGTTTTTGGTAATCAATACAAGAAAAATCCTGAAGCTGATGATTTAATTCAATCTGAAGGCGGGAAATCTTTTGAGCATGAAAATGAAGTTGCCGAATTTATTCTTTTTCTTCTAAATAATGAAGAAGAGCTCAAAAGGATGTCAGAAAATGCAGAAAATTTCGTTGCTGAACAACCAAATTCTTCAGAACTTATTCTGAAAAAAATCTTATCAGTTTAAGAATCCCTGACTTTTTATATCTTTTACAATTAAATCTAAATGATCCGGAATTTTTTCGGTGTTCAGCCAGCTAAAATCAAAGCTGTTATTCATGCAGAGCTTTTCCAGATATTTGTTGTCGTGAATTTTAGATTCTATGCTTTCTAAAATTTCATTCAGCTCTATCCAGTAATCTTCATCAATTTTTTTTATTGAAATAATGGCTTTTAGTAATTTATTAATCAGATAAATATAAAGTTTGTAAATATTGTCAAACCTTTGCTGATTGAGTTTTTCGTTGTGTTCTAAAATTTTGTTAACAAGAAATAACTGCAAATAAATGTCACCAAATTTATCCGTAGTAATTTTTACATGTTCCGTAATTTCCGCACTTACTTTTCTTATTAAAACCAGAAAATATTTTGGATTGCCAATGTATTTTGAAGCTAAAAGAATTCTTTCTTCAATCTGTTCTTCCATCTGATTTCTCTTTTGATCTGTCGTTTCTGTATCAATCAGTTCAAAATAAAGTTTTTTAGATAAAAGTTTATCTTTTTTCAGCAAACGGAAAATCAATCGGTCTTTTTCAATGGAAGAAAAATTGCTAAGAGCAGCTTTAAATTCTTTAGAATATTCCATTAATTAAATATTTTAGAGTATTTCAAAAAACCGTTAAATGCCCACGTTGCGGTATAATAGAGCGATTTTGCGGTAGAAAATTTCATAAAGTCTTTATAGACCAAATATTGATCTTTTACAATATTTTGTTTCCTTCTGGAAACGCTTGTTGCATGCATTCTGTATTTAGCCATCGTTTTCGGAAGTGGTTTTCCAACGGGAATTTTTTTAAGCAAATTGAGCCACATTATATGATCTTCACGTTTACTTCCTTCCGGGAAATATTCTATACCCACTCTTTTAGAATCGTACATAGAAGATAATAAAGAAAGACGGCAGGTTTTTAATAAATTATCGAAAGTAACTTCTTTATTTGCTTTGAAGTCTTCAATTTTAGGCTTTAAATTTTCATCACATCTTGCATACGTAGAATAGGCAATTTCTGCGTTTTTATTTTTCATAAAAGCAGTCATTTCCTGAAGAAATTCAGGTTCCCAAAAATCATCTGCATCCAGAAAGGTGATAAATCTTCCTGTAGCATTTTTTAATGAAATATTTCTTGCGTGTCCTGCGCCACCGTTTTTTTCTGCAACAGTAAGTTTTATTCTCGGATCGTTTATTTTCTCAATCATTTCTACAGAATTGTCTGTAGATCTGTCATCTGTAATCAGCCATTCCCAATCTGTAAAAGTCTGGTTTTGTACAGACGCTATTGTTTCTTCCAGAAATTTTGAAGAATTGTAGCAGGGTGTAATGATGGAAACTTCAGGCATTTGGTATTTTTTACAAATATAACGCTTTGTAAATGGTCTCCAAAAGTAGCATTTGTAAGAAAGTTGAAATTATGATTCCAAAATTCAAAAAAAATGATGGAGTTTTAATAAAAAATCATAATTTTATGCCTTGAAAAATTTGATCTATGAAGAAATTAGCATTATTGTTTGCAGGTTTATCATTAATGGTAGCAACTACCGCATGTAACGATGACGATGAAACTGTGCAGGAGTTTCCAATCGTTGGAACCTGGAAACCGGTAGGAGAGGTGAGAACTGAGGTTGACATCAACGGTGTTGGTGTTTCTGATGAAATCACTTATACTGCATGTCAGCAACAATCTACATGGGTTTTTAGCGAAAATGCTACAGGGAAGAGAACAGATAAAGATGAAGTGGGCTCAACTTTAACTTGTACTACAATTAATCAACGTAACTTTACCTACGTTTATAATAAAACAGACAAAAGTTTTGAAATAAAATATCAAGGAACTGTGGTTTCTGAAAAAGGTAAAATTGTTGATCTGAATGCACAAACAATGAACCTGAAAATTGAAGATGATACCAATCCGCAGATCTACAAAGCCAGAACGTATACGTTTAAAAGAATTGTTCAATAATACATACAATTAAAAAAATATATAGATCTCATCTTCGGATGAGATTTTTTTGTTTACTATATACACGGAATTAATTTAAAATTAAATTTCCATTTCTTTTAAAATCATTAAATTTGTGAATCTTGATTTAGAATTAAAAAATCTAAAATCTAACATCTAACATCTAATATCTATAAAAAAGTGTTTTACGATCATCAGCAGATAGAAAAAAAGTGGCAGAAGTACTGGGAAGATAATCAAACGTATAAAACTTCCGACAACACAGACAAACCTAAATTTTATGTTCTCGATATGTTTCCGTATCCATCGGGAGCAGGACTTCACGTAGGTCATCCGCTTGGATATATCGCATCCGACATTTACGCGAGGTACAAAAGACATCAGGGGTTTAATGTTCTCCACCCTGTTGGTTACGACAGCTTTGGGCTTCCTGCTGAGCAATATGCAATACAGACAGGAACACATCCTGCAATTACAACTGAGCAAAACATTACAAGATACGAAGAGCAGTTAAGAAAAATTGGCTTTTCTTTCGACTGGAGCAGAGAAGTGAGAACTTCCGATGCTTCTTATTATAAATGGACACAGTGGATTTTTATTGAGCTGTTCCATTCATGGTATAATAAAGATACTGATAAAGCAGAACCTATTTCATCTTTGGTTAAACGCTTTGAAGAAAAAGGAACGGAAGGATTAAATGCCAATCAGAACGATGAATTAAATTTCACGGCGGAAGAATGGAAAGAAGCTTCAGAAATTGATAAAGAAGACATTTTATTAAATTACCGTTTGGCTTACAGAGCGGAAACCACTGTAAACTGGTGTCCTGCTTTGGGAACCGTTCTGGCAAATGATGAAGTGAAAGACGGAAAATCCGAAAGAGGAGGTTTTCCTGTTTTCCAGAAGAAAATGATGCAGTGGAGCATGAGGATTTCTGCGTACTCTGAAAGATTATTGCAGGGATTAAAAACTCTGGACTGGCCACAACCTTTGAAAGATTCTCAGGAATACTGGATCGGAAAATCTCAGGGAGCGCAGGTGAGATTCAATGTGGAGGGACATGACGAGATCGTTGAAGTTTTTACTACAAGACCAGATACTATTTTCGGAGCGACTTTTATGGTTCTAGCTCCGGAAAATCCTTTGGTGGAAACCATCACAACTGCAGAGCAAAAAGCTGAGGTAGATTCTTATATTGAAGAAACTTCAAAGAAAACCGAGCGTGACAGAATGGCGGACGTGAAAAATGTTTCAGGCGCTTTCACGGGAAGTTATGCTTTAAATCCTTTCAGTGGGGAAAAAATGCCGATTTATATTTCAGATTATGTTTTGATGGGTTACGGAACAGGTGCTGTAATGGCGGTTCCTGCACATGACGAGCGTGATCACAGATTTGCAAAGAAATTTAATTTAGAAATTAAGAAAGTAGTGGAAACGGACGAAGATGTTCAGGAAGCTTCTTTCGATTCTAAAGATTCGGTTTGCGTAAATTCTGATTTCTTAAATGGATTAAATTATAACGATGCAAAAGCATTGATTATTTCTGCTATTGAGAAAAAAGGAATCGGACACGGAACAACGAACTACAGACAGCGTGATGCGATTTTCTCAAGACAAAGATATTGGGGAGAACCGGTTCCTATCTATTATAGGGATGGAATGCCTTATACATTGCCGACTTCCGCTTTGCCTTTGGAACTTCCGGAAGTTGAAAAATATCTGCCGACTGAAGACGGAGATCCACCTTTAGGAAATGCGAAAACATTTGCGTGGGATGAAGCCAACCAAAAAGTAGTCGATACTAATTTAATTGACGAAAAAACAGTTTTCCCTTTAGAATTATCCACAATGCCAGGTTGGGCGGGAAGTTCATGGTATTTCCTAAGATATATGGATCCGAAAAATGATGAGGTTTTTGCTAAAAAAGAACTTTCAGATTATTGGGGACAGGTGGATTTGTACATCGGAGGAAGTGAACACGCAACAGGACATTTATTATATTCCCGTTTCTGGAATATGTTCTTAAAAGACAGAGGATATATTAATCAGGATGAGCCTTTCCAAAAGTTGATTAATCAGGGGATGATTTTGGGGATGAGTGCTTTTGTTTATAGATTATTTGGAAACTATAAACAAGAACAGTTTAATGAGATTCCTAAATTTGAAAATTTGGTATTTCCACAAAATATTTTCATCACATTGAAATATAAAAAAATTATTGATGATTATAAATCTAAATTTCATGAACTTCAAATAAAAGGTGAGTCTACTTCTAATTTAGAAAAACCCGATGAAGTTATTTTTTTAGAAAATACATATTTCGAAAAATTAGTTGAATTAAATCCTAATTCAGAGCAATTAAATTTAGGAACATTAAATTTAGATTTAGATTATCAGCAAATACATATTGATATCTCTCTATTGAAAGTTGAAGGTGTAGGTAATTCAGCAAAATATACCGATGAGCTTTTAACCGAAGAGTTTAAAATTTGGAGATCAGAATTTGCTGATGTACAATTTATTTCAGAAGAAGACGGAAAATACATCACAGGTCGTGAAGTAGAAAAAATGTCCAAATCAAAATACAATGTGGTAAATCCGGATGACATCTGTGAAGAATACGGAGCAGACGGTTTAAGACTCTATGAAATGTTCTTAGGTCCGTTGGAACAATCCAAGCCTTGGAACACACAAGGTCTGAGTGGAGTTTACGGTTTCCTTAAAAAGTTCTGGAACCTTTATTTTGACGGAGATACTTTCTCGGTTTCTGATGAAGAGCCAACCAAAGCAGAATACAAAGTTTTACATACCTTAATAAAGAAGGTGGTTTACGATATTGAAAACTTCTCTTTCAATACATCTGTCTCTTCATTTATGATTGCTGTTAATGAGTTACAAAAAATAAAATGCAACAAACGCAATATTTTAGAACCTTTAGCCGTTATTATTTCCCCGTATGCTCCACATATTTGTGAAGAGGTATGGAATTTGCTTGGTTACAGCGAATCTATCGAGTTTGAAAAATTCCCTGAACTGAATGAAGAATATTTGGTAGAAGACGAAATCAATTATCCGGTTAGCGTGAATGGCAAGATGAAGTTTAAAATTTCTCTTTCAGCTCAGCTTTCTGCGCAAGAGGTGGAGGTTTTAGTGCTTCAAAATGAGAAGATGAAAGAGATTTTAGCAGGGATTACCCCTAAAAAAATCATTGTTGTTCCAAAAAAGATCGTAAATATTGTAATTTAAAATAAATTTAACATTGGTAATTTCAAAAAATTAAGGCTTTAAATTTTGTAATTTTTTAATGTAATTTCAATTAATGATAAAAATCAGTAATATTTTTAGATATAATTACAATATCGGAATCGTATTAATTTTTTCTTATGAAAAAAAGACAAAATGTTTATTTAAGACTATTGCATTTTAAGTAATTTTGCCTTTATTTTACAACTTTAAAATTTTTAAACAATATAATTTAGTTAAATATGGAAATGAATGTTTCAAAAAATGATGAGCAAGTAGTTGCTAAAAAAGCAGGAGGTCTTAATCCGGCTGTAATTATTCCTATTTTATTAGCTATAGGGATTTGTATTTATTTATTCGTTCTTGGTAGCCCAGGAAATTTTAAAGATGCAGATAAACTAGGAAGTGGTTCTGTTGCTTTTTCAAGTGTTGAGGGGAAAGACATTCATCCAGAGTCGTTTTTGGGAATTATCTACAAAGGAGGAGTTATCGTACCAATCTTGATTACTTTCATGATTACGGTAATCGTTTTCTCTTTCGAAAGATATTTTATTCTTAGCAAAGCTGCTGGAAAAGGTAACTTAGATAATTTCGTAGTAAAAGTAAGAAGCTTACTAAACCAAAACAGAGTAGACGAAGCTTTAGAAGAGTGTGACAGACAAGAAGGTTCTGTAGGTAACGTAGTAAAAGAAGGTCTTACAACTTACAAGGCTTTGTCTAATGACACTACATTAAACAAAGAACAAAAAATGGTTGCTCTTAATAAGGCTATCGAAGAGGCTACTACTCTTGAAATGCCAATGTTAGAGAAAAACATGATGATTCTTTCTACTTTAGGTACAGTTGCAACTTTGATCGCACTACTTGGAACAGTAATCGGGATGATTAAAGCATTCTTCGCATTAGGTTCAGGAGGTGGTACTCCAGATGCTGCTGCACTTTCTACAGGTATCTCTGAAGCATTGATCAACACAGCTTTAGGTATTGGTACTTCTGCAATTGCGATTATGCTTTATAACTTCTTTACATCTAAAATTGACGGATTGACTTACAAGATCGATGAGATCGCTATGAGCATCCAGCAATCTTTTGCAGAATTCAACTAAGAATTTTGTAGCAAGATATTTGCATTGTAAAAAGAAGTTTTAATTAAAAATAAATAAAATAATGGCGAGAGTCAAACCAAAAAGACATGGGGTAGTTA
>Ga0209599_10001492_pt1 | contig 10991 bp, 14 predicted proteins | sample Shrwel_input2_FT_FD_187534 | JGI IMG/M metagenome (GOLD analysis project Ga0209599, IMG submission 187534) | Subsurface microbial communities from deep shales in Ohio, USA - Utica-3 well 1 S input2 FT (SPAdes) (version 2) ... | reverse complement strand
TGATATTAAAGATGTAGCAGATATCATTAGTAGTTTCTATCCAGATATTAGAAGGGTTATGAATACCTGCCAATTACAATCATCTAAAGGTGAGTTGAAGGTAGATAAACAAACTATCTTACAAGCTGATTTTAAAAATAAGATTGTAGATTTATTGGCAAGTGGTGAAGAAAAACGAAACGCATATATGCAGATTAGACAAATAGTAGGTGATAATAAAGTAAACGATTTTGCAGAACTTTATACAGCACTATATGAAAGATTAGATGATTATGCAGCTGGTAATACTGCAAATGTAATCTTAGAGTTAGCACAAGGACAATTTAGAGATGCTTTAGTAATAGATAAAGAAATCTGTTTTATGGCAACAGTTATCGCAATCATTAACATTATAAAATAATATAATATGCAACCAATGGATTTAAGTAAGTTAGGACAAAATTCAGCAGCACCGGATTTAGGTAAAACAACAGCAATGGAATGTAAATGTGGTGGACAATTTTTTTCACCTGGACTACATTTTAGAAAATCAAGTGCATTAGCAAGTTCAACTGGTAAAGAGGAAATTACACCTGTTGAAATTTATCTATGTATTGAATGTGGTGAAGTGTTTGAAGATTTATTACCTAAAGAATTAAGACCGGATAATGGCCAAAACTAAAAAAGACACGGAAAAAGAAGTAAAGCGTTTAGGATTATTCGACCATATATCTGCGGTGACTGAGTATCAAGACCCGCAGTATTGGAAGAATATTTCCGATGATGATAAAAAAACCTTTGGTAATTTTATTATACAAAGATATATCTCTATGAATCCTGATTGGATAGAATGGATAGCAGAAGTGCAACCATACGTTCAATCATTACCTAACGAATATTTTTATAGATTCTTTAGTGATATGATTCCACCTAAGAAATATTATTTAAAATATATCAAAGGTAAGAAAGCAAATGATTACGAAGATTGGGTAGTTGATTTAGTAGTTAAAGAATATACATGTTCAACCAAACACGCCAATGAATACTTAGATATTTTATATACAACAAGAGAAGGTAGAGAACAAATTAAAGGTATGTGTGAAAAGTATGGAGTTGATAAAAAACTAATAACATCACTTAAGTTAAAAATCTGATAATAATCATATGTTCTTTTATACTTATATAGGTAAAAGGAGTTAACATATGAAAGCAAAGTTATTAGAACTAAAGCAAAATTGGAAAGATACATTAGCGTTAGGATTTCTATCGTTATTTGGAGTATGGATTGTTGGAGCATTATTGTTTCAATTAACAATGGTGGGTATTCACTTTTTTGGTGATACTGGAGTAGAACAACAAATTGCAAATGAAATTAGTTGGAAAATTGATGGTACATTCAAAAATAGTCCAGGTAATATTTGGTACGATGCGGATGACCAAATTTGGGTAACCGGTGTAACTAATGAAGTTAAGATTGGTAAATTAGCAGGTAATAGAAAATTAGAATTTGGTGTTAAAAACATTTTAGAAGAATACCTACAAGAGAAAGGATATAACCTATCTCCAACCGCACCAAATAAATTAGCAGTTCAAATTATATTTTTAGATGTTCTTACTACAAAGAAAAATATTTCTATTTTCCATAGTGGAAAAGAAGAAGTAGTTATTCGTTTAAGAGGTGTTCTAAAATCCGAAGGGAAAAAGGATAAGGTGGTTATAGTAGAAGAATCCTCATCTGAAATTTCAATGAGCACATTGATAGTTGATGAAGGTGGTAGTTTTAATCAAACAAGTTTAAGTAACGCACTTAAAAAAGGTTGTGATAAACTAATCACTAAATTATCAGAGGCAAAATAAAATGAAGAAATTCTTTATTATCGTAGGGATAACAATACTATCCTTATTAGCATTTACAACAAATGCACAATTAACAATCAACCAATCAGTAACTCCAACAACGGGGTTAAAAGTTGGTGACACAATTTCAGTAAAGTATACAGTTGCAAGAGGTACAACCACACCTCGTTATTTTTGGTTAAGATACCAATTTAACAATAAAGCATTGGCATATGTTTCAACTACGTTCTCACAAGGAACATCGGTTCAAACATTCTATACGGGTTGGACATCTTATAAATTTACAGCAAGTACTGCAAATAGTATTACTGCTAAAGATTTATATGCACAATACTTAGTATCACCCTGGTCTTACACAACTAACGCAGATTGGAATGTAGGTCAATTGACTGTACAAAGAACTGATGCATCAATCAACGGAGATATTGCAACTCAAAAATATGTAATTAAAGATTTGGGTGTATATACCGATATTCACAAATTAGATTTATCACATTCAATTGATGCAACAAGTGCATACATTACTCCAATTACAACTGACCCAGGTACAATGTCTTTATCAAATGTAACGGGTAACACATCTCAATTCAAAATAAGAGTTTTATTCCCAACGGGGTATGATATTACTGCACATAGTATTGCATTATTTCCAATAAAAACCGATGGTACTATTGATTTTAATGTAACACCAATTGCAACTAAAGTGTTGGATGCAAGTGGTGAGGCAACATTTACATCAGGAGTTAAAGTAGGTGATAGTTTGGCAGTTTGGATGTATGGTGCAACTGGAAAAACTTTTATGAATAATATCATAACTGTATCGGATGCATATAAAGCATTTTTAGGTATCTCACAAACTAATATCAATGGTACTGCTACATATTTTACAAGACCTGTATTAGAAAAGAACATAGGTTTAATTACAAAGAATAAAGGTGTGTTTAGTGAAAGTGACTCATACAATATGTTTGCATATGTAATGGGAGTTCCTAATGTAAAAGATAGTGCATGGATACCATTGAGTACAAATGGTGGTCAATTCAAATGGTTTAGTGGATTATTAAATCAAAGTTGGTTAGATGGTGTTCCTACTTATAAAACAAAAATAACAAGTTCAAATCAGGCGGTGGATATGGTTTATGCATGGGGTGGTGATTTGGATTGGTCTCATTCATCACATCCTGATACAATTGCAAGTAGAGTTTCTACTGGAAATTATTCCAATTCAATTAATGAAAAAAGTACATCAACCATTAAGTCATTTAGTGTTCAATCAATGGCATATACTCAAGCAATTGAAAAAGCAACATTGGGTTTGACATCTACAATGGTGAATGGTAAAGTTGTATTAACAGGTACATTAACAAAAGAAGGATTGGCAGGTTTACAAGTAATTTTACAATACGATAATACTAAATTAACTTTTGACAATATTTCATTTGAGGCAGGTTCGGGTGTAACTAACTTTTCAACAAACGAAGATGGTAGATTAACATTTGGTTCAATGGACCAGACAAAAATTGGTAGAATTAAAACAGGTACACCATACAAATTAACATTTACTCCAAAAGAAACTATAACAAATACTGCAGGATTATTTTATACAGTTTTAGCTGATGCAGTTGATGGAGCAGGAAATAAGATTAACTTAATAGTTGAATAGTATGAAGAAAATCGTTACACTCTTATTCTTATTTATATCATTTTTAGGGTTTGGTCAGTCAGTAACGGCACCAGACCCTAAATCATTTGTTGTCAACACTACGGGACAAGATGCAAGTGGTTTTGAATTAACTGGATTTAGTGCAACATCAACTTTACTTACATCAATCAGTTTAGTTAATCCTCCATCTGGTACAACATTCTATTTAGGAACTACAACGGGTTTAACTGCAGCAAGTGGATTTACTTTAAGTGGTAATAAAACTCGTTTAGTTATAACGGGTACAATGGCTAGTATCAATACGGCATTAACATCTCTAAAAATCAACACAGGTACAATAATAGGTGATGTTAATATTTCAGTAGCAGCAACTGTAAATCCTGTTGGTTATTTCTACAATGGTGTTAATGGACACTTTTATAGACCCATATCAACCGGAGCAACATATACAAATGCAAGAGCCGCATCTTTATTAACAACATTCAAAGGACAGACAGGATATTTGGTAACAATTACTTCTGCGGATGAAGATGCTTTTATATTTGCTAATGTTCCTCAATCTAGTATTTGGTTTGCATTAACGGATGAAGTAAGTGAAGCTAGATGGACAATTGATGCGGGACCTGAAAAAGGAACTCTAATTAAAATCAATAATGGGCAATTAAACGGAAACATTCCTGGTCAATATAATAACTGGGCACCGGGTGAACCAAACAATTCTGGTGGTGAGCATTACGCAGTTACTAAATGGGGTGGTGGTTCTCAATGGAACGATTTACCAAATCATTTTAATTGTGCTTATGTAATTGAATATGGAACTTGGACTAATCCCGATGACCAAACATTTACTGAATTCTATACTAATAGTGTTACTCACTCAAACGGACAAACTATAAAAGCTCTATTTGGATTTAAGTTTGGTAGTTCGGTTGATAAGAGTAAATTTTCAGCACAGATATTCAAAAGAGATGATAACACATCCAATTGGACGGCAGCTGATGGTTACAAAACATTAAGTGGTTTAGGTAAAGTATATCTTTCAAACCAAATAGATACTGCAAAGATTTATACAACTGGTATTCAATTGGCAGCAGGAACATCCGATATGCAACAATTTAGTGAAGCAGATATTGGTAAGATATATAGAATAACAATAACAGGTACAACCGGTGGAGCAATATGGGGAACTGATATTTACACAAGTGATACATATATTCCTTGTGCAGCAGTTCACGCTGGGTTTATAGCAAACGGAGAAACAAAAGAAGTTTATATTAAAGTAGTACAAGGATTAAGTGAATATATTGGTTCAACTCGTAATGGAGTATCAACATCAGGTTATGGTGGATGGGGATTGAGTTACCAATTTGTATCGGCACCATCCTCATATAAAGCAACTATATCTCCAGGTGGTGTTGAATGGTCTTACACAAATCCAAATGCAAGTTGGTTGAGTGGTAATAGTAGATTGTTAATTGATATGAGACAAATTGTAAATGTAGACCCTACTAAAATATCAAAAGTAAAAATATTAGATGCATATGATGGGCCTGTTACATATACATCACACGACAATAATGGTTGGGCAATATACACCGTCCCATCACCATTAACAAAAATTACCGATGGAACTTCTGCATATACTCAATATATTAGAAATGTAAATGGATGGAATACCGATTACGCATTTCAATGTGGTATTGGACTAACTCAAGTTGGTGCATTCAAACAACACAAAATGGAATTGAATGAATATGATAGTGTTCAATTGAGAACTTTATATAATAGTGTTGTAACGGTATCGGATGTTTATTTGGCATTTAAGGAATTGGCAAATGGTGGTATATTTGGAAATCAAAAAGGAAATGAATTTACATATGGTATTCAGTATATAAATGCAGATGTAAATGATGATGGATATTTTAACGAAGCAGATTGTTTCAAATTATTACAAAACTTAACCGGTGTAAATAATTTAGTTAGTAGTTACACATTAGACAATACCATAAAAGTAATGCCGGACTCAATCTATAATTTAATAGGTAAGTCAACATGGAACTCATTCACATCATACAAAGGAAAAACATACTCATTCAGTTTATTAGATGATGTAATAAGTTATAACTACGATTTGGCAGTTAGTTGGAAAGGTGATGTAAACTTATCACATTCAGCAACACCACCATCAAATAATATAACTACAATGTCGGTTAGAACGGCAATGAGTACACCAATATCAAATGAAATCAACGCATCAATCCTAACGGAAATAATTGGTGATAGTATTTACGCATATATTACAATAGACCCACTACAACAAAATGTAGTAGGTACTCAATTCCAATTAAACTATGATAATTCGGTGTTAAAATATAATGGAGTACAATTTACTACAAAAGGTTCACCTACGAACTATGCAAGTGATAAGGGTAGTTATATCAATTTGGGTTCATTGATAAGTGATGGTAGTACAAGTTTAGACAAAATGACAACATATAAGATTTCATTTTCATCAAACATAAAATTGGATAACATATTGGGTTTAATATCAATAGGAACAACAGATGCAGTTAACCAAAGTGGAAAATCATTAATAATAAAAATAAAATAAAAACAAAAATTATGGCAGACAGAAACGGAGACGGAATAGTATATCATCGCTCAGATTGTAGCGAAGGATATGTAAGATGGTATGGATTTGGTGGTGACGGCCCTTGTTCAACATGTGAAACTTGGGGACTTTCAGAAGAAGCTATCAAATTTATTCACCAACATCCAGATGTAAACACAAGATGGGAAACTGTCTTTGGGGATTGTGATGCAAAAGGTTGGAAAAATAGAAGAAATAGTTGTGGTTGTGATGTTTGTAAACAACATTTAGAAGATGAAGCTAAAAGTGAAAGTTTTATTACACAATATGGTCAGTGGATTGGTAGTTGGGCAAATAAATTTGCTGATTTTTTAGGATTATAAAATAATTCAATGAAAAAACTAATAATCATATTGTCACTAATTTTGACAACATTTGTTACAAAAGCACAAATTGTAAAACCAGACACATTACAACTATCTGCCAAAGAATTATTTGGAGAGAGTGATGATTGGAATGATGTGGGTATATTACAATCTTATATTGATTTTTCAAAAGATGTTCTTTCATCATCAAACTTATCAGTTGGTATAATAGGAAAACAGGTATCTACAACTCTTAATTTGGGGTATAGTAAATCATCTAAAAATGGTCAATGGGGACACTCATTTGCTGCATCGATAAATCCGATATGGAATTATTATGGTGTGGGATATGGTTTATCAAAAAATACTGAAAAGAGAACAACTACTCTACAAACATTCTATTCAACCGATTTTGATTTTCAAAAGGATATTAACTTATCATTTGTAGATGTATTTAGAACTAAAAAGTTTGGAACATTTGGATATAGTTTAACCGCAGGTAAATCATTTTGGGGAGAATACGAAGGTGAGTGGGAAGGTAAGTATACTGTTGATGAAAATGGTAATTGGGTAAAAAACATATATCCAATGTTACCAGCATCATCTCAAATAAATTATAAAGCAATGGTGATGTACACATATACAATAAAAACAAAGAGAGTTAATATCTCACCACAAATATTTGCTATGAGTGATATCTACAAAGTATTTAAAGATGGTACTGCATCGGATTTAGCATACTTTGATGATTTCAATTTGGACTTATATTATGGTACATCTATGGATTGGAAAATAACTAAAAGATTTATATTAAACACAAATATCAGATATAACACAACTTGGGATAAATTAAGTGAATCAGTTGGATATAAAAAGAGTAATCCAATACTATTTATGATAGGAACAAACTTTCAATTTTAATATATGAAATGGACTAAAATTATAATATCTTGTTGTATCGTTTTTATAATATCTTGTAGAAAGGTAGAAGTTAGACCGGAGCCAATTCCGGCTACTACAAATATATTTAATAATACCGAAAACACTATTGATAATGGACAAGAAATTCAGTTCAATTTAAGTACAGCAGGTGTATATACATTAACAATTGGGGATAGTGTAGCAAATAAAGTTTTAACAAGAGAAAGATTTAATGGACAAATTGGAATAAATAAAAAGAAAATATACACTAAAGGATTAGAAAGTAAATATTTATATCTGTTATTAGAAGATGTTACTAAAAATAAATTAGGTAAAACAATAATAATAGTAAAATAAAATGAGAAAAATAGATAAAATTTTAGGATTGGGATTTTTGATGACATTGGTGTTGTTAAGTTGTAGAAAATCGATGGAAACACCAATGGTAAACCAAATATCATCGGAATTAGCAATCAATAGTGTGAGTGGTATTAAATTAGAAACACCGTTTGTAACATCACAGGTATCTATGAATGTTAAAAGTGAAGTAGCACAAACTGTGACTATTAAAATTTTTGACATATCTAATAGAGTAGTATCAAAGTCAACAAGTGATGTGAAGGCAGGTGACAATGTATTAAAAGTATATACAACCGCATTACCATCATCAGCATATAGAATTGCATTATTTGATAACAAAGGTAATCAATTAGGAATAACAGATTTTAACAAAATATAAAAATAAATAAAATGGCAGAAGAAGTAGAACAAGAATCAGCGGGTAAATCCTTTAAAGGAATTATCATTACGTTAGTAAGCACAGTTACATTAGGTGTAGGTGGCTTTATCACTAACAAATTAACAGGTGGTGGAGATGAAGCAGCTCCAGTACAACAAGCAGCTCCAGTAATTAACATCAATAACACTCAAACTCAACAAAATGGTGGAGGTGGTAAAACTGTAATTATTAAGGAGAAAGAAGCAGCTAAACCAGCGGCACCTGTTAAGAAAAAAGAAGCAGACGAATTTAAAGAGAAACCGGCAGCTTGGTAGTTTTAAAACATAAAAATTTATAGAAAAATGGCAGAGCAACAACCTAGTGGTTTCAAAGACCTATTAATTAAAATGATGAGTCGTAGATGGTACATCACGGCAATGGTATTGGGTGGATTTATGTTTATTATAGGAGGAATGTTCTTCGCTATATTAAATAAAAATGAAATAGCAGGAGAATGGAAAGAACTTCTCTTATTATTGTTAGGAGCTTTCATTGGTTCTTATGGTAAAATCATTGATTATTGGTTTAGTGATACCGATAAGGATAAGATGCTAGTTCAGAAAATGGATGAAGAAGATGGTGTTACACTTTCACATACAAACGATATGAAAGAAACTAACGCAGTTCCAACTCCAATAATTCCAGATGCATTTGTTCAAGCTGCACAAAAAACAGCAGAACTAACTGTAATAGACCACCAACGAGAATATGAATTGGAGAAAGACCAACAAGAACATGAGCAAGAAATGGAGAAGTTAGAATTTGAACATCATGCACATAGACAATGTGAGCATGTATGGGGAGATTCAAACAATGATGGAGAATTAGAATGCCAAAAATGTGGTCTGTTAAAAGATGATGTTGAAGGATAAAATAGAGGTTACACTTTATTAACAAATAAAAGGAGTAAATTATGGGATTTTGGAAAGACTTATTTAAAGACAACAACGATATCAACGAAAAATCAGTAGTTGGATTCTTATCGTTTGGAATGATGGTAATTGCTTTATTCGTAGACTTGGTAACAGGTTGGTTGGGTAAAGAGTTATTAATCAATGAATACATCTTTAATGGTTTCTTGGTTATCACATTAGGTTCATTCGGTATTGCATCAGTTGATAAATACATCAATAGAAAAGCAGAGCACGATAAGAACAAATTAGAAGCCGAAACTGAAGAGGAATTGGGTTAAAGAAAAGGGAGTATTTAACTCCCTTTTTTATATTTATATAAAATGAAAAACGTATATGAAAAAATTATTAGCAGTATTAGGTTTCTTTTTGTTAAGCAGTGTTGTGGGTGTTGTAAATGCACAAACAATAGGAAGCACTAAGACAGAAGATTTCAAAGCAGATTTTGAAAAGAAAAGAGACATCTCCCAATTTATGGATTACGAAGGACCTAAAAAGAACATTCAAATCCTAAAATGTGGTATTGGTGAGGAGGTATATGAAATGTATCCTGAATTAAAAGAAAAGAGAGTGGGATTGGGTGTTGCAAATATCGTATTAGAATATTTGGACAATCTTAATAGATTTGAATTTACCGAAGATAAGACTGAGATTAAGAATAGAATGGTAAAACAATATCAGGCATCAGCAGCCGGTATTTCTGAAAACAAATTAGATGGTAGAGGAAAGATTAAGTTAGCACATTACTTTGTAGAAATTGAGGTATATGATTATTCAGTATCGGAAGATGAAACTATCAACTTAAAGGATGGTATTAAAGATAACTTAGTAACTCGTTTAGGTTTACAAGTTAGATTTACAAACGCAGAGAACGGAACAATTATAGCAGCAAGTGGTTTGGGTGAAGCAAAGACTAATAGACAATTAACTTTATTATCAGATGCAACGGTAGACCCGATTAAGTTTAACCAATCAACTATTAGTATTTCAACTAAGAAAGCATTAGATATAGCTTGTGCAAATATTTTGGACAAGATGATTAAAAAAGGCGTATTTACAAAATAAAATTTATACAAAATGGGAACAGCACCAAAGAAAAAAAGAGCAATGAGAAGCAGACGTTCTGGGGTTAAAAAATCAGAACAAATGAAAAAGAATTTAGCTATCTTACAAAAAATAAAATAATGAAAAAATTATTATTGATTAGTGGATTAACAATATTGATAGTGTTAATATGTGCAATTATGTTAAATGCACAAGTTAGTAGCTGGAGAACAAATCCACCACAACCACAAACAAGAGTGGAAACTCTTAGAATACAACCATCGGTTCCTCAAAGGGAAAATGTTAGTAGATGGAGAACTCAAACCGAACCAATTAGACCAGGTCAACCTATTCCAAATCAACCTTTAGTTAGAAGATGGAGAGGAACTGCAGTAAACCCATACGGATTAATGTGGGGAACTTGGGGATGGTATCAACCATTTCCTTATATGTGGTATGATGATTTTGGATGGAGACAAAGAAGTGTAGTTAGAATATACGAAAATGGTAGGAGAGATACGATTACATCAACGCCTGTATCAGTTTCAGCAGGTATCGGACACACTAATAATGAACAAGCCGCAGTTTGGGGGACTATTGGTGGTAAGAAAGGATATTTCATTTTAGATTATGTGATGAGTTATGATATAGATGAAAACCAATATTATCCAAATGGTAATCTTGCTATTGCAGATTTTCCTATTAGTAAAGAGGTTTTCAAAAAAGAACATACACTTTATTTAGGAGCCGGTAAGAGATTCGGTAAATTAGGAGTACATGGTATGATTGGATTTGGTAATGAGATTCAAAGATATCAGGGTAAAGATGCATTAGGTGGTATTTCATTCCCTAAATCAAATATAAACTTTACTACATTTAAAGT
>Ga0209599_10001490_pt1 | contig 10995 bp, 7 predicted proteins | sample Shrwel_input2_FT_FD_187534 | JGI IMG/M metagenome (GOLD analysis project Ga0209599, IMG submission 187534) | Subsurface microbial communities from deep shales in Ohio, USA - Utica-3 well 1 S input2 FT (SPAdes) (version 2) ... | reverse complement strand
CTAGTGCATCGTATTTTTGTTTGTTTCCTAAACTGTCTCCTTGAAATCTTAATAATTTGCTTACATCAGTTTTTTGTTCTGTTGCCGGTGGTGTCACGGGGGCCGGTGGTGTCACGGGGGCCGGTGCACTCGACCTAGAAGTTTTTTGTTCTGTTGCCGGTGGTGTCACAGGAGCCCCCGTGATTGACCTAGATGCAGGACTTCTACCAGAAGATTCTTCTAATGCTTTTTTACGAGCCTCATCTCTGGCTTGCATTTCAGCTATTCGTGCTTTTTTAGCGTCTTCTGATCCTCTACCTTGTTGAGCTTCTACTTGTTTTCTAGCTTCGGTTTGTTTCTCTAATTCTTGATGAGCTTTTTGTCGTTGCTGCCGTAGAGTACCAGCAGCTGGTGTGTTTTGTTCTCCGTTTTTACCAAATGTTTTATTGATAAATTCTACACCTTTATTAAGTGCGGTTGTAAATGCTGCTACAGCAGGTGCTGCATGTTTCATTAACGTATTACTGAATTCGAACATTTTGTTTTTCATTGTGTCCATTTCAGCTTGTGCTTCTACTGTGCTATCTGTTAATTTTTCTACAGCTTCAAGTTGGGTTTTTTGTAGTTTTTCGGCCGCTTCCATAGACGACATATTTTTACCGGATGCAAGGTCTTGGGCAGTAGCACCGCTAATTAATTGGTCAGTACCATACATCATTACGTCACCAAATTGACTTACTGCTCTTTTAGCACCTTGCATCATCAACGCATTTGATTCATCAAACGCTTTAGCTGTGTCTTCTGGTTTTTTTATCTGTTTAAGTTTCCGTAAAACCTCAGGTACTGTGTCGCCAAACGTAGTGATTGCCTTTCGTGCTTCATCAGATGTAGCCACACCTGATGCCAAATCCATAAATCCACGTTTCAATTCCGGATCTTTAATAGTCATTATGAATTTGTTCATTCCCTCGGCTGCGGCTTCGCCTGATTCTTGTCTGGTTTTTTCATATGCCATACGATATCTTGTATCAGACATTAATGAATCACGTTGTTTTTGAATCTCTTCCCTAGACATTCCGGTAACTTTTTGCAACAAGTCTAATTCTTTTACATATTTTATAGTACCTGTTGTTAGATTTTTTTCAATTTCTTGTTTACTTCGACCTAAACGAATTTCTTGCTGTAAGAATGCGGCTGCTTGTTCACCTATGTTATCTGCTGTTAGTCCTAATTTTCTTAAATCTATACCTGCTTTTTCTAGGTCTCCTCCTTTTTTAGTAAGTTTACCTATAGCACCCATAAATTTATCAGCACCTAATCCAACTGTACCACCAAATGCAGCAAATTCTGTGCCATTTTCTCTAACTATTTTTGTAAAACCTTCCATCGACATACCAGCGTTTACAACCTGATTTTGCAAACCTTGCATACCATTAGATACTAAACCACCCATATTTGATATGTCTTGGAACATTTTTAGATTTTTATCTAAAAGTTCCATTGTCAACTTGGCAGCATCAGCTCCAACTTTAATACCCGCCGCAATACCATCACCAAACAAAGGTATTAGTTTTGCAACTGATCCCAATGAATCGGCTACTAAATCAATAATAGGGTTTAAACTAGCAAAAGACGAATCCCCTCTAGCAAGACCAGCTGCAAAATTACCCAAACCTTTAACTAAGTTTTCTGAATTCTTCTTCATAGTGTCGCCAAATTCATCGTAACGCCGTTGCATTTCTTGAATTTTTTGTTCGTGCTTTCTTAATTCAATTACTTGTTTTCTCTGTGCGTCATTTAATTCAATTGCTGTTTTAGTTAATTTTCCATTTGCATCTTGGCTATAGCCTAAACTTTTTAATTGGTCGGTGAATAGTTTGTTTCTTTGTACTTCTTTGAGTATATTTGCACGTTTTGCTTGTAGTTCTTCATAAACTGCTTTTTGTGAAGAGGTAAGTAAATTTATTTCTTTGTCTTTGGCCGAAACCCATTCTTTAGTTGTACGGTCGTATGTTTGTCCATACTGTCTCATTTGCTCATTAAAATCTGTGCCAGCTTTTTTAAGAACTTCTGAACCAGATGTTACTTTGTGTGATGAACTTTTTAATGAGGACGTAAATACCCCAGCCGCGTGTGCACCTTGTTTCATTGAAACTGATTGTGAGTTTATCACGTCCGTTAAATCACGCAACTGTTGGTTGAGTTGATTTATTAAATCTGGGTCTAAATTATTGTCAGCCATTTTTTATCCACTAAATATGTACATGTATTTATGTGTTAAAAACCCACACTTAGGAGAAATTATGGACAATCCACTAAAACAGTACTTTCGTAGACCTTCACTTTATTTAAAATTACCAAGCGCAGGGAATTTTTACAAAGAAGGAAGTATTGACTTGCCAGAAAACAAAGAAGTTCCGGTATTTCCAATGACTGCTATTGATGAGATTACAAGTAAGACTCCTGACGCATTGTTCAACGGTACCGCTGTAGTTGATATCATCAAAAGTTGTGTACCAAACATCAAAGATCCATGGTCAATTCCAATAATGGATTTAGATCCGTTACTAATATCAATCCGTGCCGCTACGAATAGTAATGAAATGGAAGTTAATTCTATGTGCCCTTCATGTAATGAAGATGGCAAATATGGAGTAAATTTGATAGGGTTATTAAATGGATTGAGTGCCGGAAACTATGATGACACCTTTCAAATGGACGAGTTGAAATTTAAGTTTAAGCCACTAACTTATAAACAAGTAAACGATTTGAATTTAAAACAATTTCAAATTTCACAGCTTGCTAGAAGTTTAGACGATGTGCAAGATGAGGGTCAACGATCAACTGTTTCTCAATCACTCGTTACTGAGTTGAACAATCTCGCTACAAATTTAATATCAGAATCAATTGAGTACATAGCAACACCATCATCGATGGTTAGTGATAAAAACTTTATTATAGATTTTCTACATAACTGTGATAAAAAGACCTTTGAAAAACTCAAAGAAAATACAGTCAAGTTGCGTGAGGGATCACAATTAAAACCTATGAAGATTAAATGTGTTAATTGTGGACATGACTATGAACAATCATTAACGATAAACGTCACTGATTTTTTCGATTAAGGCTTCTGTCTCTTGGCCCTGAAGGGGTTCAGAAGCTGTTAGATGATTTGGAAGTAGAATCCATAGAGATCAGAAAAACTTGTTTGAGATTTTCATGGTATATGAGGGGTGGGGCCTCCTATGGGGATATACTAAACATGTCTATGACAGAACGAGAAATAATAGGTGATATTATAGAGAGTAACTTAGAAACGACTAAAAAATCTCAATTGCCATTCTTCTAATTACGGACGTAACTGTTCATTTATCACATCGGGTATCTCTTGTAAAGATGAACGAAGTTCATCTAAGAACTCACTTCGTTCGTTCTTAATTTTTACGGTAATCAATTCTTTTTACTTTAATCTTATACGGATATCATTGCCGATTTGAAGCCATGGTAGTGCAAATTTGCACTACCTTAGGTAAGGGTTGTTTTGCACGACCGTCATCCATTAGTTGTCTATCCTCATATAATTAGCTATTTCTGCTATCATATGCTACCGGTTACCCTGTAAAGTTTATAGGCTGTAGTGAAGTCTGTCAATTATCTTTCAATTGACGCTTCGGTAACGCACATTCTGTATCATCAAGACAAAGTAGACACAGACTTGTTGAAGGTTCGCTTTTGTCGATTGCCTTCTCGGTATTCCCATAGTTATTGCTAACTATGCTTACTCCAGATCCATCAGCTATCTTTCAAGCATCTTCAAGGAGGTCTGACAAACTCAGACGACAAATTTTTACTATATATTAGGTATTGATTGTGAGGATATTATTTGGTTTTGACGTTGTGTCTGTTGATATTGAATATGTTTTCAGTAGTTCTGTGTTCAGCGCAAAGAATGAATCGAATTCAAAAATTGTCCAATCACCGTGTTTTTTGCTAGTGTAATATATAAAATTGTCAGAAATCCATGTAAATTTGCTTTGTACAGCAACATAGCGACCCTTACGGGTAATTTTAATGAATAAAATGTTAAGGTCATTAATGTCTTCTACTGCTAGTAATTGTTCTAGCCAAGTATCTAGTTGCTTACATTCCCCTGTAAGTACTAGATGAAACGGGAAGTCAGCATAATTTTTACACTCAGCGTTAAAATTTGACCAAGAGTCAGGTGGAGTTATATCACCCTTAAAAGATTTAGCTTGATTCCCGTCTAAAAAGTTTTTTCGATGTGAATTGGTACCGCCAATATAAGCTCCTGAGTTCGGAACACGAACAAAGGGCTCCTTGTATGTATCACTGAGAAATTTTGCAACTTCTCTTTCATATGAACTACCTTTTGTTTTACTTTTTGAAGACATGTTATTACTTATCACATCATGCGGCTACCGACAAATTTACACTTATCACCGTGATATTTGACATAATTATGTTTACCGCAAACTATTCCGCAATGCGGGCATGTAAGTTTTTCAGTAGTCTTTCCGTACCTATGACTTAAACTTCCGATTTTTCCGTACATGGGATTATTAATTCCTTTAAGTTTTTCACTTCTTCTATCTTTAGATTCTTGTGAATGCTTTTTACCTATATGTGAATTTTTTATTTTATTTTTTATTTTTGGATTTTTATTGGGGTGTAAGTCACCTGTTATATCAGGTCTTTTCTTTCCGAACATCGGATTCAATGCACCGACTCTATCACCGGGTGAAGGACCTTCACCGCCATCAGTTTGATTTAATAGAATGCCCGTCTTTTTGTCTTTACGGCCGTACCATGATATCATTCTTCTTTCTAAAGCCCAAGCACCCAATTCTGTTAGATTTTGTTCTAATATAACTATTTTTGATCTATCATTGGGTGTTCTCACCCTAATGTGGGAGTCCCAGGCCCTAGTATTAGAACCTTTACCAATATAATAAGGTGTCCCGTTTGATTTTCTTATATAGGCATACACATAAAACCCTATAGGTCGACTCGATTTTGAATAAATATTCATGCTGATTGCTCCTTTTTAGCATTAGAGTGAGTGGGGGAATTCCAGCTCCGCGACTCACACTTATTTATCATTATTCTGTCTCGGTGGCAGTACTGTATTGCGTAAAACCATTTTCTTTGATAACTTTAAGAACATTTGGTACACGACCTGCTAGTTCTTCACGATGCGAAACAAGCCAGATAGATTTTTGTCGTCTACGTGACATGTCTTTGAGAATCGCTAAACTGTTCTCAACACCCATTGTATCAAGACCACTGTCAATCAATTCATCAATGAAAAGTGTGTTGATTGGAGAATACAACGATTCCCAAACATCACGGAAAGCAAAACTTAAACCAAGAATCAAACGATTACGTTCACCACGTGAAAGATTATCAAAATCAAGTTCACGACCTAATTCTGTAATCTCAACCTGCAAATCATTCTTAAAGATAACCTGATGTGGTAGACCGATCTTGTCTAAGTAATGAGTCAATCGTGCGTTTAGATAACTCAAGTTCTGGTCAATAATCTTCTTACGAACAAAACTATCTTTGCTAGTTAACAAATCCAACAGGAACTTTTGATGTTCCATTGTGCGTGTTAATTTGTTGATAGCTTCAAAATCAATTGCTTGTAGTGCTTGTGTTTCCATCTCAACAACTTGTTCACTATATGGATCAGTTTCTTGTGACTTGTTATCAATTTGATTTAGAATATTAGCAACTTCACTTGAATGTTTAATCGCCTCTGCTTCTGTGTCATAATGAGTAACTGGTTGTTGGCCTAACACTATAGAAGTCAATTCATTTAGTTGCTCATTAAATGGATTGGTTTCTTGTTTTTTATCTTCCCAAACTTTCTTCAAATTAGATACATCGCCACTGTGACGAATTGCTTCTGCTTCTGTTTTGTATTTTGGAGTAGGCTTAGTGCCTAATTCAGTAACCAATGACTTATTGGTTACTAGTTTTGCTTCTAGATCAGCTAACTCAGCCTTAGCATTTTCAAGTAGGGTAGTCTTTTCTAATGTAACTTCTAAATGCTTATCATCATGGAAGTCTTGCCCACAAGCATAACACTTGTGATCCTCTAGTTCTTTAACTTCCCGTTCTAATTTCTCAATTAATTTTTTTTCTTTTGTAATACTTTTGGTTAGGGTATCAATTATTGTTGCAATAGATTTTTGTTCAACATCGTCAGCTAGCCAATCTTTTAAATCACTCCATAATTTAAGTTCGGCTTCAATGTCATACTCATTCTTAAGTGAGTATGCCTTATGTGCAACTGAAACATCACTGTCGTGCTTCTGTTGCCAAGCAGTAGAACGTGCAACCAATGCATTGTATGCATCTTGTGCCTCTTTCTGTTTAGTCCAAATGGTTAAATCTTTGTGTGCTTGTAGCTCTATAGTAATATCAATCTTGCTTAATTCATCATATTGAAGTGCTAAACTGATTAAATCATCATCGTGTTTTTTCAGCCACAATGTTTGTCTGCGCTTTAGCGCATCAATCTGTTCTTTAACTCGTTTGTTAGCTTCTTCAATGGCTTTAACTCTGAATTCTTCACTCTGAATATCATCCTTACTACTGCGAATCATTTCTTTAATGATTTCAGCCTTCTCACTCAACAATGTGATACCCATTAGTTGTTCAATGATATCCTTTTGTTCGTTATTTTTTAACGCCAAGAATGGTTCACTGTATGTATTCAATACAACGATGTGACGGAACATGTCAGGAGACATGTTAATAACCTTTTCGATTGCCGCTTGTGTTTCTTTGTTCTCACCTTGTTGATCCTCAGTCGCTTTCTCCTGAATATCATTTACATAGAACTTTAAAACATTTGGCTTACGACCGCGTTCAATCTTATAATTGGTGCCGTTGACATTGAACGTCAATGTGACGAGCATACCCTTACCATTTGTACGATTAACTAAATTATCTTTACGAATGTTATTAATGGGTGTACCAAACAATGCATAGGATAAGCCTTGAATCAAGGTAGTCTTACCCGTACCGTTTCTAGCACCATCACCACCTAAGTCTAAGTTCTCACCTAGAATAAGTGTTAAGTCTTTCTTGTCAAAGTCAACTGCTTGTGTTACTGCACCAATGCTTAAAAAATTACGCAGGGTTATGGTCTGAAGGGTTATCATAGGTTATTGTAAATGTCCAAAAGAATCTTCTTATCAAAGTTATTTGATTCAATGTTGTTAATTTGGTCAATGATGATTTGGTCTACACTTTCAAACTTAAGCCCGTCAGCCGTTTGACCATTCTCATTTGTTTCTACTTTCATCGGTATCAATGCCATCTCTCTTAGTTTATGTTCTGGTATCCATGTCTCACGCAAGAAGTTAGCTTCTTCATATGAGATTTCAATATCAAGATGTACTCTAACATGGCTGTCTATCAATAGCAAGCCCTCAGGGTTTTCTAAAATGTCTGATAGTTTGTGTACACGAAACACAGGTTGTCTAGGCCAAGTATGAAATACAGGCTCACTTCCCCATTCTAATATCATCATGCCACGTGCGTCATCGCCTGCATCCGCATAGTTATGCGGGAAAGCATTGCCAATGTACCAAATATTCTTACGGGCTTGGCGTTTATGAAAATGCCCACTGAATACTTGTCCAATATTACTTAAATCATCCTCTGTTACCCCGCCTTCATGTTCAGGCATCAACACTTGTGCGTTCATGTAAAAATTGGGAAGCTCAAAATGTCCAAAGGTATATTTAGATTTTATTTTTTTAATTTGTTTAATCTCATCTCCAACTAACCATGGACAAATGGTTACATCACCCTCACTGAAGATGTCATTGATTAAATGTACATTTGGTAGGTATCCAGCCCAAGCCACACTTTGAACGTCCCGCCTGTCTCTATAGTATAAATCATGATTTCCTGTCAAAAAGAATACTTGAGAAAAATTAGAATTCAGTAGTTCTAAACACTGCATTGAATAGTGAAGACTGTGTATGTTGATACTAGCTCGATGATTGTGCCAATCTCCGCATATAATTGCAGTCTCGCAACCTTCTTTCTTTGCTTTTTCAATGAACCATTTTACAAAGTTCAAGCAATCTTCATTGTGAACTATACTGTTTGATTTTAGACCAATATGAAGGTCTGTCATTACCGCCGCTTTTTTGAATAAATTTGCCATAGATGTTATCTTAACTCATTTGATGACGAAAGTAAAGAAGTAATTTACCCTGTTGTGATAAATATAAGTGTAGTTCACGGAGGTGAGATTCCCAACTACTCTAACGCTTAAAGGAGCAATCAGCATGACTATTTATTATCTCTATGTAAAGGTACATAAGATTACGGGACTACGTTACCTCGGCCAAACAAAACAAAATCCTCACACATACAAAGGTTCAGGTGTAGATTGGGAAAAGCACATCAAACAATATGGGCACCATGTAGATACTACAATTATAATATCTACAAATGATATTGAAGAAAGAAATCATTGGGGTCGTTATTATAGTCTGTTGTGGAAAGTTGTATCGGCACAAGATGATTTTGGAAACAAAATTTGGGCCAATCGCATACCGGAGACAGGAGGCGGTGGTGGAAATAAACTAAGCACAGAAGAAAGAGTTTGTTTAGGTAAAAAATCAGTTGCCAAACAAATTTTAGAAAATAAACATAATTGGTCTAAAAGAGGTTCGGATAATATAAACTATGACCATATAGTGTATAAATTTGAAAATATAGTATCCGGAGAAATATTAGAGACTACTCAATATAAATTTCGTTGTAAATTTGAGTTTTCACAAGGCAATGTAAGTGGGCTTGTACGAGGGATTAAAGGATCATGTGGCGGATGGAAGATGTATGGAAACAAAACACCAAGTCAATATATAGTGCATGGGTTTATTAATAGTTCTACTAATTTAATAGTTCACATGACCCAAGATAACTTTGTAAAAACCTACAATCTTAATAGGGGTCATGTTTGTCAGATGATACGGAAAAATAAAAAATTTCAATCAGTTAAAAGTTGGAAACTTTATTCTTCATAAGTGGTAGTTGATGTGTTTTGTCTAGACCATGAGGGCGCTAAGCCATTCATTTCTAAAATATCATCTCTGATGTTTTGATTTCGTTTTTCTGAATTAAGGACACGACAGAAACTATTAGTAATAGCGGCTGTGTAATATGCGAACGGATTTGCTGATTTGGCTTCATTGAATCGTAAGCCAACATATGTTAATTGTAATATAGCACTGTTACGCATTTCATCATTGTATGTGTACCCACGCCAATTATATTTCATTGCATACTTTTCACACATCATAATATACATACGGGCTAATTTATTTGTGACTTGACCGTGATCTTTGTTAAAAGATCCTGTCTCTAAATCACCTTTCCAATGACTTTTGCCCACACAATAGAATGTATTGTTACTGTCAATCTTGTAATGTTGGAATGGAGGGAAGTTAACTTTGACATGCACCATGTCGTCTACTTCAGCTTTGGTTGTTGTATCTTCTAAATCAGCAAAAATCTCATCTGGATCGACCTCTTCAAATTCAAAGATATCTTTAGCTGTTTTCTTTTTAACTGTTTTTCGGGGCTGTTTTGGGGCAACTGGAACATGGTCCCAATTCATTACACGGAATACTAAATCTTTTACATCAATTGAATCTGGACTAACTGCATCTTTACTACCTTGCTCTAAACTAAGACGCAACGCCCGTGTTTCTTTTGCTTGTTGAATAGATTCAGATTTGAAAGCATACTCTAAACTATCTTGAATACTTGATTGGGGCATGTCTACGATGAAGTCATATCTGTGATAACTTGGATCTGCAAAGTAGCAATATGAGTTCTTGCTTTCGTGTATTTCTTTTAAAATGTCTTTATTATTTAGGTAATTGACAGGTTTTCTTGATGGTAGGGACATAATTCTCCGTTATTGTGTTGATGTAAGTATAGCATGATTGTTGCAGAATAGCAACTATTTTGTGAGAGAAAGGGTAAAAATACTACTATATTTATCAGATAAATATAAGTAAGGATAACAACATATTATGCCACAATATACTGATACACAAACGACAAGTACAGGAGTAGTTGTTACTGGAGTCTTGAGCACAGAAACAAACGAAATAACGTACACTGTAACTACGCCGGCTGGAGCGACGGCCACCAATACACAATCGGCGGATATTAGTGGGAATTCTACACTCAATATACAAGCACTGTTTAATCAATTACGAGCACAGGGATTTACCGGAGGACCGGCCGGAGTCGCTACGGCACTCGCAACAGTTAGTAATAATGTAACTGCCGATGCTAGACAAGCTGCTGCAATAGCAACTGCAACAAATACTCCAGTACCAAATAATCCAGACCCGCCTCCACCGGTTGCGTCTGTAGATAATCCTAATATAGCTCCTGAGACTAATCCGGGTACAGAAATTCAAAACCCATCACCGCCGATATCAATTGATCCAAATACTGACCCTAATACAAATATTGGTGCAGAAGGACAAGATGTGGGCCCGGCAGCTGGCCAACAAACAATAAGTATTGCCAGTGACCCTAACACAAACATAGGTACAGAAGGGCAAATAGTAACGTCACCTAGCTCTGTAACTGAAAATGTATTTGATCCTAGACAAGAGGTTACTGAAAATGTATTTGATCCTAGACAAGAGGTTCAAGAAAGTGTATTCGACCCGGCAGCCGGCGGATTCTCAGGTGCATTAAACGACACTCGTACAACCGCTACAAACCAAGACGCAGTAAGTTTTGAAAAAGCAAAAGATTGGCGTGTTCGTTTGAGTCTAGCACCAAGCGCAAAGTATTTGTATAAAAACAAGGGTAATGAAGGCATACTAGGGCCATTGGCAGCAACAAATGGTGTTATATTTCCATATACTCCTACTATAAGTGTAGTGTATGCAGCCAGTTATGATGCATCTGAATTAGTACATAGCAATTATAAGATTT
>Ga0209599_10001489_pt1 | contig 10996 bp, 8 predicted proteins | sample Shrwel_input2_FT_FD_187534 | JGI IMG/M metagenome (GOLD analysis project Ga0209599, IMG submission 187534) | Subsurface microbial communities from deep shales in Ohio, USA - Utica-3 well 1 S input2 FT (SPAdes) (version 2) ... | reverse complement strand
CACCACAGCAAGGCAAGCATGGTACAAAATCCTTACCGGTGATACAAGCACTGTTCAGGCTTTTTTCTGTGCAAGGCCATGCGTTTGACTGTTTTATCGACAATATCCCGCTCAATCCGACTTAACGTTCTGACTTATCGTCATCAGATGCGGTCGATTTGGCGGGTTTCTCGGCTTTTTCAGACTTTTCAGCTTTATCATCAGCATCTGCGGCGGATTGTTTGGGCTGATCTGCGCGGTCATCTGGGTTGGCTTGCGTGTCGTCTGCCTCAGGCTCAGTCGGTATAACCACCGGCGCCCCTTCTAAGGACTTTTGGCTGACCAGTGCCGCGTTTTCGCTGTTGTCACCGTTGCTTTCGTTTAAATCCGCCAGCAGCGCGTCTGGATCCTCAATCGACACCTCTTGCTGGAGCGATTCGACGTATTGCTCTTGCTCGCTGACGTACCCCGCTCGATCTCCTGAGCTGGCATTTTTTTGATCTTGTTCTGATTTGCTGCAACCGACCAAGATCAGATGGACGACGACAACAAGCATGGCGATTTTCATAACAATCCTTTCGTTTTAAAGAGGCTTGATGACGTGGCGAATCGACACATCGGCGATTTCTCATCGCTATCTTTCTTGCCTACTCACGGATTTGATGGCCTTATCAGTACGCCACGCCCATCCATTGGTGTGGTTTGACAGATGGTCGATGGCTTGCGATGGATCCGCTCGCGTTGGTCTGACATGAGAGTTTTGGTGGGGATTACCAGATTTTTCTCAGATCATGAACCGGCTTCCAACACTAGAAACTAATACAATCCAATCCAAATTTCTTATTTTTTTACAAAAAAATGTAATTTTGCTGAAAATTTTTGACTTTTAAACGATTAGACAAATCAGTGTGAAGCTACATCGCATAATGCGCGACCTCAGAGGAGCTTTAAGCCCAATCGCGACATGATGCAGCATGTAGGCTGCTCACACTCTAGGTTAACGCTTTGGCGGCTTTCGAGCACACCAAATGTTATTTTTGATCGGATTCTGGCGTATTGAGATCACTTAACAGCGCGTCTGGGTCGGCCACTTTGACCTCAGTATTCGACTGATCGACGAATTTTTGGTTTTCGCTGACATAAGCGGTGTTGGTGCTGTCCGCGTTGTCCTCAGGGGTGGCTTGCTCAGGCTGACTACAGGCGGCGAGCACGCTGGCTACAGCAAAAAAACTGACGGTCTTCATGATTTTATTCAGCATGTGCTGGACTCCTTGGTGCGTCAGTCACAGCAGGACGATACGCACGACTGATTATTGTGAAGATCACACGCTGCTCAGCAGCGGCGATACGCCGAGTGACGCTAAGGCATGACAACTGCTCACGCTTGAGCATTGCACAGTTACTCGCATGGCACACTGCTCGCCCCGTTAGACCGTTTATTGGTGCGCATCATGATCATTGCCATGCTAATGATCTAACACATCTTAAATGTCTATTGGGCTTGTTTTATTGACTATGGCGTTCATGCAGAACCACAGTTGCCAAAAAACCCCGAATCGCTTTAACCGAATCGGGGTTTAAATTTTGGTGCGGATAAGAGGACTTGAACCTCCACGTCTTGCGACACTAATACCTGAAACTAGCGCGTCTACCAATTCCGCCATATCCGCAGTACTGTGGGGCGTGATCATAATGATCGATGACAGCCTCGTCAAGTGTTTTTTAAAGCTTTATTGCATCGACTATGCCGCAGCAGTCTCAGACGATCAAGCCGCATACAGAACGAATCCGCTGCAAGCACTGTGTTAAACTGGTATTCAATCAAATGTGAATGTGAAGTCGATCCATGAGCTGGCAAGATCCTGAAGCCGCGAACGAGGCCGCGCGATACGCCTCGCCGATTCCGAGTCGTTTATTAATTGGACAAATTTTAGCCCAGCACGTCATGTCGCATGGCGAGTTGGTACAGCATTTTGACTTGGTTGAGCCAGATGCCATCGAAGCCATTAGTCGCCGCCTCAGTGCGATGGTGCGCGATAGCCAACTGGTGATGACCGACGACTATCCGCCGCGTTATCGGCCGATTACGGAGCAAGACCTGATCATCGGTACGGTACAAGCCAACGCCAAGGGCTTTGGTTTTGTGCTGGTCGAAGGCATGCAAGATTTGTTTTTGCCTGAACGTGAGATGCGCGCGGTGTTCGATGGCGACGTGGTACGGGTACGCACCACCCGTGCCGATCAACGTGGCCGCTTGATGGCCAAAATCGTCGAAGTGGTCAGTCGTGGACAGCAAGAGTTTATCGGTCAGGTGAAATTGCTGGATGGCGAATACTTTATCCAACTGGGCAATCCGCACAGTCACCAGCCGATTGCGATGGAGCCGGAACAGCTTAAAGCAGCTGGTGTCACAGTCGGTGACGCAGTACGCATCAAGATCGACGAGTGGCCAAGTGGCGACGAGTACGCCAATGGTCATATCGTGCAGTCCTTGGCGGATCGCGTGGATACCCAGATCATCATTCCGAGTACCTTGTTAGATTTTGATCTGCCGCATGTGTTTTCAGAAGATGTGCTGAAAGAAACCAACAAATACAAAGAACCCGCCGCAAAAGACCGTAAAGATCGGGTTGATCTACGTGAGTTGCCGTTGGTGACGATTGATGGGTTGGACGCACGCGACTTCGATGATGCGGTATATGCCGAAAAACGCGCCGGTGGTGGTTTCCGCTTGGTCGTTGCGATTGCCGATGTCAGCTACTACGTCAAGCCCAACACTGCACTTGATGAAGAAGCACAAGCACGCGGTACTTCGGTGTATTTCCCGAATCATGTTGTGCCGATGCTGCCAGAAGCGCTATCAAATGGCCTCTGCTCGCTAAAACCGAACGTGGATCGGCTGTGTATGGTCTGCGACATGACCTTATCGCGCGCCGGTCGGGTGACCAGCTATCAGTTTTACAATGCAGTGATGCACTCTAAAGCACGGCTGATCTACGACCAAGTCGCCGAATATTTAGGCGGTGACGACAGCATTGTGCCGGATCTGCCGGACGTGAAAAAATCGCTGAATACTCTGTACCAACTGTATCAGGTGATGCTCGGTGTGCGCGCTGAACGGGGTGCGATGGAGTTTGAAACCACCGAAACCTACATGCTGTTCGATGAGCAAGGTGGTATTACCGAAATCAAACCGCGTGGCCGCAACGACGCGCACCGCTTGATCGAAGAATGTATGCTGCTGGCCAACGTCAGTGCGGCGGATTTTGCGCTCAAGAACGAACTGCATGTGCTGTACCGCAACCATGAACCACCAGAAAGCACCCGTGTGCAAAAGGTGCGTGACTATGTGAAGTTGCTCGGGTTTAGTTTTCCTGAAAAGCCCACCCAAGCCGATTACCAAGCGATTATCACCGCCACTCGTGAGCGGATCGACGCGCCGAGCATCCATAGCGTGCTGCTGCGCTCGATGATGCAAGCCTATTATGGTGCGGATAATCTGGGGCATTTTGGTCTGGCCTATGAGGCGTACAGCCACTTTACCTCACCGATTCGGCGCTATCCGGATCTATTGCTGCATCGGGCAATCAAGGCGCATCTGGGGCAGCAGCCGCAGCCACTCGATGAAAAACAACTGGAAGATGCCGGTCTACACTACTCGCAGACCGAACGCCGCGCCGACGAAGCCGCTCGCTCGGTGATGAGCTGGCTCAAGTGTCACTACATGCAGCAGCATATTGGTGAGGAGTTTGACGGTACGGTCAGTGCAGTGACGGAGTTTGGTCTGTTTGTTACCTTGAGCAGCCTGTATGTCGATGGGCTGGTGCATGTGCGCAACATGGGCAATGATTACTTTGAATTTGACCAAGCCAGCCAGACCCTAAACGGTCGTGGACATGGTCAGCGCTTTGCCTTGGGTGATCAACTACGGGTCAAAGTCGCAGGCGTGAATCTGGACGATCGCAAGGTAGACTTTGAACTGGTCAAACAACTGACCAGCGCGGGACGTCCGATCCGCCAAAAAGCCCCACGTACTGCCGCCACTGCGACACCCGCTAGCAGCGCCAAAGCCACCGGCACACGTCCAAGTCGTGGCGGCAGTCGTCGTGGTGGACAGCCTGCACCAGAGACGACACAGGTCGCAACTCGTCCAGCTGCCAAGCCGCGCCGTAATCCGATCCGGCCAACCGCGATTACGCCCGAAGTCGTGGCCGAGGTACAAGCGGTGCTGTCTGCTGGTCTGCCCGAAGACAGTCGCTTGATTGAGCCAGCCTCAACCAAGAAACCGAAAAAAACCGCTGCCGAAAAAACCGCGAAAAAAGCCAAGGGCAAAGCGAAAAAATCGGTTGAAGTCGCGAAAAAACCCAAAAAGGCCAAGGCTAAAAAAGCCAATGCAAAAAAGAAAGCCGACTAACACGTTGTGCTGACGCAAAAATGCCCTGAATATTCAGGGCATTTTTTCAACAGTTCAGCGTGAAAGACTTACTGAGCATCGCGACTACGCAGATACTCGATTAGAGCACGACGACCTTGCTCACCAGTCACACCACCCGCAATCACTGTTTGGGTTGCACTTGGGAAATAGAACGCATGGGGTGCATTCGCACCACGCGCTGGATTCAGCAGGTTTTCCAGACCACTGATCGCGTCTTCACCCTCGACTGAGCCATTATGTAAAAACTCGTCTTTAGTGTTCAGACCCAACAGTAACGGCTTGGCGTAACCCGGTTTTTTACCCGCATTACCTTTCGGCTCGCCACGAATACTCGCATCCAGCACGACCAATGCCAGATCATAATCAGGGCTTGGACCTGCCGTGGTTTTTTGGATATTGGTAATGCCTTTGGCCGAGCGATCCAGCAAGGTCAGTAGACTTGCCGTTTCAGCATACGGACGGTAGAGTGACTCCAGCGTGCGAATCCGATCGTTTTCAACAGGTTTCGTTGGATCTGCGGTATGACAGGCAGCACAGTTTGCTCCACCCGCATCGCGCGATGCATTAAAAATCTGCTCACCCAAGGCCACTTGCGCCGCATTTAGGTTGCTCGGTGCTTTGGGCGGTTTGAGTTGATTGGTATACGCATTCAACGCCAAGAGTTTGGTCTGATCGACACGGCGACCGACTGGTCCTTCTGCTGATCCCACCGCAATGCCGGTACGCGCCACTTTGACATACGGAATCGCATCTTTGGTGGCAACATTGGCAGCAATCACATTGGTATCGCGCAATACTTTTTCATAGCGGGTGGCGATTTCATCACCGACTGGACCTGCCAAGAAATTCAAGAAGCTTTTGCCTTCAGTGGTCAACAGGCTAGTTGGGTCGAGTGCCACGGTGTAGACTAGATTGTTGAAGTCTTCGAGCTTTTCAAATGCGCCACTGCTGCCCCACGGTGCAGCCAAATCAGTCCGATAAAATGGTGGGATATAGGTCGCATTACCGATTCCATCTGGTGTGGCATCAAACGAGCTGAGCGGATAGTGACGCAGGCCAGCGGCATTCATGCCGGTCAAATAAGCACGTGCATCGGCAGTTTGCTTTTCGATGCTATCGGTGCTTTTAATCCCCGCAAACTCACCGCCACGCCCCAACGTTGCACCACCCAAACCATCATATGCCAACTGTAAAAATGGCAAATAGGCCAGTGGATTATCCGCTGCCGCAAAAATCGAGCCGACATCGAGCTTTTCCGCGACCACGCCGTCTACTTGCTTACCGACTGAACCCGCCAAACCTGCAAAACCGGCAGGAACGACCGAGTTGTCGGTGGCCGCATGGCACAAGGCACAAGACACGCCGACTTTATCGCCACGCCCTAAATCTAACGAATCACGCGCATTAAAGCGTGGATCACTGCCCAGCGGCTTGCGGTTGCCATGCGCATCAAACGGGACAACCCCGATCACCGCGCCTTCATTAATCAATGCCAGTGTCACCGCAGGATTAGCCAGCACAGTTTCAGTGGCTGGTGTGCCTGCATTGATTTTGGCCAATGCATCGGTCAAAGCAGCGGCTGTCGCGGGCGACAATGCTTCGACGTTGACATTCAGTCCCAATGACAGTGCAGCCAATGGCGTAACGCCTGCTTTGGCAATCCCTTGTGGCAAACGCATCGCGTCGGTCCAGAATTTTTCGTTGCCAAACGTTTCTTGGCTAAACACCTGTTTGCCCTGTGCGACCATCTGCGCTTGAGTCGGCTGCATGGCTGTCGGTGAATCATCTGAGGATGAGCTAAAACAGGCGGTAAGTAATGTTGCGGCAAACAGGCTTCCCGACACCATCAACACTGCGCGTGACAAGCGATTGGGTGAGCGCTCACGAGACGCGCTCTGCCTGAGATCTGGCTGTTCGGACATGTTATTCTCCGTGAATGGCTAATCAAAAAATCCGTGTCTATTGGTCATCTCTGCATCACAGAAACCTGATGGACAGATGACGGCTTAAGGGACGATAGGGCGTATCAACGTCAAATTTATTCATCCCACATTTATCTACGATGGGAGCAGCGATTTGGATTCAGGGTTTTCTCAGGATTTTGTAAAGTGCCTACATAAAATACGCGATACAAAACTTGTAACGCTGCGCATTTGGCCGCATGTTATGCCGATGATGATTGTGATTGACGACGGATACCAACCCCATGACCACTGCTGCTGTACTGCACCCTGCCAGCCTGCCGCTGCCTGATTTTGCTCAGCTTACATTAGACACCCTCAAAGCCGACGTGCAACAGGCTCTCAGCCAAGCGACAGCTCTATTGGCTAAAGCCGAACAGACTGCACCCACCGATGCTGCCCGCCTGATTGCCGAGCTGGATCTGGCCGAAAACCAACTACAACAAGTCTGGGGCGTGCTGTCCAACCTGAACGCCACCCGTAACACGCCAGAACTGCGTGAGCTGTATAACCAACTGTTGCCAGAGTTGTCGCGCTACTACACCGAACAAGGTCAAAACCAACACCTGTATCAGCACTATCTGAGCCTACACGATGCGGCGGATTTTGCGGGACGCAGTGCCGCTGAGCAAAGCGCGATCACCTTGGCGCTACGGGATTTTCGGCTGTCTGGTGTAGCGCTTGAAGGCGATGCCAAACAACGTTTTGCCTCAATCAGTGAGCGTTTGTCGCAGTTGTCCTCGCAGTTTTCTGATCATCTGTTAGATGCCACGCAAGCGTTTGTAATGCCACTCGAAGATGCCCAACTGTCCGGTCTACCCGCCAGCAGCGTCGCGTTATTGCGCCAGCTTGGCCAGCAACGCGGACTTGAAGGTGCCGCTGCGACACTCGATGCACCTGCTTATATGGCCATTCAAACCTACGCCGAAGACCGTGCGCTACGCGAAACGCTTTACCGCGCCTATGTCACTCGCGCCTCAGAACTCGGCGAGCCAGCACAAGATAACAGCCACTTAATGGCCGAAATCTTACAACTGCGGCAAGAAAAAGCCGCGCTGCTCGGGTTTGCCAACTATGCCGATTTATCACTGGCCAGCAAAATGGCCGATGATGTCGAGCAAGTGATCCAGTTTTTGCAAGATCTAGCTGCGCAAGCGCGTCAACCGGCCTTGGATGATCTGGCACAACTGCAAGCCGAAGCCGCGACACTGGGCTACGATCAGCTGCAACCTTGGGACAGCGCGTATTTGTCCGAAAAAATCAAACAGAGTGAATACAACCTATCGCAAGAAAGCCTAAAGCCATACTTTCCAGCGCCGGTGGTGATCGATGGGCTGTTTAAGATTGCCGAGCGTCTATACGGCATTCAGATCCAACAAAAAGCCACTTCAGTTTGGCACGAGCAAGTCAGTTACTACGAGATTCTTGAGCAGAATCGGGTGATTGGCGGCTTTTACTTTGACCTGTATGCACGCAGTGACAAGCGCGGCGGCGCATGGATGAGCGGCTATCGCTCACGGGTCACGCGCAGTGATGGCGAGCAAGCACCGGTGGCGTTTATGGTTGGCAACTTTGCCCCGCCAGTCGGTGACCAGCCGGCACAACTGACCCACCAAGAGCTGATCACGCTGTTTCATGAATTTGGGCACGGCTTGCATCATTTGTTGACCGAAGTCGGTGTGCTGTCAGTGGCAGGGATTCATGGCGTGGCATGGGATGCGGTCGAATTGCCGAGTCAGTTTATGGAGTTTTGGACGTGGGAGCCCGAAGCGTTGGCCTTGATCAGCCAGCACGTGGATACGGCTGAGGTATTGCCCAAAGACCAACTCGACGCACTAATGTCAGCGCGGTTTTTCCAAAGCGGCTTACAGACCTTACGTCAGGTCGAGTTTGCCTTGTTTGACTTAGAGATTCATCGCGCCAATCCAGCCTTGGATGCATACGGCGTACAGGCCAGCATTGATGCCGTCCGCGCACAAGTCGCGGTCAGCACGCCACCAGACTACAACCGCTTTCAGCATGGCTTTAGTCATATTTTTGCCGGTGGTTATGCGGCAGGCTATTACTCGTACAAATGGGCTGAGGTACTCGCTTCGGATGCGTTTGATCGGTTCGAGCAAGAAGGGATTTTTAATACGGACACTGGCAAAGCATTTCGGCAGCAGATTCTAGCCGTCGGTGGCAGCCGTCCGGCGCAAGATAGCTTTGCGGCGTTTCGTGGCCGTGCGCCGTCGATTACGGCGTTGCTGCGGCATAATGGCTGGTCAGCCCAGCCCACTGCAACCGCAGTACAGGCCAATCCAGCAGGTACAACAGCATGAGCCAACCGATCAAAAAACGCTTTATCGCAGGTGCAAAATGCCCTGCCTGTGGTGCAGCCGACCGCGTTGTGCTGCTGACCAGTGCTGATGCCGAGTGGATTGAGTGCGTCGAGTGTGATCACAGTGAGCGGCGACCCACCGAAGTCGTCACCAAAGATCCCGACCATGCCCCTGCCACCGCGCAAGCGGATGAAGTCGGTGTGGTGCAGTTTAAACCGTTGCGGTAGACTCAAGGCTCAATCAAAACAATTCACCGTTTGAGATGAGCCGAACGTCTATGACCACATCAACCCAGCCACCTGATCCAGCCAATCCCAACCGCTTACTGCTGATCGGTGCGCTTTGTGGTGCAGCAGCGGTTTTACTGTTGGTCATCGCGATTTTGATCGGCTATTGGTTAGGGCGTAGCAGTCAGCCAAGTGTAGATACTGTACCGACAACTGCCGCAGCTGCCACATCGACAACTGCATCGACCGGCGCTGATCCAACGCAGTTACCGGCGGTGCGCATCGAACCTGTGCCGACTGCTACAGTGGATCCCGCGCTGAGAACCCCACTGCCGACCGATCCTGCACTAGCCGCAGAAGAAGTGGATCGGCTGAGTGATGAGCAGCAGCGCTTAGATGCACAAAAACAAACCCTCAGCCAACAAGTCACCGACTCCAACCAACTGATCGAACTCAAAGCCGAGCAGATTCGCTTGCTTGAAGCTGAACTGGCCAAAACACCTTAAAGTAATACCCATCAGTTTAATAAACCTAACTCTATCCTCCCCTTGCGCCATATACGGCTCATCCTTTAAAAAAGGAGGGAACTCCCCCTTTCTTAAAGGGGGTTGGGGGGATTTCGATATATCAGTTTAATTTGGTGAAATGGTATAACACCCTAAGCCAATCCGACCAATACAGTGTTTGCCGCTTAGCCTGCTATGATGCGGCGTGTTTTATGCTGGCAGTCCTGTTGTGTCCACCTCCCCCACACCGTCATCCCCGCCACAATCGATCCTGACCGGCTTGCTGCTGCTCAGTGTGTCGGCGTTTTTGTTTGCCAGTATGGGCGTGCTGATTCGATTGGCCTCCGAAACCGTCGATAATCCGACGGTGGTGTTTTTTCGTAATCTGGTCGGTTTGCTGGTGCTGCTACCGTTTTTTTTGGTTAAAGGCGTACACCACCTTAAGACCGAACGGATCTGGATGCACACGTGGCGCTCACTGGTCGGCCTGCTGGCGATGTATGGCTTTTTTTATGCGATTGCGCATCTTAAGCTCAGCAATGCGATGGTGTTTACCTATTCGTCGCCGATTTTTATTCCGCTGGTGGCTTGGCTATTTTTAAAAGAAAAAATGACCGGCCTGATGTGGCTGGCGGCAGCGATTGGCCTGTGTGGCGTACTGCTGGTGGCCAAGCCAGATCAAGCGCTGTTTAATCTGCTGTCCGCGATTGGTCTGGCGTCGAGTTTCTTGGCGGCGATGGCGTTTGTGACGGTACGCGCCATGAGTAACAGTGAGCCTGCGAGCCGCATTGTGTTTTATTTTTGCTTGATTGGGACGTTGATTTCGGCGATTCCGATGGCGTGGCTGTGGCGACCATATCAGCCGCGTGAGTTGTTATTGCTGGCGAGTGCTGGGGTTTTGGCGACCATTAGTCAGTTGTTTTTATCGACCGCGTATCGGTATGCACCGGCCGGACAGATCGGCCCTGCCAACTATCTGGCGATTATTTTTGCGGGGTTTTGGGCGGCGTTGATCTGGCAAGAATATCCAGATCTGACCAGCCTGATCGGCATGGCGGTGATTTTAGTGGCGTTGATTTTGTGCATGCCATATTGGCAAAAAAAGCCACCGCAAAACCAAACCTAAACTCAGCCCTAGACCTAAATCCAGACAAGAACACAAATAAAAACGGCACTCGATGGAGTGCCGTTTTTTTGAAGCTCACTTGAAGATCAAGTCACTGATCCCTCGTGCTTAGTACCAGCCAAACATGCCGAAGAAGTATGGCGCATACGCCACGATCAGCAAGGTCAGACCCATCACGATCACCGGCAAGATCCAGCGTTCAAAGCGCCAATAGAAGGACTTATGCCGTACTTCAGCATCTGCCTCATCCATCTCCTCTTCACCGACCACTTGACGTGCCAGCAACTGGTTCAGTGCCACTGGTGGTGACAGATAACCCAGCTCAAACGCCGCCAGTACGATCATCCAGAAGTGTACCGGATCAATCCCGTTGCTATAAGCAACCGGCGCAATCGTCGCTGTGACCAAGATCACCGCACCGAATGGATCCATCACCATCCC
>Ga0209599_10001485_pt1 | contig 11016 bp, 9 predicted proteins | sample Shrwel_input2_FT_FD_187534 | JGI IMG/M metagenome (GOLD analysis project Ga0209599, IMG submission 187534) | Subsurface microbial communities from deep shales in Ohio, USA - Utica-3 well 1 S input2 FT (SPAdes) (version 2) ... | reverse complement strand
GTTATGGCAATGTGTTATTTTTGGTCTTGCGTACGGCACAGTTGATCAAAAAACGCGTGCATTTTGGCGCGACGTATTTGTTTGTCGGTGAGCGATTTTTGATCAGTATTCGGCAGGGTGCGTCACTAAGTTATCAGCCGGTGCGTGAGCATTGTGAACGGCATCCCGAAAAGATGAAGTTTGGCCCCGTGTATGTGCTGTATTCGATTTTAGACTTCGTGGTCGATCAGTTTTTTCCGATTACAGATCAATTGGGTGAGCAGTTGCGAGAGCTAGAAAAGAATATTTTTTCGGAGCGCTTTCAGAAAAAGACACTGCGCTATTTGTATGATTTAAAGGCGGAGTTGATTCGGTTTCGGCTGGCGATCAATCCGATGCAGGATATCTGTAGTTATTTTATTTATCATGATGAAGAGGATATGGGTTTAAGCATTCCTCGCAATGCGCTGCCGTACTTTAGAGATATTCAGGATCATGTGCTGCGTACTTTGGATGCGGTGCAGGGCTTGAGCGATATGCAGCAGGTGGCGATGGATACCTATCTGGGTTTGGTGGGGTTTAGTCAAAACGAGATTGTGAAGCGCTTGGCGTCGTGGGCAGCGATTCTGGCTGTGCCGACCTTGATGGCGAGTTTTTATGGGATGAATTTTGACAATATGCCGGAGCTGCATTGGCGTTATGGCTATTACTTGTTGATTGCAGTGATGTTTGCGGTGTCGTATGCGTTGTATCGCAAGCTACGCAAAGCGCATTGGCTGTAGGGGTGGGTGTGATGGTTGAGCAGTTATCGATTACTGAGTTTGATTTGGATCAGCCCGCGAATGTGTGGGATGTCCGTGATGCGGCAGCCTATGCCGAAGGGCATGTGCAAGGTGCGCTGCATCGACCACTCGATCAGATTACACCGGAGCAGGTGGCGGCTGTGCCTGCCGATCAGCCGATTTATGTGTTGTGCGGCGGTGGTACAAAGGCGGGTCGAGCGGCGGCGTTGATTGCGTCGATTGAACCCGCGCGGCGCGTGGTGGAGCTGAAGGGTGGGACGCGGGCAGCGAAAGCGGCTGGGATGGTGATTGAGTTTGGGGTGTAAAAATGTTATTTGATGAACGAGTGTGCAGATAGTATAAAGCGGCTTTCGGCTAGGAAATTAAACCGATTTCTTTAATATTCATATGGAGTTGTGTGGTATGCAAAACAAACAACAGTCATCTGAGGGTGGGTTTGTCCACTTGCTTCAAACGAGCGTGACTGCAGAGGTTAGAGAGCTAGCCCAGTCGATGATTTGCCTTGATCGGGTATCGCTAGAACTGCTTGAAAGTGATTGGGATTGGAAAAAGCTATCCAGTAGCAGCGAGGTGATTTGGTCGGTTGATTTGCTTGAGCAGTATAAAGACCGCTGGGACTGGAGGTGGTTATCGAGCAATACTAGTTTACCATGGACGGCTGAGCTGGTTGAGCTGTTTAAAGATCGCTGGAGTTGGAAGAGTTATTCGGAGGATGGAACTTATAGCGTTTGTGGTATTCGTCGTGTTTATAGGTGTAATGACGATGACGATGACGATGACGGTGAATATGAGTATCAAGATGAATATAAATATGAAGATGGAGAGTTTATTCGCGGATTATCTTGCACCCATAGTCTACCATGGACGGCAGAGTTGCTTGAGCGGTATAAGGATCAGTGGGATTGGAAACAGCTTTCTGAAAACGATAGTTTGCCATGGACGGCAGAGTTGCTGGAGCAGTATAGGGATCGGTGGGGTTGGAAGCAGCTTTCTGAAAACGATAGTCTACCATGGACGGCAGAGTTGCTTGAACAGTTTAAGGATCGTTGGAACTGGAAGAAACTGTCTGGCAGGAGCGACTTGCCATGGACGGCTGAGTTGCTTGAACAATTTAAGGATCGTTGGAACTGGAAGAAACTGTCTGGCAGAAGCGATTTGCCATGGACGGCTGAGTTGCTTGAACAATTTAAGGATCGTTGGAACTGGAAGAAACTGTCTGGCAGAAGCGATTTGCCATGGACAGCAGAGTTGCTTGAACAATTTAAGGATCGTTGGGACTGGAGAGTGCTAAGCAATAGCGGTAGCCTACCATGGACGGCAGAGTTGGTTGAGCAATTTAAGGATCGTTGGAATTGGGTAGTGCTAAGCAATAACCTTAGCCTATTATGGTGGACGGCGACAGAGTTGGTTGAGCAATTTAAGGATCGTTGGAGAGTTTGGAATTGTATTTATAAAATAGGCTCTGATCTAAATCCAGACGAAGATTTGCCTTATTAAACGCTTTTTAAGCATGGTTGTAACTGAACAAAGTTGGCTGTAAGCAGACTATTGAATTTTGTAAAGAGGGGTATTATGCAAAACAAAAAGCTGTCTTCCGTGAGCGGGTTTGCACACTTGCTTAAATTTAATGTTAATACCGAGGTTAGAGGAATTGCCGATTCGATGACTCACCTTGATCTGGCATCGCTTGAGCGGCTTGAAGATCATTGGGATTGGCGTTCATTATCGGTCAAAGATAATCTGCCATGGACAGTCGAGTTGATCGAACAGTTTAAAGGTCGGTGGAGTTGGCGGTTATTATCTGATAACAGTGCTTTACCTTGGTCAGTAGAGTTGATTGAACAGTTTAAGAGTCGCTGGGATTGGAGTGCGCTATCTCGATCTGGCAGCACGTGGCGAACATTGTCATTACCAAGGTCAGCTGAATTGCTTGAACAATATAAGGATTATTGGGACTGGAGAGAGCTATCTAGCAACAGTGGTCTACCATGGACTGCTGAGCTGATTGATCAGTATAAAATTCGCTGGGATTGGAGTGTACTATCTGGATCTGGCAGCACGTGGCGAACATTGCCATTACCATGGTCAGCTGAATTGCTTGAACAATATAAGGATTATTGGGACTGGAGAGAGCTATCTAGCAAGAGTTATTTGCCATGGTCAGTAGAGCTATTTGAGCAGTTTAAGGATCGTTGGGATTGGCGAGAGCTATCTAGCAAAAATTATTTACCATGGACGGTAGATTTGATTAGTCAGTTCAAGGATCGTTGGGATTGGTGGTCATTATCCGGCAAGGATAATTTGCCATGGTCAGCAGAGTTGATTGAACAGTTTAAGGGTGATTTGGATTGGCGAAAGCTATCCAATAACAGTGCTTTACCATGGTCAGCTGAGTTGATTGATCAGTTTAAGGATCGCTGGTGTTGGCGAGTGCTATCTAGCGAAAACTATTTGCCATGGACGGCAGAGTTGATTGTTCAGTTTAAGGATTGGTGGGATTGGTGGTCACTATCGGGCAAGGATAATTTGCCATGGTCAGCAGAATTGTTTGAGCGGTTTAAGGATCGCTGGGATTGGTGGTTATTATCGGGAAAAGATAATTTGCCATGGTCAGCAGAGTTGCTGGAACAGTTTAAAGATCGTTTGGATTGGGAGCGGCTTTCTAGCAAAGATGATCTGCCATGGACGGCTGAATTACTTGAACGGTTTAAAGATCGTTTGGATTGGGAGCAGCTTTCTGGCAAAGATGATCTGCCATGGACGGCCGAGTTACTTGAGCAGTTTAAAGATCGTTTGGATTGGGAACGGCTTTCTAGCAAAGATGATCTGCCATGGACGGCCGAGTTACTTGAGCAGTTTAAAGACCGTTGTGGTCGGAAAGAGTTGTTTAGCGATCCAGATGACGACCTGCCATTTTAAGCAGTTTAAGAGCCACTGGGACTGCATTAAATTGTGCAATGACAGCAAAAATTGTGGTGGTGGCGTGAATGAAGTTGTTTGTTTAATGCACGAGTGTGTGTGGTGCTAATGTAAAATTTTTTGTGGTTAGAAAGTTAAGCCGATTTTTTGAAAAGTCATATGGAGTTATGTGGTATGCCAGATAAAGAACAGTCATCCGTGGGTGGGTTTGCACACTTGCTTAAATCTGACACTGCTCGACAAGTAAAAGTCAGAGAAACAGCCCAATCGATGACTTGCCTTGATCAGACATCGCTTGAACTGCTTGAAGATCAGTGGGATTGGTCTAAACTATCTTCAGGCGGCGATGTAGAGTGGTCGATTGAGCTGCTTGAGCAGTTTAAGGATCGCTGGGACTGGAGGCGGCTTTCTGGTAGCAGTAGCTTGCCGTGGACGGCCGAGCTAATTGAGTCATACAAACATCGTTGGAGTTGGAAAGGTTACTGGGATTATAAGAACGTTGATTGCCGTGAGTTTATTGACGGGTTATCTCGCAACCATAGCCTACCATGGACGGTTGAGTTGCTTGAGCAATTTAAGGATCGCTGGGATTGGAGAGAGCTATCTAGCAAGAATTATTTGCCATGGACGGCAGAGTTGCTTGAGCAGTTTAAGGATCGCTGGGACTGGAAGCAGCTTTCTGGCAGAAATGACTTACCATGGACGGTTGAGTTACTTGAGCAGTTTAAGGATCGTTGGAGCTGGAAGCAGCTTTCTGGCAAAGATTATTTACCATGGACGGTTGAGTTACTTGAGCAGTTTAAGGATCGCTGGAGCTGGAAGCAGCTTTCTGGCAAAGATTATTTACCATGGACGGCAGAGTTGCTTGAGCAGTTTAAAGATCGCTGGAGCTGGAAGCAGTTTTCTGGCAGAAATGACTTACCATGGACAGTTGAATTGCTTGAGCAGTTTAAGGATCGCTGGGATTGGAAGCACCTATCTGGTAAAGACTATTTGCCATGGACGGCTGAGTTGCTTGAGCAGTTTAAGGATCGCTGGGACTGGAGAGCGTTAAACTATAACCATAGTCTACCATGGACTGCCGATCTGCTTGAGCACTTTAAAGATCGTTGGCATCTAAAGGATTTGCCGAGCGACTACGATGATCTGCCATTTTGAACGGTTTGGATCTTGCCGAGACTTACAGTACAGCCTTTTTAAGGCTGTTTATTCATCGACCGTTTGCCGTCACCTAGCCATGCTTTTGCATGAACAGACTTTATCCTAGAGCGGCAGTCTTGGATCGAGCAGTAATCGTTTTAAATTTTGAATTGGTTCAAATTGGGATGTAAGCAGTATGCTCAGCGATCACGAAAAAATGCGTTACTTAACCCCTGCAATTAGTGCGTATCTGGCAGAGTTATCGCCAGAAGACACGGAGTGGTTTTGGATGCTGATCGAAGAGATACAGCTTGCTTTTCCCGCGTTAGACCACTATCCACATGCTGACAGTGTGTGGATAGGCATCGGCATTAAGCCCATCGGCAGAAAATACGGCAATAATTTTTTCTATGTGGGCGTGAGAGGTAAACCACAGCGTTTTTGTGGGTATGTCAGTAGTAAGAAGGTAGATTACAGCGAAATCAGCTTGTTTGGCGTGGATCGAAAGTCTCAGCACCAACGAGAAGATGTACAGACATGGTTAAACGCACTCAAAAACGACCTCAAGGATTTTGATATGCAAGGTTCAGGATTGCGGCCAATCGACTACCCACAACACACACTCGATCAGTCCGAAGACGTTGTTGTCATTGATAAAATGGCGGCTAATCCATCAGAGCCTAAAGAACATAAACCGACCACCAACCAAATCCTCTACGGCGCAGCAGGCACAGGCAAAACCTACGAGTTACAACGATTACAGCGAGACTACACCGAAACCCTTGCCACTCAAGATCATGAGACTTTTCTCGCTGAAAAACTACGGGATCGCAGTTGGGCAGAAGTGATTGCGTTGGTATTTTTGGAGGAAAGAAGATCTCTGCGCGTGCCTGAGTTAATTCAACATCCACTGTATTTGGCAAAGGTCAAAATTCACGGTATTCAAAAGCCACAGGCCAATGCTTGGGCAGTTTTACAGCGCAACGCGCCAGAAGATTCTGAAACGGTGAGAGTCAATAAAAAATCAAAATGGGCATGGTTTGACAAAGATGATGCGGGTTTATGGCGTTTGTTGGATGCAGAGCGAGAGGACTTAACCGATCTTCGCCAACTGCTCACCAGCATCCAAGCGGGCGCACAACAGGGCGAAACAATCCAGCGCTATCGGTTCGTCACCTTTCACCAGTCGTATAGCTACGAAGACTTTATTGAAGGCTTACGCCCCGTGCTGGCCGATGATGCGCGACTGGCCGACAGTCCAAGCGATGGACAAGTCCGCTATGAAATCAAACAAGGCGCATTCGTCGAACTGTGCGAGCGGGCGCGACAAGACCCTATGCATCAGTACGCCATGTTCATTGATGAAATCAATCGCGGCAACTTCAGCAAGATTTTTGGCGAATTGATCAGCCTGATTGAACTGGACAAACGAGCAGGCTGCGAGAATGCCTTGAGCGTGACACTACCGTATTCAAAACAAAGCTTTAGCGTACCGGCCAACGTCAGTATCTACGGCACGATGAACAGTGCCGACCGTTCACTGACGCCGCTGGATACCGCGCTACGCCGTCGCTTTGAGTTTGTTGAGTTTATGCCACAGCCTGAATTGCTGGCCGAGCGTAAGCAAGGTTCTGATGTCGAGGGCGTGAATTTGGTTGCTTTACTACAAACACTGAATGACCGGATAAAAGTCTTACTCGGTCGTGATTATTGGCTGGGGCATGCGTATTTTTGGTCGGTTAAAACGCTGGCTGATCTCAAAGACGTGATGCGCCACAAAATCATTCCACAGTTGCAGGAACACTGTTTTGACGATTGGGAGAAGGTGCGGTTGATTCTGGCCGATAACCAAAAACAAGACGCATCACGGGAGTTTATTCAGGTCAAAACCCCTGACAGTGCCCATCTTCAGCGCCTATTTGGGGATGCGTCGATCTCCTCGGTGCTGCCGAGCTATCAGGTGAATCCAACATTAAATCTACCCCAGAATGATTCTGACGCAACCACGCAGGATGTGTTTTTGCAAGCTGACACCTATCAGGCGATGTACTGAGCGTGAGTGATTTCGCAGCGCCATATTACTGTTTATTTGAGCATCAGCGCGTGTCGGCGGTTGCGATTGTGGGTCGGTCGGACATAACAGTGCTTCCGGCTGCTACGTTTGCATGGTTGCTGCAACAGCTTGAGTCCTCGCGCAATTGCTTTGTGTTAGAAGCGGTGCGCGGCGTGCCGGTGATTAAATTTCAGCAATATGTGGGTGTACTGCGCTGTCCTGACGGAGTGGTGCTGGAGATTTTGCCCAAGGTGTTTCGACACGATGAGACGCCCGAAGCTGCCCGTGCGATCTTGCTGAAAATGCTGGCAGCCACACCAGAAATGACACCGCTCTTGCATACTGCGGCTTCAGTACAACTGACCAAAATGCCACTGCTTGAGGTGTTTTTGCAGTTGGCGCTCGACAGCTTTGCACAGGTGATTCAGCGTGGGCTGCGGCGTGATTATCGGACGGAGCAAGGCAATCTACCGACTTTGCGCGGTCGGTTATTGGTCAGTCAACACCTCCAGCATAACCTGACCAATCAAGCGCAGTTTTTTACCGCCCACGATGACTACACGCCGAACCGTGCCGAAAATCGTCTGCTCAAGTCAGCTTTGTTGCTGGCCAATCGCATTGCTAGATCGGCCAAACAACAGCACTTGGCGCATGAGTTGTTAGTACGGATCGGTGACGTTCCTGCATCAATGCAGCTTGCACAGGATTGGCGAGCCGTGCGCCTAGATCGCAATATGTCCTATTACCGGCCTGCATTGGCATGGGCAAAAATCTTACTGAGTCAAAGCAGTCCTTTGACCAATGCCGGTCAGTACGATGCGCTCAGCCTGTGGTTTGATATGAACCAATTGTTTGAGCGTTATGTGTGGGTCTGTCTGAATCGAGATTTAACCAGCGGTCATCAACTAATAGCGCAATCGCAGGAAAAAACCGTATTGCATCGGCATTCGTCTGAAAAAATTGAGCAGCATGGCAGGTTAAAGCCGGATCTGTTGTATCAAATCAACGGTAAAACACAGCAAGTGCTGGATACCAAATGGAAAATGATCGACACTGCCAATCCGATGAATGCACTGAATCCGGCTGATTTGTACCAAATGCAAGCCTATGCCGCAGCGCATTTGCCGGAAGGTGGGCAGGTGTGTTTGATTTATCCGAAAACTGACCGCTTCGAGCAGCCAGTAATCGGTTGGCGGTTTAGTCATATTCATGGTGGGCAGATTGAGTTGCGTCTGCTGCCATTTTGTTTGCTGACGGGTCAGTTGCTCGATGGTGCTGCCAGCACCACCTGAACCAACTGCTGCCCCTTAAAACAAAAGCTCATCCCATCACGGATACTGTGCAGCACTCCACCCAGATTCAGGAACGGCAGGCCACGCGCCCGCCAATCTGCCAACAGCGTTTGCGGTTTGATCCCACTTGTTGCGTGGTATCGCTCCGGATGTGCCACGCGCGTATTCAGCATAACCTGTTGTACGCAGTCGTTTAGGTCATAACGCAAGCTGACTTGCAGTTGCGGCAGCCAATCGCGTCGACTGTCATCCAGATGATCCAGCCCTGCAATCACCTGTAGTTTGCCTTTGACTTGCCGCTGTAACTGCCGCAATGCCACTGTACGCGATTGTCCACACAGCTTACTCAATGCTATTAAAGACGCTGGATTAGTCATGTGATTTACTGCCCAATTGATACCAATCAATATGCCGAGTCAGGTACATCACCAGTGTAATCACCGCAAACACCAGCACCGAACCCAAGATCAACGTGTGTTGTTGTGACTGCAAAATCACATACAGCGCGGCATATAAACTGGCTAAAATCACCCCGAGTCCCAGCGCACGTCTGACTCCGCGCAACACATAGCTGACATACCATGTGATCAGCAACACACAAGCGACACTCGAGCCGAGATATGCCCACGCAAAGGCAAACTGCTCACTAAATGACAGCAGCAACAGATAAAACACCGCTTGTGCTGCACCTACCAACGCATACTGAATCGGATGCACCCGCAGGTCTTTCAGCACTTCAAACAAAAAGAACACGCCAAAAATCAGCACCAAAAACAGCGCGGCGTATTTTAAGGCGCGGTCGGTCAGGCTATAGATGTTGATTGGATCAATAAAGCCAACCTGAAAGGCTTGTAAGGACTCTGCTGATTGCTCTGTTGCATAAGCAGGCTGGGCATAGTCAGACGGGGTATTGTTGGCCACTGCAGTGATATTCAGTGCCCGACATGCCGGTGCATGTTGGCGTTGGATACAGGCATTTAATAACTGCGTGTTGTGAATCGCCAAATAGCTGTTTTGCCATTCTGCGCTAAACCGATCCGCCAAAATATTTTTACGCTGCGGCAGTGCTTCCCCGCCAAATTGCGGATGCGGCCAATCCGCTTGCATGCTCATCTGGGTCTGCTTGCCGAGCGGTTGAATCGCCAGTTGCTGTAGTCCATCCAAAGACAGATCAAGTTGGATTTTGAGTGGATTTTTGGCGCGTAGACCGATGTTGACTTGGCTATACGGTTGGTTAAACAGTGCGCTGTCACCATCAGTTGAGATTTCGAACAGCAGTTTTTCTGCCCCAACCGTCAGCACCGGCTGTCGATACAGGCCGCGCAAATCCGAGATCGGCAGCAGCATTTGTGCCTGTTCCCAATGAATGGTTTGGCCTGCCTTTGGTTTGAGCAGGGCATCTGATGGGGTAAAGTCAGCGCTGAGTTGAATCTGATCTGTATACGAGGTGGCGCGATACACGCCACGTGCATATTTTTGATCGGTGACTTGGATATCGTGTGTCCATTTGGATTGGTTGGGTGTTAGCACGACTTGGCTATGCGTAACACAAGGCAGTGACTTAGGCGTTGTCGAGGCCGTGGTTGAGCTTGGGGCAGTTTCAGTTGGCTGTCCGGCCAGACAAAAACTTTGCTCAGACACCGGTACGAGGATAAACGGACTCATGATGGTTTGTGGGCGGACGCTGTCACGGCCAATCTCGGCCATCACGTTTTGGCTATATTGCTGTCGCTCATGCACGATGCCGCGCATAAACATGAAGCACACCAAGAAGCCAAAAATCAGCCCTGCCATAATCAAAAATTTTAAACTTAAAAAGCGCTGCATGTGACACCCCCGCAAATCAATTTGATCTGCGGAGTGTGCGGGGCTAAGGTGGGAAGCGAGGGGAGTGGTTGTGAAGTCTGTGTGAAAACTGCTTACTGTCAGTGCGTGTTACAGCCTTTCATCGCCAGTGATCCGTGGCAGTTCAATGTCTTGAAGGTTTTCGATCACGCTAGTGCTGCGGCAGCGTACATCAGCAACTTCGTTTTTATTGACAAACACTTTGATCCCATGTTCAGTGCCGCCATGATTGCGGTGGTTGGCGTGATAGGCTTGGTATACCGTGTTGCCGCGTGGCAAATATAACTCGTTGTATTCGGAGCTGGTCATGCCATCCCACAAGTACAGGGAAGCACGGTTTTTGGCAAGGTTAAACTGGAGCTCAGGCTTGGCACGTGGCTTGCCAAACGAATAGCTGAGTTGTGAGCCCAAATCACAAATATCGACTTGTTTGCCTTTGGTGGTGCTACAGCTAAACACGGTCTTGGCCGTGGCTGGGCAAGCGGCTTGGGCGCTGATATTGACACTCAGGTTAAGTGCTGTGACGGCAGTCAGTGAAAAAATAAGTTTTGACATGTGCAGGCTCCGATAAATGTGTGAAGTGGATTAGCGCTTACAGGCAATTTTACTGACTTTGCTGATGTCACTGCCTTCGGCGCTTTTGAGTCCACGCGGGGAGGTGACGCTAAAGCAGTTGCCGCTTTTTAGGGCTTCAATGTTTTTAAACACGCGTGGATCGATGATAAAAGTTTGTAGCACAAAATTGCCCTTGTTGGTGGTCAGATATGTGCCTTCTTCTGAATATTCTGTGGGAGCGGTAAGTTTAAAGGTTTCGGTCACTGCGGCAGGGCTGCTGCTACAAGCAATCTTACTGACTTTGCTGATATCGCCGCCATCGGTATTCTTGAGTCCCTGTGCTGAGGTTGCCGCAAAGCAGTTGCCGCGTTTAAGCGTTTGCATCGTGTTGAGTACACGCGGATCGATGGTCAAGGTTTGCAGGGCGAAA
>Ga0209599_10001484_pt1 | contig 11016 bp, 7 predicted proteins | sample Shrwel_input2_FT_FD_187534 | JGI IMG/M metagenome (GOLD analysis project Ga0209599, IMG submission 187534) | Subsurface microbial communities from deep shales in Ohio, USA - Utica-3 well 1 S input2 FT (SPAdes) (version 2) ... | reverse complement strand
AGGATTCCATGTACGAGCTGGAATGACGGCCTTCGTAGTTCATGTCCTGCCACTGCTTGACCATACCGAGTGAACGGTTGTTTAAGCAGAGGATTTTGATATTGATGCCGTATTGGGTACAGGTCGACAGCTCTTGGATACACATCTGAATCGATGCTTCGCCGGTCACACAGACCACGGTGCGCTCAGGACAAGCCAGCTTGGCCGCCATCGCATACGGTAGGCCAACGCCCATCGTGCCCAGACCACCCGAGTTGATCCACTGGCGTGGCTCTTGGTATTTGTAGTACATCGCCGCAAACATCTGGTGTTGACCAACGTCTGAGGTGATGATCGCTTGACCGTTGGTGATTTTGTACAGCGCTTCAACCACTTGTTGTGGCTTCATTTCGCCGCCATTAGCAGGCTCATAGCGCAGGCCATGATGCGCGCGCCATTGGTTAATCTGCGCCCACCACTGACCGATCTGCTCTGGGTTTGGCTTGTTGACGTTGAGCTCTTTCAGCTGTGCCAACATGTCGACCAACACTGGCTCGACTGCGCCAACAATCGGAATATGTGCGGTAACAGTTTTAGAGATCGCTGCTGGATCGATGTCGATATGGATAATCCGTGCATCTGGGCAGAACTTGGCGGGGCTGTTGGTCACGCGGTCATCGAAGCGCGCACCGACACACAAGATCACATCCGCATGGTGCATCGACATGTTGGCTTCGTACGTGCCGTGCATCCCGAGCATGCCGAGGAACTGTGGATCTTCACCAGGGAACGCACCCAAGCCCATCAGGGTATTGGTGACCGGATAACCCAGCAGGTGTGCCAACTCAGTCAGTAGAACTGCGGCATTGCCTTGTACCACTCCACCACCGCTGTAGATGATCGGGCGCTTGGCGGTGATCAGCTCATCAATGGCTTTACGGATCTGACCGGCATGACCACGATGCGGCGGCTGATACGAGCGCAGCTTGACCTTGTCTGGATATTCGTAGGCAAATTTTTCCAGCGGATTGGTGCAGTCTTTTGGCACGTCGATGACCACAGGGCCTGGACGACCGGTTGAGGCGATATAAAACGCCTTTTTGACAATCGCAGGGATTTCGCTGGCGTGACGGACTTGAAAGCTGTGTTTCACAATCGGGCGTGATACGCCGACCATGTCGGTTTCTTGAAACGCGTCTTCGCCGATCAGATGTGACGGAACCTGACCCGAAATCACCACCATCGGGATCGAGTCCATGTAGGCCGTCGCAATCGGGGTCACGGTATTGGTGGCGCCAGGCCCTGAGGTGACCAGTACCACACCGGTACGGCCGGTGACGCGTGAGTACGCATCGGCCATGTGACCAGCGGCTTGTTCATGCCGTACCAGCACGTGCTGGACTTTGTCCTGTTGGAACATTGCATCATAAATGTGCAATACCGCTCCGCCAGGGTAACCAAAAATATAATCAACGCCCTCATCCGCCAGTGCGCGGATCAGCATTTCTCCACCGGATAACAATTCCACTTGAACCACCCTGAGTTGGGCACGACACTTGCATACTGTGGTATGCGCTAAGTCGCAAAAAGCATTTCGTCCGTGCAAACCCGCTGCCCCAATGGCAACCGACCACGAACCCGAAGATTCATTTTGCTGGAGAGACGCACAAGAAGACGATCAGCCGCAAGTGTGGCAAGCCAACCGTGTGTGAGCGATGCTGCGTGACAGCCCGTCGCCCAAGATGTGCGGTGATGATGTGTTGCTGTAGTGCAGCAAGCTCATCGACCAGCTTTTCGGCGCGTCTGAACGAAGGGTGATCGACAGACCACGCGCAAAACCTGAAAACCGAGTATTGTTCTCGCCTTCCTCCACACTGTCAAGGCGAATGATATTTTTTTGTTCGATGTGCTGGTATTGCCCGCTGCATTGCCGCACAATCTTTGTTGGACAGATCCTGATTGCCTGATCCGAAGTGACATCATGTCCAATCGTGTTGTGCCCGATTGTATTGTGCCAAGTAAGGCGATTTTAAGCCCCCGTTGAAACTGAGTATCAGGCCTCAACAAGGAGTCAAAACTTATGCGACATGTGTATGTATTACCCCTGCTCTTAATCGGTGTGTTCTCTCACTCAGTGCATGCCTCTAGTGCCATCTATAAATGGGTCGACCAAAACGGTACAACCCAGTACACCCAAACCCCACCACCCAAAAACGCCAAAAGCAGCAAGACCGTGCGTGTCAGCAAGCATATCCCCGCGGATGTGCGTGAGGGTCGGGCAAAAGGCATGGTCGATGCGGCCACATTACAGGCCTATACTGCACCCAATACGCTAGCACAGCCCTCACCCCCTGAACAGGCACTTATAAATGCACGTGAAGCAGCAACGGATGCAGCGGCGGCCAGTCCATCAAATCCAGCGGCTTCGGCTCCTCCTGCCGTATTACCACCACCTCCAATCGTGCGACCTGCAACCCAAAGCCCATTGATTCCACTGAACAATACTGGCGTAGATACTGCCCAATAACCCCATCATACACAATCAAGGAAGGTGCCTCGTGATGCGATTTGCTGCTAAGCCACTCACAACTTTAGCACTGTTGATGTCCAGTATACTGTTTTGTCCCACCGCATCCGCGTCGGGGACATTGTTTAAATGTACCAGTGCCAATGGCGCCACTCAATACGCTCAGCGCGCTGTCAGTGGTCAAAAATGTAGCCTGATGCGCGTTGATGGCACGCCCGCGAGTGCACTAGAAGTCCAGCAAAAGCTGGCTGATCAGCGCAATGCCTCACGCGCCGCTGCCAGCCGCGCTGCAACACCGGCCACGACCACCGCAGCCACACCCACTGCGCCTGCCAAGCCCGCACCTGCTAGCGCAGAAGAATGCCAAAAACTGAACCAAGCCCGTACCACATTAGAGCAAGGCGGGCGTGTTTATGAGTTTGACGATAAAGGCGAACGCAGCTACCTAACCGAAGAGCAACGCCAAGCACGGATTCAAGAGTATCAAAACACCGCCAAAACCCGCTGTTCTTAGTCTAATTGCTTCACCAGATTCAGCGGATCTGCCCTGATTCGCTGATCAGAATCCCCCGCATCAGCCAAAATTACGCTATGCTTTGCCGATCTTTTTTCTGCATTGTATTGTTTTGCTGCCATGACTGATGCTGCGTCTATTTCCGACTACCAACCGAACCAAATCGAATCCGCCATTCAGGCCGATTGGACTGCCCGCAATTGCTTTGCTGCACCGGATCAACCGACCGGCGCACATCGCTATGTACTGTCGATGTTTCCGTATCCATCCGGCAAACTACACATGGGGCACGTCCGCAACTACACGATTGGCGACGTGCTGAGTCGGTTTTATCGCTTAAAAGGCGAAGTCGTGATGCAACCAATGGGCTGGGATGCGTTTGGTTTACCGGCCGAAAACGCCGCCATCGCTCACCAAGTCGCACCAGCCAAGTGGACATTTGAAAATATCGATTACATGCGTAACCAGCTTAAATCGCTCGGTTTAGCGATTGATTGGTCACGCGAAATCGCCACTTGCACGCCTGAATACTACCGCTGGGAACAGTGGCTGTTTGTGCAACTGTATAAAAAAGACCTGATCTATCGCAAACTGTCCACCGTCAACTGGGATCCGGTCGATCAAACCGTGCTCGCCAATGAACAAGTGATCGACGGACGTGGTTGGCGTTCGGGTGCACTGGTCGAAAAACGCGATATTCCGATGTATTACTTCCGCATCACCGACTACGCGCAAGAGTTGCTGGACGATCTGGACACACTGGCCGACGGTTGGCCTGCGCAAGTCATCACCCAGCAGCGCAATTGGATTGGCCGTTCGACGGGAATGGATCTGACCTTCCCATCAGCGCAGCCTGCGCAGTACGCAGATTTGACTGTGTTCACCACACGCCCTGATACCTTAATGGGCGTGACTTATGTGGCGGTTGCGGCAGAACATCCGATTGCCAAACTTGCCGCCACCGACAACGCCGCGCTACAGGCATTTATTGAAGAATGTCGGCATGGTTCAGTGGCTGAAGCCGATATTGCGACTGCCGAGAAAAAAGGCATGCCGACTGGCTTGTTTGTGCAGCATCCGGTCACTGGCGCAGATATTCCAGTGTGGGTCGCCAACTATGTGCTGATGAGCTACGGCTCAGGCGCAGTGATGGCTGTGCCTGCGCATGATGAGCGTGATTTTGAATTTGCCCAGAAGTACAGCTTACCGATTCAGCAAGTGATTGCTGCACCGGCTGATTTTGATCTGTCTAGCACCGCGTATACCGAACGTGGCACGCTGATCAATTCGGGTGAATTTGACGGTTTAGATTTTGACGGTGTGTTTGCAGCGTTAGAGGCCAAGCTGTCTAGCCAAAACCTTGCCCAATCCAAAGTCCAATTCCGCTTGCGCGATTGGGGCGTGTCGCGGCAGCGCTATTGGGGCTGTCCGATTCCGATGATCAACTGCGACAGCTGCGGCCAAGTGCCCGTGCCAGAAGATCAACTGCCAGTGGTACTGCCGACTGACGTGGTGCCAGATGGCTCTGGCAATCCTTTGGCAAAGATGCCAGAGTTTTATCAAACCACCTGCCCAAGCTGTGGCGCACCTGCCCGCCGCGAAACTGACACGCTGGATACCTTCGTCGAATCCAGCTGGTACTACGCCCGCTATGCCTCGCCACAGTTTACCGGTGGCATGGTCGATAGCAACGCCGCACAAGCATGGCTGCCGGTCGATCAATATGTCGGCGGCGTAGAACACGCGATTTTGCACCTGTTGTATGCACGGTTCTTCCATAAGCTGATGCGCGATGCAGGCGTGTTTGCAGGGACGGATGTCGGTAGTGAGCCGTTTAAACGACTGCTCACCCAAGGCATGGTACTGGCCGATACCTTTTATCGCACTGATGCAGCGGGCAAAAAAACATGGTTTAACCCTGCCGATGTCGAGCTGGACAAAGACGACAAGAGTCGGATTCTGGCCGCGCGCCTAAAAGCCGATGGTCTGCCGGTCGAGATTGGCGGCATGGAAAAAATGTCCAAGTCGAAAAACAACGGCGTGGATCCACAAGCGATTATTGATCAATACGGCGCAGACACCGCACGGGTGTTTATGATGTTTGCTGCGCCGCCTGATCAATCTTTAGAGTGGTCAGATGCTGGGGTCGAAGGCTCGAATCGTTTCTTAAAACGAGTCTGGCGTGCAGTCATCACTCATCTGGAAGCGGGTACAGCACCCGCGTTGGATTTGGCTAATTTGACCAGTGATGCGCGTGATCTACGCCGTAAACTACATGAGACCATCGGCAAAGTTGAGCACGACCTGCAAGAGCGCCAGTCGTTTAACACGGCGGTTGCGGCACTGATGGAACTGTCCAACGCAGTGATTAAATATATCGCAAGCACAAGCCATGACCGTGCAGTGGTGCAAGAATGCTTGGTCAGCTTGCTATTGATGCTTGCCCCATTTGCCCCGCATTTGGCACAAAGCCTGTTACAGCGCTTTGATATCGACTTGATGCAAGCCAGTTTTCCGGTACAGGATACCTCGGCGCTGACCAAGTCCAGCCAGACCATCGTGGTACAGGTCAACGGTAAAATCCGCGCCAAACTCGATGTGTCGGTCGACATCAGCGACGATGAACTGAAAGCCCTCGCCAAAGCGCAGCCGGATGTGCAACGTTTTCTCACTGCCCCAACCAAAAAAGAAATCGTGGTAAAGGGCAAGCTAGTCAACTTTGTGATTTAGGCGACATCCAATCCTCCCCTTGCGCCGTATACGGCTCATCCTTTTGAAAAGGAGGGGACTCCCCCTTTTTTAAAGGGGGTTGGGGGGATTTCAAAGCATCGGTTTATTTCAGCAAATTAGTATCATCAAAAAAGGAAAGCCTTATGCGTACAGTCTGGTTATCACTTTTGCTGCTGCCGCTACTTGGCAACCTGACCGCCTGCGGCTTTCAATTGCGCACGCCGGTACAAGCCAATAGCTTGGCCGGCCAACCGATGCAACTGATGATTGCCACTGCAAGCCCACTGGCGCAGCCGCTGCAACGCGAGCTGACCGGACTGGGCGTACAACTGGTCGAGACAGCCGATAGCAGCCTAAAAATCAGTGATGTCACGTTGCATCGGCAGATTTTGAGCGGAAAACTGACCGAAGTACAATTCAACCTCAGTGCCAAGTTTCAACTGGTCGATAGCAAAACTGGCGAGCCACTCAGCACGCCACGCACGGTCATCGCGCGGCGCAGCTATCAATACGACATCGCCACCGTCAACACCGACAACCAGCAAGAAGGCTTACTCGAAGCGGAACTCTATCAAGAGGTAGCTGGACGCTTGGCGCGGCAACTCGGCACGATTCGCGCCAGCCTACCCGCCACACAACCGCAATAAACTTCTGCCATGAAAACCGACTATCAGGGCGCTTTACAGCAGATCGGACAACAGAGCAGCAAGCCGCATCCGGTCTGGTTGTTGCACGGTGATGAGCCATTGCTGAGCCAAGAGATTTTGGTGGAATTGCGCAAACACTGGCAGCAGCACGGCGTGGAGCGGCAGCGCATTGATCTGGGCAGTGCAGCGGATTGGCGCGAGGCGTTTAATGAGTTGGATAGCCTGTCGTTGTTTGCCAGTCGGACGGCAGTCGAGGTACATGGCAATCACAAACCTGATGCGGCGATGTTGTTGCGACTGGAGCAATTCATCCAGCAGTCCAACGACAATCAACTGGTGATCGTTACCCCCAAGCAGGACGCCGCAGCCCAAAAAACCAAGTTTTATAAATTGTTGGAATCTCAGGCGTTGGTGGTTGCACTGTCCATCCGTGATGAAGCACAACGCCGCCAACTACTGAAACAACTGGCTAAACAGCAAAAACTTCAACTGACCGATGCGGCGTGGTCACTGTTGCTCGAACACACCCAAAATAACCTGTTGGCGGCGCATCAGGCTTTGCTGCGGTTGTCGGCCTTATATGATGGCGAGGAAGCCGCAGATGTGACCGATTTACAACCGGCGCTGGTGGAGCAATCGCGGTTTAGTACGTTTGATTTGGGTGATGCAGCGCTGAGCGGTCAGGCTGAAAAAGCCGTGCAGATTTTGCAATTTTTAAAAGAATCCGGTGAACCGGAGTCGTTGGTACTGTGGACACTATCGAAAGAAATGCGCTTGGTGATGCAGTTGCTGGCGCAGCCGAACAGTGAGCAGCAGCTTGGGATTTGGCAAAATCGTGTTGGCCTGTATCGGCAGGCGTGTCAGCGGATCCGGCGCAAGGATACGGCGGAGTGGTCGGAGATGCTGCGGCAGGCGGATGAGTCGATTAAGGGGATTCGGGATGAACCGACGTGGGATGTGCTGCTGCGTTGTACGTTAGGGTTGGCGGGGATTCGGTTGTTTGGGTAATTCATGATTTTGAATTTAAAAAATATTAGACACATCCTTTATGATTATGGCAGGCTTCCAAAAAGAGTATTAGAGGAGTAAATCCATGAAGAGGTCGAACCTAACCCCGCGTCTCCCGATCACGATGAGTCGAGACTACTTTGGAACTTGTGAAGGTCTGTATCTGTTGCATATCTGGGATAGGGTCAATCAACACTGTCCCGTAGCGACTGACATAGCAGTGCATTTCCTCGTGACTTCCTCACAAGGTTTCGGCCACAATCGCTTTAGGGCGAAAGTATCACGTTATTTTAAACATGTGAAGCTATCATCAGTCCAAGAACAAAAAATCCTAACGTCCATTCTAGGCAAGTTGTCTAACGGTGAGATTGATGAGCAGTTCATAGAGCAACTCCGTTATGCACTATTTTTAGATACGCACAAGACCATTACTTGTGCCAATCAAAACCTGACATCGAATAAATCATATGTTGTTCGTTACGCACAAAAAGTCCTAGAAATTCATCTGCAAAGGGAGCTTGTAAAGTCGCACTTAAAGTCATTTAAGTTCGGTTAAGTAGGATGCGATTTGATGCGCACAGCGCACCCTAATTCTAAATGACCTAAAAACCAGCCAACAGCCGCCTCATCCCGGCGACTGTTCACAACCTGTCATACCGACTTCTGCGCAAAAAACACAAAACCGCAACAGCCCAGCACGCAACTGTGCATGCTTGATCGGCTGTTTTATCCGATACTTAGGCGGTCTTAGACTGTCACAGATTTTGGCTCATGGCTGCACTGCCCGCTTCACGTCGCATTCGTCACGTTTTGATCATGGTTGGCTTGGTTGCCCTTGCCGCTTTAGCATGGTGGTGGCTAAAACCAGAACCTGAACCCACCGAATACCTGACTGCGCCGGTCGTGCAAAAAGATCTCGAAAACACCGTCCTCGCCGCCGGTAAGCTCGAAGCGCGCCGTCTGGTCAGTGTCGGCGCACAAGCCTCCGGCCGGATTGAGCAACTGTTTGTCGGCTTAGGCGAGCAAGTCAAAACCGGCCAACTGATTGCCCAAATTGATAACTTGACCCAAAACAACTCCTTACAAAACGCCGAAGCCGCGCTCGCCAACCAACAAGCCCAACGACTGGTACGACTGGCACAGCTTGAACAAAATCGCCAAAGCCTAAACCGACAACGTGCCCTGCTGAAAGACCAAGCCACCTCACAAGCCGAATACGAAGCCGCCGACGCCGCCTTTAAAACTGCCCAAGCCGAAATCACCGCACTCGATGCGCAGATCCGGCAGGCACAACTCAGCGTTGATACCGCCAAACTGAATGTTGGTTATGCCCGCGTCACCGCACCGATGGACGGCACAGTGGTCGCCATCGTCGCAGAAGAAGGCCAAACCGTGAATGCCAATCAGTCTGCCCCGACCATCATTCGACTGGCCGACCTGAATACATTAACTGTCAAAGCCCAAATCAGCGAAGCCGATGTGGTCAACGTCAAAGCCGGTCAAACCGTATATTTCACCATTTTGGGTGATCCTGACAAACGCTACTACGCGACCTTACGCGCCATCGAGCCTGCACCAGAGTCAATCAAAACCGAAGCGACCAGCAGCAGCACCAATACGGCGATTTATTATAATGGCTTGTTTGACGTGCCCAATCCCGACGGCGAACTGCGCATCGACATGACCGCACAGGTATATATCGTGCTGGATCAAGCCAAAAATGTGCTGAGTATTCCGGCGGCCGCACTGACCAAAGCTGATGGCAAAACCAGCGTGCGCGTGCTCAATGCCGCTGGTGAACCAGAGCCACGCGACGTCAAAATCGGCCTGAATAACCGCGTCGATGCACAAGTCTTATCTGGCCTAAAAGCGGGCGAAAAAGTCCTGCTCGGTGGCGCGTCGGACGTCGAAACCCAATCACGCGGTGGCCGCCGTGGTCCAATGGGCTTTTAAGCATGAATCCGTCCAGCACAGATCCATCTAGCCTAGATCCGTCCAACATAGACCCGTCCAGCACGAGCCAGCCGCTATTGGATGTGCGTGATCTCGTCCGCGAGTTTCCGGCCGGTGACGGCGTGGTACAAGTCCTCAAAAACATCAACCTACAAATCCATGCCGGTGAGTTGGTGGCGATTATCGGGCAATCTGGCTCCGGAAAATCCACCCTGATGAACATCCTCGGCTGTCTGGATCGGCCGACACGCGGCAGCTATCAAGTGGCCGGACAAGCCACCGATCAGCTTGAGCCCGACCAACTGGCCAAGCTGCGCCGTGAGTATTTTGGCTTTATTTTTCAGCGTTATCATTTGCTTGGTGATCTATCGGCAGTCGGCAATGTCGAAGTGCCAGCGATTTATGCCGGTGCAGCCCCGACTGAGCGGCAAGCGCGTGCCCAGCGTCTGCTAGAGCGTCTCGGCTTGGCAGAGCGCTTGGCCAACCGACCGAGTCAACTGTCCGGCGGACAACAACAGCGGGTCAGTATCGCGCGTGCCTTAATCAATGGCGGCGAAGTGATTTTGGCCGATGAGCCGACCGGCGCACTGGATAAAAGCAGCGGCCTTGAGGTGATGAATATCCTGCGCGAGCTACACGCTGAAGGTCATACGGTGATCATCGTCACCCATGATCCGCAGGTTGCACAAAATGCCAGCCGGATTATTGAACTGAGTGACGGCGAGGTGATCAGCGACCGGCCGAATACGCCACCGCTGTTTGAATCGACCGCCGCGACCGTAGCAAAAGCCCCAATTCCGCAAAAATCCTCAGCGTTGCGCGCCTTGTTTGATCGACTCGGCGAAGCGTTTCGGATGGCTATTTTGGCGATGACCTCGCATCGATTGCGCACGTTTTTGACCATGTTGGGGATTATTATCGGGATTGCCTCGGTGGTGTCGGTGGTGGCACTCGGCAATGGCTCACGTGAAAAGATCCTCAGCGACATCAGTGGACTCGGTACCAATACGATTACGGTGTATTCGGGCACAGGCTTTGGCGATACCCGCAGTGGTCGAGTACAAACGCTGCGATCCGAGGACGCCGAAGCTATCGCTCAGCAGCCATATGTCGATAGCGTCAGCCCCACTGTGAACAGCAGCGGCGTGTTGCGTTATCGCAATATCGAGGCCAATGCCACCATCAATGGCGTGAGTGAAAGCTTTTTTCAGGTCAAAGGCTTACAACTGGCGCAAGGACAATTATTTGATCGCAGTAGCGTGCGGCAACAAGGTCAGGACGTGGTGATTGACACCAATACCCGCGATAAACTGTTTTTGGAGGGTGAAAGTCCGATTGGGCAAGTGCTGCTAGTCGGCAGTATTCCGAGTCGAATTATCGGTGTGCTTGAACCTGAAAAAAGCATGTTTGGCAGTAGCGACAGCCTGAACGTGTATGTCCCCTACACCACGGTCTTGAGCCGTATCTTGGGACAGTCACATCTGCGCAGTATCGTGGTGCGACTGAACGACGATGCGCCGAGTGCCGCCGCCGAAACCGCGATTACCGAACTGATCACCCAGCGGCATGGCGTGCAGGATATCTTTACCCAAAACAGTGACGCGATCCGCGAGACTATCGAAAAAACCACAGGTACAATGACGCTGTTAGTATCGGCG
>Ga0209599_10001481_pt1 | contig 11023 bp, 21 predicted proteins | sample Shrwel_input2_FT_FD_187534 | JGI IMG/M metagenome (GOLD analysis project Ga0209599, IMG submission 187534) | Subsurface microbial communities from deep shales in Ohio, USA - Utica-3 well 1 S input2 FT (SPAdes) (version 2) ... | reverse complement strand
CTGCTCAACGCCTGGGTGGAGCACGCCCACGCGCTGGGCCGGGCCGCCATTTATCTGGATGCGCGCAGCGAACGCCTGCCGGATTTTGTCCGCGAGGCCAGCGCAGTGGCGGTTGACCACGTGGACGTGTGGGGTAGCTCTTATTTTGACAATGACAAAAAAGCAAAAAAGCAACCGAAGAACAGACACTTACAATACGAAACACCAAAAACATAAAACGCAAAAAAATGAACAAAGATGGCGCAAAACTGTGATGTTTTGTGCCATCTTTGACTAAAAGTGCCCCTGGACCGGTTGTAGGTGGTTTTAATGAGAATAAGGGTTTACTGTGGTTGGGCGGGCTCAGGAGCGACGTTGCATAGAAAAAAACGAGCATAGAACTGTTCTGTATGGACTTCAGGTGGTAAATTGGGGGAAACCTCCATAAGACATTGTTTTGCATGCAATATTTTGTAAAAATCAGCGCATCGTAACAGTTCTGAACAATTACGATGCGCTACCGCCTGATTGTTACAGTTCCGGTACCTTCTTGCCCATGATGTAAGTGTAGGTTTTCTGTAATTCGTCTGTTGATAGCGCGGACAAGGACTCTGCCTTGAACGCTTTTTTGATGTAAGGCTTGTAGGCGTCAGCATCTTTTAATTGGTTCTTGGATCTCGCCTTGATAGCTGCAATCCGCTTCTGTCGCCACCCATTGTCCTTCGCTGGTGCAGATCGCATGTTCCTGAGGATGGCCATCTCTCTCTGAACAAATGCTGTCGCGTCATGTAGGCGTGTCTTCAAGATCAAGCTATACGAAGTGGTACCGGCAGCCTTGTTGGTCCGTGCCCATGCGTTTGCATACTTTAACTGGGTTTGCTTGATTGAGTTGTGGAGCGCCACCCACTCATAAACCAGCTCTTTCAATGCCAGACGTTGCTCGCCAGAAATGTGCTCCTCTCCTGGTTGTATGACCAAGCGTGGGCGTGGTGGCGGGGAGATGTGCACCTGCATGTAAATCTCCCCCTGGTGACCAATGATATTGTGCCCCCCGGAGATCTTTCCAATACGCACTTCTGGTGCGGCGTTGTTTGCAATGTCCCTGCCGGCTGCCTGGCCGTCTGGTGCGTTGACCTTACTCATTTCTCTCTTCCCTTTTTATTGATCACCATATCTCTGCCTGCTGCTTGCCCGTGCTTTGCGCTGACCTTGATAGCCTGGCTCGCTGCTGCCCCACCACCCTGTAATGCCCCAATTGCCGCTGCTTTGACCTGGATCGGTGCCGCCCTGAACAGGGTTAGCAGCTCATTCTCGTCGTTAGAAAGCGAGGCAACAGTTCGCTGGCCCGTCACGATATACAGAATATCCGCGCCAATCACTGACAGCGCGGCGAGTTGCGTTGCAGTCGGCGATGACACCCCCTTCTCCCAGTTGATCAATGTCCGTTTTTCTGTCTTTGCAGCCCCTGCAAAGACAGGTTGCGTGAGTCCGAGTCGTTCCCGCTCAGCTCGTAAGCGCTCACCAATCATGCAAAAAACCTCACTTTTATGTTGACTAGTGAAAAAATCTACACCATTATTCCTATAAGCATTCTACAACATCATCCATATCTATAGGACGCATGCCATGGCACTGACACCTGACCAAGTCAAAGAGAGGTTCCGAGCGGAAGGCAAGACCATAACAGCCTGGGCAAAAGAGAACGGCTATCGGGTCAACTCTGTGTATCGAGTCCTGAACGGGTTTGACAAGGCAGCCTGGGGGCGTGCGCATGAAATTGCAGTGCGCCTTGGTCTGAAAAACCCGGCTGCGTGAGCACGCCATGATCAAGAACGCGTATAGCGCAAATGAACTCGCCGTAATGGCGTTGAGCGGCTGGCCTCGCACCGGGAAGAATGTGGCAGCCAAGCTGGAACGGCTTGGCGTCGCAGGTCGGCAGAGAGTCGGGCGCGGGGGCGGGACTGAATACCCCGTGGCCAGTTTGCCAGATGATATTCAGGTGGAAATTGCGGTGCGCCAGGGTGAGGGCCTGTCCCCAGCCGCCCGACCTGTTGCTGCACAACCCACCCTACCTGGTATCACCACCAACCAGCAACAGCTGGTTGCAGACGCACGGGCCGGAATCGCTCAGCAGATCGAACTGATGCAGGCTCGGTCGGGTTACTCGTTGGAAAAATCCTGCGCCATCCTGCTCGGCATGGCACGCACCGGTCAGGCTGCGCCCCAGCTTGTTGCCATGCTCAAACACGCTCGTGACTCACGCGGCAAAAAATCACTGAACAACGATGGCCTGCCATCGGTGCGCAGCCTGCGCCGTTTCGTTGACCGCCGCACCGCTGGCGACGCACTGGCCCCGGCGTTTCGAGAAAAAGACATGTCCATTCCGTCGTGGGCACCGGCATTTCTTACTGAGTATCAAACACCGCAAAAACGCTCGGTTGCCGAAGCCTATGCACTGTTTGCCGAAAAATCTACCGGTGCACTACCGTCAATCCACGCCGTCCGACGCTGGCTGGACAAGGTGGGAGCGGTCACTTTGCAAACCGGGCGGATGGGTGCGCGCGCACTCAAAAACATTCAGGGATTTGTCAAACGATCATTTGAGGACCTGTTACCAGGTGATATCTATACCGCCGACGGACATCAATTTGATGCACAAATCCAACACCCAATTCACGGTCAGGCGTGGAGACCGGAAATCACATCGGTTGTAGATGTCGCTACGCGCCGTGTCATGGGTTTTAGCGTGGCATTGGCTGAGAGCGGATGGGCTGTGCTCGACGCCCTGCGCACTGCGGTACTCAACGGCGGTGTACCCGCCATCTTGTATGTGGACAACGGGTCGGGCTATGTCAACCACATGATGTCTGATGACGCAGTTGGCATGATGGGGCGGCTGGGTATCCAGATGCATCACTCGCTGCCCTATAACTCACAGGCACGAGGTGTCATTGAACGTTTGCACAAAGGGGTGTGGGTCAAGGCGGCTAAGCGGTTTGCAACCTACTTGGGCGCAGATATGGATGCCGAGGCTCGCCAGCAGATTTTCAAAATCACTCGCACCATGCTCAAGCAAGCCGCCGCGACCAAAACCCCGCTCATGCCGTTCGCAGAATTTGTGAAATTTTGCAATCAGGTCATTGATGGCTACAACAACCGCCCGCATCGCAGCCTACCACGCATCGCAGACCCGCTGACCGGAAAACGGCGCCACCAGACGCCAAATGAAGCCTGGGCGGCGCACGTCGCGGCTGGCTGGACGCCTGTCTCAGTCGGTGATGACGAAGCATGTCCATTGTTCCGTCCGCGCATCCTTCGCGCAGTTCGTCGCTGCTGGATCAAGCTGTTTGGCAACGATTACTACAACGGTGAGCTGGAAGAGTTTCACGGCCAGACCCTGCCTGTTGCTTATGACATCCATTGTCCTGAACGTGTCTGGGTCTACGACGACCAGGGCCGTCTGATTTGTACCGCCGGGCTTGACGCCAATACTCGAGCGTACATGCCGAAATCAGTTATTGAGCGTGCCCGTGAGCAGCGTGGAGAGGCCCGCGAGCGGCGCTTACTCAATCATCTGAATGAAATTCATGCAGAGCGCAATGCCCGCCCTGTAATCGAGCATCAGCCGACAGTCACGATTCCCGGTCTGTTTGGCGATGCGCTATCCCGAGAACGACTCGCCGAGCGCGCCGCAGTCCGACACGCCACCGATGCTGAGCCAGTTACCCCGCTGCCAATTCCTGCTGAGACTACGTCCACCTGGACCGTGCCAACGAGCATTCCCGACCGGCGTACCGAATGGGCTCGTCTTGACCGCATGTCACCCGAACAACGCGCCGTGCTCGGCGAACGCGCCGTGCGGTGGCACACCATGTATCCCGCCAGTGCAGAACACCGTGCCGGCTCACGCAAAACTGCATAACCGGCAGCAAAGGAAACGCTATGTCGCACCAACCCATCACCCCGCGCATTGCACAAATCGGCAATCTCGATTTGATACAGGTCGCCACCGAAAAACTGCTATCCCGCGTTGATGGCCTGCCCGGCATTGGCGTGATCTACGGCGCACCTGGTCGTGGCAAAACCTTTGCCTGCGTGGCTCTGGCCAATAGCGAAAACGCTTACTACGTGCAGATGCGCAGTGCCTGGAACCGTAAGACCCTGCTCGAAAAAATCCTGGTCGAAATGGGTATTCAGGCCGACGGTGCCATCCCGCACTTGCTCGACCAGATTTGCGAGCAGCTGGCGCTCTCGCGCCGTCCGCTGATCATCGACGAAGCTGATTTCGCGCTGAAAAGCGATGGCATGATCGAACTGATCCGCGACGTCTACGAAGGCGCGCAAGGGACGCTGTTGTTGGTGGGTGAAGAGAATATGCCCAAGAAACTTTCGCGCTGGGACCGTGTACACAGCCGCGTCATGGCCTGGATTCCCGCCATGCCAGTGTCGCTTGATGATGTCTGCACCCTGGCCCCCATCTACTGCCCCGGTATCGAAGTCCGCGACGATCTGTTGCGCCACATCACCGAGCTGGCAAGCGGCTCAGTCCGGCGCGCCTGCGTCAACCTGACCATGATCTATGAAGCCGCAGCGGTCACGGGCGAACCGGTGATGTCGCTGGACACCTGGGGTGACCGCCCGTTCTACACCGGCAATGCGCCGGCCATCCGCCGGGGGATGTAGCCATGCGCACCACCACGCCAATCAAACCCAACCGCTCCAGCCGCGCCCCGGCTCACATCGAATGCGCCGGCGGCAAAAGCAAGCGGCAAAAAGTGTGGGAAGCCATTCGTGCCGCAGGTGATGGTTGGACAACCGCCAACATCGCCAGTGCAGCTGGCGTCGATAGCCGCGCCGTGCGCACGTATCTAAGTGCATTGAAGGCCGGCGGCTATATCACTGCGACATACGCGGCTCCGCATCGCGCCCATCGCTATGCCCTAACCAACGATATCGGCATCGACGCCCCACGCATCACGCTGACCGGCCAGGTGATCACCATGGGCCTGGCACAACAGCACATGTGGCAAACACTGCGAATCACTGGCCATGCGCTGACACCAGTGGAGCTTGCGGGTTTGTCCAGCACCGTCGGCGTGCCAGTGTCGCTAACGGCTGCCCGAGATTACTTGGGTTACCTCAATCGTGCCGGATACCTGTCATCCACAGGCGGGCGCTTCCGGCTGATCAAAAATACCGGCCCCAAAGCGCCGATGGTCCAGCGCACCAAGCGCGTTTACGACCCGAACAACGACTCAGTGGCGATGCAGGAGGTGGACGATGGCGACATCTAACAAACCGGCCTGGCTTGCACTGTTGCGCGCTGCTGTCGATGCAGCGCAATCAATGCGAGCCGTCGGCCACACCTTGGGTTACTCGCCAACCAGCATCAGCCAGGTACTGGCGGGCAACTATGCGGGCAAAACCACGCGCATCGAAAAACGGGTGATGGAAGTGTATGGCCAGCGCACCTGCACCCACACCGGCTTGCTTGTCACGGCACTGGACTGCCATACAGCGAGCACCGCTCGTGCGCCGACGCACAACCCGATGCGCATTTCGGCATGGCGCGCCTGCCAGACCTGCATTTATACAACTGCGCGCAAGGGTGAATCCAATGCCTGACCGTCTGATCATTTTGCTGGGCAGCGATAAAACGGCGGTACAAACCGTCACGGTGCAGCCGCTGGGAGGGGGCCAAATCTCGCTGACATTGCGTTGCACGCGCATCCATCCACCGCTGCCAGGGGGCTATGGCTCAGGTGACGATGCCGTGATGTATTTGCCGCTCACGGCTGATGAGTGCCGCCGCACTGCAGCGGTGCTGATGACCGCTGCAGCAACGCTTGAAACCCCTGAAGGAGGTAAAAATGGCGCCCTTTCAGTGTGACGTCGTACTTCACCTGGTCTTGAATCCCGCTCTGTCAGGCCAGCTAGCAGCGTACAACGCAGCCCGCCGGGTGGTTGTACTGGCAGGTTGCGCAGTGGTCGATGAATCGCCGGGGCAGTATCGCACGCTGCAAATCGCAGCTGACGATGCAGCAATGGCGTTTATGGACACCTTGCCTTGCCTTGAGCGCCGGGCGCTGCCATGGGGGATTGTTGAATCCGGATTTGTCGGCGGGGTGTGTGTGTTTGTTGTGCGGGGTGCAGCATGATCTGCACCTGCCCCATCTGCGGCGCTCGGGCGTCGCTCGAAGTGATGACTGGTCACGCCGATGCGGCTGCCGCGCTTGAAACTGCATTCGCACTGTCGCCCGTCGGGCGGGCTTTCGTGAAATACCTGGGTTTGTTCCGCCCGGCAAAAAATGCACTTGGCTTTGATCGGGTCGCCAAACTGGTTGGCGAACTGTTACCGGAAATCACTGCTCAGCGCGTCAGTTATGGCGGTGTCAGCCATGATGCGCCGCCAGAGGCATGGGCTTGGGCGATTGAGCAAATGCTTAACGCCCGTGCCGCTGGCGCGCTGCAGCTGCCGATGAAAAATCATCGGTATCTGCGCGCCGTCATCGCTGGCGGCGGCTGGCGTGGTGACAGCGCTATGCCAGCCGTGCCAAATGTCCCGCAAAAAACCACAGCAGCAAGCAGCAGCACAGCACGTCAGCTATCGGGGCTCGCCGCACTGCGTGCCGGGAGGGAGCAATGAATCTACCCCCCGTCTGCCGCAATGAAATCGTAAACGGCATAGAACTCCTACTGGCCACGCGCCTGCGCTGGGCCCCCGTCCAAGTAGAAGACATTGAACGCACCGGCGCAGCCTGGCTCGTTGCCGCTGCTGCCGCGCCAGTCAGGTGGGATGACCAGCGCGATCCCCAGCGTATCCGGGCAGCGTTTGCTCGCCTGGCTGGCACGGTGCACGAGTGGCCCGTACCAGCAGCAATGCTTGCCCTGCTACCTCCGCTATTGCCCCCGTTTGCCCTTGCGCGCACGCGCGCGCCGCAATCGGCTGCAGCGCGGCAGCGAATATCCGAAATTCGACAACGCATTAAATCACTGGCTAGCAATCGCGAGCTGAGCAATGCAAATCATCACGAAGAGTAATTCGTATGGCACATAAGACTATTCTAACAGAGGGTATTTTTTCGGGTAGTGGGCCGGAGGTTAATCGTGTGCGCGCTAAAACTGGCGTGCTCACGCACGCAGTCACTCGCCTTGCAACGGATCTGAATCATGCAAAACCCTATATTCATGATTTTTGGTTTTGTTGATTGTCGGCAGCCAATCCAAGCTATCTTTAGAACGGTCCACAATACCATGCATGCCCTGAAATTGCTGGGAATGACTCAGCATTGCCACCTCGATAGCACAATGTAGGCACATACCGGCATGGCGCTACGCACTGAAAATGGTTTTGGCCATGAATTGGCCGTAGAGGTGGTGATGGAATAATGCGAAACCGCCGCATTGTATTTGCGGTGGTCTGCCGGGGTGGTTCCTCGGTACTGATGAGCAGCCAACAACAGGAGGGTTTGATGCCGACAGATGAACAAAATACGCCGGTATTATCGGCACCGACATTGCCGGTGGATGCAACAAAATTGAAAACGTTGAATAACGGGTTCAAATATAAAGTCACACAGCGTACTAAGCCAATCAAAGTGTTTGATTTTTGTATCATGGTTTATGTTGACAAGGAGGTGCCACGGTCTTGGATACAGAAAAACCCCCTGCGCCATGGCAGATTTTTTGGTGCAAGCCAGTCAATCACTTGACTGGGAAAATGGTTGCGCTGGAGCACACTATTTTCGGCAATGTACTGATCAACAGCTGGAGAAGTGCGATAGATATTATTGCCAGGGTTTTGCCAGCAGCGCATGTGCGCTGAATCATTTGCTATACGCAGCAGATGAAATGAAATTGCTAAGCATCTATTGAAAGGGGGGGTAAATGCCATCCACCAAAGAAACCAAACTGATTCACGTCGCCCGCCGCACACTGACAATGAGCGACGATGCCTATCGCGAGATGCTCAAGCGCGTCGCTGGCGTTGAATCATCAAAGTCCCTGACACCTCTTGGCGTGGCCCGCGTCCTACGCGAGTTCCAACGTCTGGGATTCACTGCCACTGCTCCGGCAGCAGGGCGCACTCGTCCACGTGTCCCTGTCAACCGGGATGCCATGATGGGAAAGATCGAAGCCCTATTAACCGCCTCCAGGCGGCCATGGGCCTATGCCGATGCAATGGCCCAGCACATGTTCGCAATCCAGCGGGTGAATTGGCTTGACGCGGTGCAAATGCAAAAACTGATTGCAGCGCTGAGTATTGACGCCCGGCGCGCAGGTCGGGAGTGTGACAAATGACCGCCCGTACGGATTTAGTATTGAGCGATGCGCTCGAATTATTACCCCCATCCATCCGCGACATCATCAATATTATCGGCGTGAGTGCAACGTTGGCGATGGTGAATGAGTTGGGGGGGCGGACATGGCGGTTTTCGCGAGGCTATCGCGGGTCTGGTAAAATCCGCGCCGCCAGGCTTGCAGAAATCGTTGGCCAGGCGGAATCTGATCGGCTGATCGAAACACTGGGCAAATCTGCTGTGCCAGTATATATTCCAGCGTGCAGCGCTGCACTGCGCGCCCTTCGCAATACTGAGATTATCCGGAATTTTGATGCGATGACCGGCGCGCGCAACTCGCCGTACTCTGCGAACGATGCAGTATTCGAACTTGCCGGCCAGTATAAAATGTGTGACCGGCAAATCTGGCGAATACTGAAGGGCGAGCAGTTAACCGTTACGGTGCAAACCCGCTTGCTTTAACCATCCTCACATCAGGCCAGGCCCAGCATCGGGCCTGGTACTGACACCAATCCAGTGATCAATAACTTCTCGCCCGCGCATACTGCACGCTCAAAAGCAGGAGATAGCCATGGGCACTGTCACATCGAATTTTAACCTGGATGACCTGCATCCGGATTTACCATCCAAAACCAGTGAATTGGTTGGCCGACAGGGTTGTCATCTCGGCAGTAATTACGGTGTGATCATCACGACAATGTATCACTCTACTGATGCCAAAGTCGCATTATACCACGCTGGCAGCGGCCAGCCCGGCATGATCCGCACACACAATACCCCCGGCAGCCCGCACACGGCGATACACGAATATGCGGATGAATGCATGCCAGCCAGCCAGGTATTTAATTTTGCAATTTTTTGGCACGGAAAACTTGCTTCTGAATCTGGTGCTGAATATCAAGCTGCTGGCAAAATCGTTACCCAAACCGGGCCGCTTTGGGGTAGCCACCGCGCTGAAAAAAACCGTCAACCTGGTCACGTCGAGCTCAGAGCGGAATATCAGTCATGATGGCAAAAAATAGGCAAATTAGCCCACGGGGTATCGCCCTGCTGCAGAACTTTGAAGGTCTGCGCCTGATGGCGTACCAGGATATTGCCGGAGTGTGGACCATTGGTTACGGCCACACTGGCCCGGATGCGAAATCGGGGCTGACAATTACCCAGCAACAGGCCGACCAATTACTGGTGATTGACCTGATGCGCTTCTGTCGTGGCATTAACGCGATGGTAACGGTCAAGCTCAACCAAAACCAGTTTGATGCACTGGTGAGCTTTGCCTACAACCTGGGCTTGGGCGCGCTACAACAATCCACCCTGCTGCGCGAGCTCAACGCAGGGAATTATCAGGCGGCTGCCAACCAGTTTCCGCGCTGGTCCCGCGCTGGCGGCAAGGAAGTGACTGGCTTGCTGGCCCGTCGCCATGCCGAGCGGACCCTGTTTTTAACCCCAATGATGGAGTAATCATGACGATCCAACTCATTGACGGCGGAGTGTCCGCCGTAGCAAAAACCTGGTCAGCGCGACTGGCCATGGTAACTGGCTTTGTGACTGCATTGGAGCAGGCCCTGCCACCGCTGGCCGCACTGTTGCCCCCAGCCTGGCAAGCCTATGCTGCCGTTGGGATTATTATTGCCCGCGCAATTCGCCAGGTGCAGCAGCCTGTGTCGCTCGGTAATGGCGAGGCCACCAAGCATGGTTGACCAGTTCGACCGCGCTCAGGAACTGGACGCCCAACATCTGGCCGATTCCCTGGTCGCGCAGCAGCGCAGGGCCGGTCAGTTGTCCGGCCCGGCACTGAGCCACTGTGCTGACTGCGGCGATGAAATCCCCTTTGCCCGCCGGGTAGCTGTGCCGGGCTGTAGGTTGTGCATTGACTGCCAGACGCTGCGCGAAAAACAAACAGGATACCGTCATGGAAAATGAAATCGACGTCAGCGACATCAATCGTACCCTAGGCAGGATTGAGGGCGCATTGGCAGAAATTAAAACAACCCAGGCGAAGTTGTCCGCACAGTATGATGCGCTGGATGCGCGCCTGCGCCCGGTAGAGGTCAATGCGGGCAAGGCTGGCATGCTGGGCGGCGTGCTCTCCGGCGTGGGCGTAGCGCTGATTGCTGATATCGCAAAACGCTGGATACACTGACATGTAGAAGTTCAGACTTGATCTGACAGTAGGACCTTGCCAAAGGGAGGGGGAACCTATTTTGATAGAGATGCAAATCTTCATCAAAAGTAAGCCTCCAGCCCCTCACCTCAGGGCAATCGCATGAATGCTTTCACCATACACTTGGCTGGAGTTTACCCACAACCAACAAGCCAGAAATTGTCCACCCCCTCACTGATTTGTGATTTTTTGGACAAAATCATCAAAAAGAAGGCCTGTAGCGGCTGGCAGACGTGTTCATTTCATGAGAATTGCCGTCAACGGCTCTGCGGACTTGGGCTGATATCGGTTCATGCGATTGCCCAGACCCCCACCTTGAGCCCCGACAGCCAAAGCCGGAAGATCGTGTCCACCTCACAACAGGCAGACACCATGGACACCCTCACCCCACCCCCCATCAGCCCGTCACCTGCTAGTAGCCAGTCACCATGATCTGAACCGACTGACTGGTGCCTAGGGACGCGCTGAACAAATCAACATCTGGCGTAAGACGAACAACGCCATCCGCATCAATTCAGCAGTGGGGCTTCGGTGAGTAAAAAACACCTGCCCCATCGCCATTTTCAGTCAGAAGTCACGC
>Ga0209599_10001479_pt1 | contig 11044 bp, 6 predicted proteins | sample Shrwel_input2_FT_FD_187534 | JGI IMG/M metagenome (GOLD analysis project Ga0209599, IMG submission 187534) | Subsurface microbial communities from deep shales in Ohio, USA - Utica-3 well 1 S input2 FT (SPAdes) (version 2) ... | reverse complement strand
TAACAAATAGGTAAATTCCGCGCCATTGGGTGGGGTAAAACGTCCGCTCACAGGCTCGCCCAGCCCGCGCGCAGATGGCAATGTGTGCGCTAAAGTGCTGTAAGTGCGCCCCGTGTTGTCGAAAAACACCACTTGCTGTTGCGTGCGCCCCAAGGCTGCGGCAAGAAATTCATCGCCCGCCCGATAATTCAAATTACGTGGTTCAATATCATGCCCTTTGGCGGCACGAACCCAGGCTTTTTGCGACAGCACAATAGTGACGGGTTCAGAAGGTGTCAACGCGGTTTCAGTCAACGCCTGCGCTTGGGCGCGTTGCACCAAGCTTGAACGGCGTTTGTCGCCATTGGTTTTTGCATCTTGCTTCAATTCTTCAGTGACCAAAGCTTTTAAATTCGCGTCACTGCTTAAATAATTTTGCAGTTTCGCGACTTCGTGCCGCAATTCTTCACATTCTTTTAACAACGCGCCTTCTTCCAATTTTGCCAATTGACGCAGGCGCAATTCTAAAATCGCATCGGCTTGGACGGCACTGAATTGAAAAGTTTTAATTAATTCCGCTTTTGGCTCGTCTGATTCTCGAATAATTTCAATGATTTTATTGAGATTGAGATAAGCTTTTAACAAGCCTTCGACCAAATGTAAGCGGTGCTGATTTTTGGCAAGCCGAAATTGCAGGCGGCGCGTGACCGTGGAAAGGCGATATTGCAGCCATTCTTGTAATAAAGTTTTGAGATTTTTGACTTGCGGACGACCGTTTAAACCGACCACGTTAAAATTTGCCCGATAGCTTTTTTCCAAATCCGTGGTCGCGAATAAATGCGCCATTAAACTGTCAACTTCGACCCGGTTGGAACGCGGCACTAAAACCAAACGAATTGGGTTTTCATGATCCGATTCGTCGCGCAAATCTTCCAACATCGGCAACTTTTTAGCATTCATTTGGGCGGCAATTTGGGTGATGATTTTCGCGCCCGAGGTTTGATAAGGCAGCGCGGTGATCACAATTTCACCATCTTCCAAAGTGTAACAAGCGCGTTGCCGAATTGAGCCGTAACCCGTTTCATACAGTTTTTGTAAATCTTCAGGCGGGGTAATAATTTCCGCTTCGTTGGGAAAATCGGGCGCGGGAATAAATTGGCACAACTCGCTGATGCTGGCATTCGGATGTTGCAGTAAATGCACACAGGCAGCGACCACTTCGCGTAAATTGTGCGGGGGAATGTCGGTTGCCATGCCGACTGCGATGCCTGTCGAACCATTTAATAAAATATGAGGCACACGGGCGGGCAATAAACTGGGTTCTTCTAAAGTGCCGTCGAAATTATGCGTCCAGTCCACCGTGCCGAGTGCAACTTCACTTAATAATAATTCGCTAAAACCTGCTAAACGCGCCTCGGTGTAACGCATCGCGGCGAAAGATTTGGGGTCATCTAAAGAACCCCAGTTGCCTTGCCCGTCCACCAAGGGATAGCGATAAGAAAACGGCTGCGCCATCAATACCATCGCTTCATAACAAGCACTGTCGCCGTGCGGGTGATATTTGCCGAGCACGTCGCCGATAGTTCGTGCCGATTTTTTATATTTGTTGCCCGCTTTCAAACCTAATTCGGACATCGCATAAATAATGCGGCGTTGCACGGGTTTCAAACCATCGGCAATATGCGGCAACGCACGGTCTAAAATCACGTACATCGCATAATCTAAATAAGCTTGTTCGGTGAATTGGTGCAGCGGACGGCGTTCAATATCGTCGATTGAGATGGACATGGGCGTATTTCTATCGTGGCTAAAACAGGAATGGCAGAATCATACAGCGGTTTGGGGCGGGATTCTATGCTTAAGCTGAAAGTGACAAGGATTGTCAGAATCAGGATTTACAGAATTCCATGAAATCTGGGAGTTTAAGGATTGGCAGTGCTCATTGCGCTGGACTCAAGACTTTCTAGGTTTTAAAAACCTAGAATATCTCACGCACGATTTAAACCGCATGATTCTTCATGTGATGCTTAACTTAATGGCGGTGACGTTGGAGCGTTAGAACGAGATAAAAATCCCCTTCAGGGGAAAGAGAGTCCCAAAGTCGCTAAAGAAAGCCCCCGCCCCCCTAAAGGGGGCTAAAGGTAAATAAGATTTTGTTTTAAGTCCTCTTTAGGGGATTAAGGGGCTTCTTTAAGCAGTTTAAAAATACGCAGTTAAAATCGACTTTGAGACACTTAACTTGGCTCTTTCAAAGCCGCCACCACTAAAAATCCCCAGCCCAATAAAAAACTCAAGCCACCAAACGGGGTAATCATCCCCAAAAAGCGAAGTTCGCTGAGACTGAGTGCATACAAGCTCCCAGAAAACAGTATAATACCCGCTAATAAACAGTAACCCGCGCCATTCAACCACCGTGAAGGCGTAAACTTTTGTGCAATAATGCCAACGCATAGTAAGCCAAGAGCGTGGATTAAATGATAATGAACACCCGTTTGGTAAATTGTCAGCCATTCGGACGTTAAAATGCGCTTTAGCCCATGCGCCCCAAATGCGCCCAAAGCAACGGCTAAAGCTGCGTTTATACCGCCTAAAATAATAAAAATTTTATCCATACGGAAATTACAATCTCGCATTGTGAACCGTGCTCCTTTATTCAACTTTAATCATGCCTAACTAACGTGAACGACTCTGCAATCATGATGGATATTTCAGCTATCCAATCCTTAATTCGCGACGACATGCAAGCTGTCGATGCCCTGATTCACCACTCATTGCGCTCAGATGTCGCCCTAGTCAACCAATTAGGACATTACATCGTCAACAGCGGCGGCAAACGTTTACGCCCAGTTTTGGTGTTGCTCAGCGCGCAACTTTTTGGCTATAAAGCCCAAGATCACATTAATCTTGCAGCAGTGGTCGAATTTATTCACACCGCAACCTTGCTGCATGATGATGTGGTCGATGCCTCCGAATTACGGCGCGGCAAACAAACGGCTAATAGCATTTGGGGCAATGAAGCCAGCGTTCTGGTGGGCGATTTTTTATACTCGCGCGCCTTTCAAATGATGGTGCAAGTCAAAAACATGCGTGTCATGGAAGTGCTTTCCAATGCCACCAACGTGATTGCTGAGGGCGAAGTCTTACAACTGCTCAATTGCCATGAACCCGACACCACCGAAGAAGCCTATTTTCAAGTTATTCGCTCCAAAACTGCAAAATTATTTGAAGCTGCTGCCGCTCTCGGTGCAGTGATTACTCAGCAACCGCCCGCTGTGGAAACTGCCATTGCAAGCTATGGCAGACATTTGGGAACAGCATTTCAATTAATTGATGATGTTCTGGATTACAGCGCGACCCCTGAAGAAATGGGGAAAAATGTGGGGGATGATTTGGCGGAAGGCAAGCCCACATTGCCTTTAATTTACGCAATGCAACATTGTACGCCTGAACAACGCGAAGTATTGCGAGATGCGATCATTAACGCGGGCAAAGATAGAATTGAAGAAGTGATGCAAATTATTCGCAGCACCGATGCCATTGCCTATACTGCCGCCGCCGCGCGACGTGAGGCAAATATTGCTCTGACCGCGCTTGAAAAATTACCCCCTTCGGTTTATCACGATGCTTTGCATGGCTTGGCTGTGTTTGCGGTGCAACGTAATCATTAATTTAAATAAACTCCCCCTAAAGGGGACTTAAAAGGGTTTTAATCTTTATCTTTAGCCCCCTTTAGGGGGAGGGCTTCATCATTCACGTTATTTCATTTATAGAACATAAAGTTAAGCTACTTTATACTTTTTCTTTCTTTAGGTTATTAGAAAAAACTCAGTGCGCTGTACACTTTTTCTTAAGCGTCGCATAAACTGCTGCATAGTCTATTCTTTTGTTCTATATCAAGTAGTTACAAGACTGTAAAAATATAGCTTTTGACTTTCATAAAAGTATGACGACTAAAAACAGCCCTGCAATTTTCACGAAAGTAAAAATTAGCTCGTCAACTTTGTCAAAATGAAAACTAGAAAAATAGTGCTCAGTCGCAAAATAGATGTAACCTAATGTTCTTAAATAGAATAACCGTCAATGATGAAGCCCTCCCTCCTTTAGGGGATTGAGGGCGCAGTTATAAAGCGACTTTGAGACTTTCCTCCCCTACTCGACGAACTTCAGCATGTTGCACTTACACCGCAGTAACCGTCTAGAAAGCTTAGTTGACATGCTTGCCGATGTCACCGCACAAACCTTACCCACCGCATTTTGCAGCGAACGCATTGTGGTACAAAGTAAAGGCATGGAACGCTGGCTTAGTTTAGAACTGGCGCAACGTTTAGGCATTTGGAGCAATGCTAAATATCCCTTCCCTAAAAAGATTATTTGGCAAATTTTGCGCCCCGAGCGCAGTCAAGATACCGCTCAAGACAAGGAAATAGATAATTATTTTGACCCTGACATTTTGCAATGGGGGGTCATGCAAGTTTTGCCGAGTTTATTAGATGATCCTGATTTCAGCGAAATCAAAGAATATCTAAAAGAAGATAATCAGCAACTTAAATTATTTCAGCTCGCGCAACGGGTTGCGGATTTACTGGATCAATATGTGATTTATCGCCACGATTGGATTGCGGCGTGGGAACAGCATAAAACTTTACAAAATTTACTCAGCAGTGGCAAAAGTGCGGCATGGCAGAGTAAGCTGTGGCAAGCCCTTGTGGAGAAATATGGCAATACACATTACGCTACGCTATACGAAAAATTCAAAACCGAAGTCGCCCAAGGTCAGTTTAAAAATCCTCCTAAACGCTTATGTGTTTTCGGGATTCATGCCTTGCCCCCGTTTTATATCGATATTTTTGAAAAATTATCCCATCTCTCAGAAGTACACTTATTTGTGCTCGATCCTTGCCAAGAATATTGGGGAGATATTCTTTCCCCAACGGAAATCGCACACCGCATTGCTCGCCGCCACAAAAAACCTGACACGCCTGAAGGTTTATATTTTGAAACAGGCAATCGTTTATTAGCCTCTTGGGGACAAGTGGGACGCGATTTCATCGACATGTTGCTGGCTTATAATACTTATAACTACGATGAAATCATCGATGTATCGCCCCAAAATCTGCTCGAACATCTCCAAGCCGATATTTTATATTTGCGCGAATATCAAAGTGATGCCGCGCAACGGGTGAAATTGTCCCCCAGCGACAACTCTATTCAAATTCATGTCTGCCACAGCCCAATGCGTGAAGTAGACGTATTACACGATCAACTGCTCGCCCTGTTTGAAGCCGACCCCAGTTTATCGCCCAAAGATATTCTCGTGATGATGCCTGATGTCGAAAGTTACGCACCCTTTATTCAAGCAGTGTTCGATACTCAAACTGACAGTCGCAAACACATCCCGTTTAGCATTGCCGACCGCAATTTGCGCAGTGCCAGTGCCTTGATTGACGCATTTATCGCACTGCTCGAATTGCAGCACAGCCGTTTCAACGTCAATGAAGTTTTGAATTTATTAGAGCGCGAAGTGGTGTATAGCCGTTTTAATTTCGTACCCAGCGATTTGTCGTTAATTCGGCGATGGTTAAAAGAAACCCAAGTGCGTTGGGGGATTGATGCAGAACATCGCACGCATTTGAACTTACCTAATTTTGAAGAAAATACTTGGCATGCAGGTTTGCAACGTTTATTGCTGGGTTATGCCTTGCCCACACAGGGTTTGACTTTGTACCAAGATATTTTTCCTTTTGATGAAGTGGAAGGCAGCAACAGCTTGGTATTAGGACGTTTTATCAGTTTCGTGGAGGAATTATTTGAAGCGGTCAAAGCCTTTCAAACACCGCGCCCCTTGTCCGAATGGAAAAGTTTTACTCAAAATCTGTTAGAAAACTTCTTTTTAAGCCAAGATGACACCGTCGCTCAAGCGCAAGCCATTCGTCAGGAACTGGATACCTTAGTCAAAAACAGCAGCACGGCTGGTTTTACCGAGGCGGTGAGCAGCAGCATTGTCGTGCAATATTTGCAGCAACGCCTGACTGGTGAGCCTTTGTCCACGCATTTTTTAACAGGCAGTGTGACTTTTTGTGCAATGCTGCCTATGCGCAGTATTCCTTTTAAAGTCATTTGTTTATTGGGTATGAATGACCAAGATTATCCACGTCCGCAAAAACATGCAGGCTTCGATTTAATCGCAGACCACCCCAAACCTGGCGACCGTTCACGGCGGAATAGTGATTGTTATCTGTTTTTAGAAGCATTATTGTCAGCAAGACAACATTTTTACATGAGTTATGTGGGGCATAGTATTCGCGAAGAGGCAAATTTCCCGCCCTCAGTGCTGGTCAATGAATTACAAGATTATATCCGTAAAGGCTTTCAATTCACGGATATTACTGAAGATACGGTTTCTTATTTGACCACCCATCATCCCTTGCAACCGTTTAGCCCGCGTTATTTTGACCCACAACAGCCGCGCTTATTTAGTTATTCCGAAGAATATTGTACTGCCAGTCAGCGAATGCAGCAATTCCGTGATGGTGCTTGGAAATTTATCAGCAGTGCATTGCCAGAAGCAGCGGATGAAACGCATAAAACGTTAGATATTCAGCGGTTAATTCGTTTTTTCAGAAATCCGAGCAAATATTTCTTACAAGAGCGTTTAGGGCTGCGTTTGCCTGAACAAGAATATATTTTGAAAGAGCACGAACCATTTGAGGTCGCGGGCTTGGATAAATATACGCTAGAACAAGAAATTATCAGTTACGCGCTTTCTGCAAATAACCTGATGGATTTACAGCCCGTGCTCAAAGCTGCTGGAAAATTACCACATGGCAAGATTGGTGATTCGGTTTTTCAGCAGTTAGTCGACAAGGCACGTCCTTTTGTCGAAAAGGTCAAACACGAGCTTGCAAAGCCCACTTTGAAGCCTGAAAAATTGCAGGTGACGCTTGGAAATCGGCAAATCAGTGGGAGTTTTCCAAAACTTTGGGAACAAGGCTATATTTTTTATGCTTACAAAAACTTAAATGCGGTCGATTATTTGGCGACATGGCTGCATCATTTGCTACTGAATGCGGCGGCAGACAGCGATAAATCCTTGCCACGCAAGAGTTTAATGATTGGTCTGAAAGACGGAAAAGTGGACAGCTATGCTTTATCGCCTGTGGCAGACAGTTTGCAAAAATTGAATACGTTCGTTGCGCTCTATGAGCAGGGATTACGCCAGCCTTTGCATTTTTTCCCAAAAACGGCCTTTAGTTTTGCCGAGACTTTGCAAAAAAAACCGAATGAAGTCGAATATGCGGAGAAAAAAGCCTTAGAAACTTGGTTTGGTAACGATATGTTTGAAGGCTCTGGGGAAGGGGAAAACCTGTTTTATCAAATTTGTTTCGGACGCATAGAAGACTTTCATCCGCTGAATGCAGTCGATTGTGCGCAGTTTAAAGACTTAGCAACGCGGGTTTTTGAACCTTTATTGGCGTGTCGGGAAAGCTTGTAGAGCTTATCTAAAGTTATCTCGCTTCTGCGCTGATAGGAGTTACACAGTTGAATTTACAAGCAGTTCGTAGGGTGTATAAGGCGTAGCCGCCATACACCTTGCGATTTGAAACTTTATGCAATTAAAGGTGTATGGCGGCTATGCCTTATACACCCTACGCTTGATAAAGCTTTTTGAATTAATGAGGAGTTACGCAGTTGAATCTATAACTTCTACTGTGGTGGAATACGGCTTGCGCCTATTCCACCCTACGAGCTGCTTATCAATTCAACCGCGTCACTTCGACAGGGTTTAAAAATTACGCTGCAACACGCAAGGGATTGGCTTGACGTTGCCAGGCATTCACCGCAGAAAATAACACCACGGTAAACAACACATCACTGATTAAGCTATTTTGGAAGAATGGCAATGCGGCGACATAACACATTCCCAAACCTTCTAAGGTGTGTGGATAGGTGTCATGAAATGCCCACACCGCAGTGTTGGTGGTGAAAAAGAACAGGATTGAACTGCCTAATGCCAAACCTGCCATTGCGGAAATCTTTTCACGGAAACGGCTGGCGACTGAACCCATCAATACGACTAAGGCAAAGCTGCCATAAACCACCCACATCAAGCTGTGAAAGCCTAATACGGCATCACTCAGCAACATCGCACTCAAAGTCACCGCTAAAGCCAAGCTACGATTGCTGAAATACGCGCCGCCAAATAATGCCATTGCCGTCATCACTGAAACATTGGGCGGATGTGGCAACAGGCGAGACAGGGCTAAAAACGCAATGATTGCCAGAAAATATTGTAAACGGGGTTGTGACATGAGCAAATCCTCGGTAGGGTCTTGTTATAGTAAACGATGATTGAAACTAACCTTCTCATTTTAGCATTGTGTCAGGTTTTACGCAGGCTCTGAGGCACGCCCCTTTTCCTAAAACAAAATCACTGTTAAGCTCGCTGCTCTTTTAAGACCGAGTTTTTTTCGATTATGAAATTTCGTGAACATCTGGTAAAAGCCTTGCTACATGGCTTGGCGCGTTTGTCTTTACAACGTATTCATAAAATTGCAGAGCTGTTAGCGGGAATGATGTTGCGGCTGCGTAAAAGTCGCGCCACCCGCACCATTAGCACCAACATCAAATTATGTTTTCCCGAATTATCCCCCGAACAACAAGCGCAATTAAGCCGTGATTGTGTGCAACAAAGTAGCCGTTGTTTTGCTGAATTGAGTGCATTGTGGCTGTGGTCGCCCGAGCGCATTATGCAATTGGTGAAACAGGTTTCAGGTTTGGAATATTTGGACACCGCAATGGCACGCGGTAAAGGGGTGATTTTGCTCACGCCGCATTTGGGCGCGTGGGAAATGGCAGGATTATTTGCTTCTTCGCGTTACAAAATCACCAGTTTATATCGTCCTCCTAAAATGCAAGGTTTAGAAAGTTTAGTGAAAGCAGGACGGGAAAGCATGGGCGCACGTTTAGTGCCGACCGATTCCGCAGGGATTAAAGCCTTATTTCAAGCCTTGCGCCGTGGCGAAATTGCAGGCATTTTGCCAGACCACGAACCCAGTCGCGGCACGGGCGTGTTTGCCTCTTTCTTTGGAATTCAAGCTTATAGCATGATTTTAGTGCCGCGTTTGGCACAGAAAACCGATGCAAGCGTGATTTTTACCTTCGCCGAGCGTTTGCCCAATGCCCAAGGTTTTCATTTGCATTTCCTGCCCGCAGCCCCTGAAGTGAGTAGTTCTGATTTAAGTGTGGCGGCGGCGGCATTAAATGCGGGGGTTGAGCGTTGTGTGCGTATTTGCCCGAGTCAATATCAATGGGGCTATAAACGCTTTAAATCACGCCCTGAAGGCGAAGAACGCTTTTATCCATGAGGATAAAATCCTGCCTAAAAGAGGCTAAACACCATACTGCTTAGTCCCCTTAGGATATTGGTCTCTAAATAAGTTAGGAGTTACACAGTTGAATTAATAAGTTATTAATTAATTCAGAAAGCTTTATCAAGCGTAGGGTGTATAAGGCGTAGCCGCCATACACCTTGCGATTTTAAGCTTTATGCGGTCAAAGGTGTATGACGGCTACGCCTTATACACCCTACGAACTGCTTATAAATTCAACTGCGTAACTCCTATAAGTATTAGAAGTTAAGCAGTTGAATCGTGCGTGAGACCTTCTAGGTTTTCAAAACCTAGAAGGTCTTGAATCTAGCGTGCAGCACTGCCAGTCCTTAAACTCCTCACATTCCCACTTGAAACCGCGCAATAATTAATTCCAACAACTGTTGCGCCAATACAGTTTTAGTATTCCGCGCCAATTCAACTTCACCCTCTTTCCACAACACTGTCAGCGCATTTTCCAAGCTGTCAAAGCCTGTGCCCTCAACTCCGACTAAATTCGCGGCAATCATATCCAGTTTTTTACGTTCCAATTTATCCCGTGCATATGCCGCCACTGTCTGCGTTTCTGCGGCAAAACCCACGGTAAACGGTGGCTTCGGCAAGGCTGCCACTTGCGCAATAATATCGGTGGTTTTTGCCAATTCAATCCGCATTTCATCGGCTTTCTTTTTAATTTTGTGCGTCGCCATTTCAGCCGCCCGATAATCTGCCACCGCTGCCGCACTGATGAAAATATCGCAGTCCTGAATTTTTGCCATGACCGCATCTAACATCTGTTGGGCACTGTAAGCAGGAATTAATTGCACTCCCAAAGGCGCGGCAAGATTCACAGGACCACTGACTAAAAACACCTCAGCCCCCGCATCACGCGCCGCCTCAGCCACGGCATAACCCATGCGTCCTGAACTGCGATTGCTGATAAAACGCACGGGGTCTAAATCTTCACGGGTGGGGCCTGCGGTGACCAGCACCCGTTTTCCCAACAATTTCCCACGCAAAGGACTGAATGCACTTTGAATACGTTGTAATAATTCCGCAGGTTCTAACATCCGTCCTGCGCCCACATCGCCGCAGGCTTGCGACCCTACCGCAGGCCCCCAGATTTGAATTCCAAATTCACGCACGCGCTGACAATTGGCTTGTACGGCGGGGGCTTTCCACATTTGTTGATTCATCGCAGGGGCAATGCAAATTGGCGCGGCAGTGGCAAGACATAAGGTGCTCAATAAATCATTGGCATGTCCATGCGCCAAACGTGCAATAAAATCTGCCGTTGCGGGCGCAATCACAATCATATCTGCCCAACGTGCTAATTCAATATGCCCCATCGCCGCTTCTGCATCGACATCTAACAGGGCAGTTTGTACCCGATTTCCAGAAACCGCTTGAAAGGTCAGGGGAGTAATAAACTCTGTGGCGGCGGGAGTCATTGCAACCCGCACTTGCGCGCCGTGATCACGGAGGCGGCGCACTAATTCAATACATTTATAGGCAGCAATTCCGCCTGTGATTCCTAAAAGAATATGTTTATCAGTGAGTTGAGTCATTATTGGTATTCTCAATTATTGGTTTGATGCAGCATTTATATAAATAGCCTTTGAATTCTAAATCAGAGTGCATGGGTTTTAAAAATCCAATTGGTTTAAATTAACCATATAACATACTTGATATTTAGG